>OHCW01001332.1_pt1 | contig 9575 bp, 5 predicted proteins | sample 1566781 | NCBI WGS metagenome assembly OHCW01 (sample SAMEA3879590, study PRJEB24766) | human gut metagenome | biome: human-associated habitat; feature: feces | place: USA | collected 1985/1987 | reverse complement strand
ATAAAAGCCCGCGTCCGACAGATGGGACACATCCACGATCATTCCGAGCCGCTCCATCTCTTCCAGAAATAAAAATCCGAACTCTGTCAGCCCATCCTTCGTGTTCGGAACCGTCCTATCCGGCTTGCCATCCTCGGAAATGGCAAAATTCGGAAAACCGATCTCGTTTGGAAAATTCCAGGTCAGCGTCAACATTCGGACACCTCTGTCATAAAATTCCCGCAGCTTTTCCAGGCTGCCCTGACACACCGCACCCTCTTCGATTGTCAAAAGCGCGCTCATGCGCCCGTTTTTCTGATTTTCCAAAATGTCGTTATAGCATCTGACCTGACCAATCTGCTCCGGAAACAGTGCCATCTGCCGATCAAAGCAGTCCGCCAGTGTCAGCGCCTGCTGATATGGGTCTTCACAATTTTCTATACAGACGAACAGTGCAAAATTCTGAAGCAGGTAATCCCCCTGTTTCATCTTATCCAGACGAATATGCAGTCTGTTGTCCTGCAGTGTCCACCCTTTTTCTTTGTTTTCATAAAGTGCTGCGATCGTGTCGCAGTGCATATCAACAACTTTCATAAAATCCTCCATTCCGCAGGCGCTTTGTGCCGAAGGTGTCGTAAGGAAAACGTCCAGTTCGGCTCTGCGATCCCAGCTACTTTGTGATGCCTGCGTTACATATCGCTGTGTGACGAAAAAACCGGAACACACGTCCTGTGAGCCTATCACATGCGCATATTCCGGTTCTTTTATCTGTCTCTAAAATTCGTCTTATTTCTTCTTTGTATCTGCAGGTGCTTCTGTATCAGCCTTTTCCACCTGTACGATCGCGCTCTTCTGCATCGGAATACGGCAGTTCTTGTTGTTACCAAACTCAACGATTACAGTATCGTCCTCGATATCGATAACTGTACCGTAAAATCCACTTGTTGTAAGAACTGTGTCTCCTGTTGCAACCTCATTAAGCATAAGCTCCTTTTTCTTCTGCTCCTTCTTCTGTGGACGGATCATAAGAAAATACATAACTGCGAAAAGTACTACTAACCAGACAATCATTCCAATTGTTCCTGCTGCCTGACCGTTTGCTAAAATTGATGTCATCAATTGTTCCTCCTAAATATTCTATAATTGATGTGTTTTAAGCACTATTACCATAATACACGTTAAACGTGCTAACGGCAAGGCTTTTTTATCATTTTCGAGATTTTTTATATTTATCTGCTAGCTCTGCTCTCCCTGTGTCATTCCATAGAGCTTTTCAGCCTTGTATGAGGCAAAACGGCCTGCATCAAGTGAATCCCTTATCTCCTCCATCATGTTGTTGTAGAAATACAAATTATGGAGCACGCACAGTCTCATTCCGAGCATCTCCTTTGCCTTTAAAAGATGCCTGATATATGCACGCGAATATGTGCGGCAGGCAGGACAGTTACAGCCCTCCTCAATAGGGCGCATATCCTTCTGATACTTCTGGTTGAACAGATTAAGCTTGCCGTGATTCGTGTATACATGTCCGTGACGGCCGTTTCTGCTTGGGTATACACAGTCAAAGAAGTCGATTCCTCTCTCTACACCTTCAAGTATATTGGCAGGAGTTCCTACTCCCATCAGGTATGTAGGTTTATTAACTGGCAGATGAGGCACTGTTTCATCAAGAATATGGTACATCTCCTCATGGCTCTCTCCTACCGCCAGTCCGCCGACAGCATAGCCGTCCAGCTCAAGCTCAGAAATGCGCTTTGCATGGTCAATTCTTATATCATCATAAATAGCTCCCTGATTGATGCCGAATAAAAGCTGCTCCTTGTTGATAGTATCCGGTAAACTGTTTAAGCGTGCCATCTCCTTTTTGCACCTCTCAAGCCAGCGCGCGGTCCTGTTTACAGAGTTTGTCACATACTGTCTGTCTGCAACGCTAGATGGGCACTCGTCAAATGCCATAGCAATCGTGGATCCGAGGTTTGACTGTATCTGCATGCTCTCCTCAGGTCCCATAAATATCTTGGCACCGTCAATATGCGAGTTGAAGTACACACCCTCCTCCTTTATTTTGCGAAGACCTGCCAGTGAAAACACCTGGAATCCGCCGGAATCTGTAAGGATTGGTCTGTCCCACACCATGAATTTGTGCAGTCCGCCAAGCTCTTTAATGATTTTGTCTCCGGTTCTTACATGCAGGTGATATGTATTTGACAGCTCAACCTGACACTTTATCTCCTTTAAATCGTCCGTAGAGACAGCGCCCTTTATCGCACCTACTGTTCCTACATTCATAAATACAGGTGTCTGTATATCTCCATGCACAGTATGGAATGTACCTCTCTTGGCACGTCCCTCTTGTTTTAGTAACTCATATTTAGCCATATTTTCGTTTAATTCTCCTGTTTCTTTTACTTATCGCCATTGCCTACGATTTTTCTGATTAATATTCCGTTGGTCAGCAATGTGGTATCTATGCAATGCCTCTCAAAAAGTACCTCGCCGTCCTTTGGCACCTCAATATCCTCATCAGAGCAGTTGACTATAACCTCCACATATGTATCCACCCAGCCCATCTTTCTGAACTGGATTACCCTCGGATTGTCAGCAAAATCGTCAGGGAAATGGAAGTTTCTGCCCTTTAAAAGCGGCTCACTCGCCCTTAAATGAATGAGCTTTGATACCATCTCAATGCGCTCCTTAAACCTGCCTGCCTCAATATCATCCCACGGCATACATCGTCTGCAATCAGGGTCATAGCTGCCCGGCATGGCAATCTCAGTGCCGTAATATATACATGGGCTGCCCGGCATGGCAAAAAGCACTGCAAGCTGTGCAAAGTACTGATCGAGATTCTTTGTATCAGAGCGAAGGCGCTTTGTATCATGTGAATCAAGCAGATTGAAAAGCACATCATTGGTCTGCTGCATGTAGTTGGTATAACATCTGTTTATAGTATACTCAAAATCCTGATTCGTCTGGCTCTTATCTATCCAGAAATCCTTGATGCTCTCTCCAAGCGGATAGTTCATAACCGCATCGAACTCATCTCCACGCAGCCACGGAAGAGCATTATGCCATATTTCTCCCAAAATGTAAATATCCGGATTGATTTCCTTAAGCCTTGCCCTAAGCTCCTTGCAGAATCGGTGTGACACCTCATTTGCCACATCAAGGCGCAGTCCGTCTATATGATAATTTTCTACCCAGTTGGCGCAGATATCGATAAAGTATTTTCGCACCGCCGGATTATTTGTATTGAGCTTTGGCATATTGTCAAAAAATCCAAACGTATAAAACTGTCCCTTTTTAGCCGCTCCATGCTTAAAGTCAAGAGGCCATTCATTGATCATAAACCAGTCATAATACTCTGAATCTGTCCCCTTCGCTAAAACATCCTGCCACGGTGCAAAATAATAGCCACAGTGGTTGAACACTCCGTCAAGCATTATTCTCATATCACGCCTATGGGCTTCTAGCACCAGCCTCTTAAAGGTCTCTTCATCTCCAAAGCGCGGGTCAATCTTTGCATAATCCGTTGTATCATACTTATGATTGCTCGGTGACTCGTTTATCGGTGTCAGGTAGATTCCGTTTATTCCAAGCTCCTTTAAGTAATCAAGCTTTTGAATGATTCCTGCGAGGTCTCCGCCGAAGCACTCCTCATTTTTGACCTTTCCCCTGTTTCTCCACGGAACAACATAATCAGGATCTATCGAGTGGTCTCCATTGCAGAATCTATCCGGAAATATCTGATACCATATAGTGTCATTTACCCACTTCGGTGTGACCGGAATATCACACGGATTCATCCACGGGAACACAAAGCACTGGCGGCTTCTGCCCTCAAGTGCCATCTGCTCTGCACTCACGAAGCCATCCTCAAAGTAAAACCATCTCTCATCCTCTGTGATGAGCTCAAAATAATATTTAAGTCTCTTGAATGGTGGCTTTACCGTGGTTGTCCACCATATCTGGTGCTTTAATTTCTTTTTAAATATTATCGGCTGCTTATCTCCACTCCAGGTCTCACCACCGCCTAAGATACCGGCTGCGAACGGGTCACCGAGTATGATATTTACTTCCTTCACATCATAACCGGTCTTTATATTTATGATTAATTCATCCTCATTTAAAGGATAGCAGTAGTTGTCGTATGCCTGGTGAAATACCCCGTTAAATTCCATGTTTTCTCCCTCTTTTGCTGTCTTATTGTAGTCGTTATTGCATTGCTTCATTGTGGTTCTGAGGACGGCATGTAAGCATGCATCGATGATACCTTTTGACCCTTTAATCACATAATTATACACAAACATAGTTCGAAAGTTATCTAAATAAAATAATATCATAGTTTTCTTGACTATTCAACTTGCTATTAATTATAATGTATTTATTATCGTAACTATTCGAGTCACATTGAAAACCAAAAATGCTGTTTACATGCAAGCATGATGTATCATTTTTTCTCAGAGGTTTAAATAGTTACCCATTATTATAATAAGGAGACCATCATGGCAGGTTCATCATACGGAAATATTTTTAAGGTAACAACATGGGGAGAATCACACGGAAAAGGCTTGGGTGTCGTTGTGGACGGCGTTCCTGCGGGGCTTGAGCTGTGTGAGGAGGATATTCAGATATTCTTAAACAGAAGAAAGCCGGGACAGTCCAAGTTCACTACTCCACGCAAGGAGGATGATGCGGTTGAGATTCTCTCCGGTGTGTTTGAGGGAAAGACTACAGGTACACCTGTTTCTATGGTTGTGTGGAATAAAAATCAGAAATCAAAGGATTACAGTGAGATTGCTTCGTACTATCGTCCGGGGCATGCTGACTTTTGCTTTGATGAGAAATACGGCTTCAGAGACTACAGAGGCGGAGGTCGTTCTTCGGGACGCGAGACAATAGGCCGTGTTGCAGCAGGTGCTATCGCTGTAAAGATGCTCTCTGGCCTTGGCATAAAATTTCTTACATACACCAGATCAATAGGTCCTGTTACAATTAATGAGGTTAATTTTGATGCCCATGAGATTTACAACAATTCACTTTATATGCCTGATGCCGATGCAGCTCTAAAGGCTTCCGAATATCTGGAGGAATGCCTTAAATCACTCAATTCCTCAGGCGGTGTGTGTGAATGTGTCATCACAGGTCTTCCTGTCGGGCTCGGTGATCCTGTATTCGAGAAAATTGATGCCAATCTGGCAAAGGCTATTATGTCTATCGGAGCTGTAAAGGGCTTCGAAATCGGCGATGGCTTTGATGCAGCAACTGCTACAGGACTTACAAACAATGATGCCTTTATTATGAGGGATGGCGCTGTTTCAAAAGAGACAAATCACTCCGGTGGTACTCTCGGCGGCATGACAGACGGCTCACCGCTTATTTTCAGAGCTGCCATAAAGCCTACTCCTTCAATCGCAGCTACACAGCACACCGTAAATAAATCCGGTGAAGATATCGAGATTTCCATCAAGGGACGTCATGACCCGATTATCGTGCCACGTGCTGTTGTTGTTGTTGAAGCTATGGCTGCAATTACTATTGCGGATGCACTGCTTATGAATATGGGGGCACGCATGGACCGCATCACCGATTTTTATAAAAAATTATAACTTTTTCTTATAGTAAAAAGCATCTATCCGGTTTTTTCCGGACAGATGCTTTTTATCTATTTCATTGGAACAATCTGTAATGTTTTTCCTAGTGAATTCAAAATATATTTTAGAATATATTTCCAATGAGCAGCGGATTAAACAGAAGATACTGCGCATTCGTCACCCCAAAAGCCACAAGCGCCAGTGGCAACACAATAAAAAGGACGCATGATATAATCACAGACATGCCGCTTCTTAAGTATTTAAACATTGCAAAAACAAACAGGCTGACCAGTAATCCCCCTATAAAGCGCATCAGCATTATCATAAGTATATACTGCCCTACCGATATATTCTGCGAAACACGCCACAGATGCTCCATACTTGCCGCCGGAGCATTAAGCCCCTGCGTGCCATATGCCGAAAGCACATTGCACAGCCGCACAATGTATACAAGTGCAAATGCTGTGACAGTGCCCAAAAAGCCAAGTATGCATTTGATTCCCATATGCTGCTTCCTGCCACGACAGGTAGTCCTTAAAAGACGGATTTCATGGTTTGCATAATCCGCTCCGCATATACCGCAGGCTATTGCTATTAGGAGAATAACATACACAAATGCCTGTGCTGTATCACGGTTTTTGAAGTCTGTTCTGTCGGTAAGGATATCATAGCCCTTTTCAAAAAACAGCCAGCCCTCATTTAACGTCTTAAGATAATCCACATGTGCTGTAAGCTTGTTGAATGCCTCCTGTCTGCTCAGTTCATCCTTGTACTTTATATTGATATAGCTTTCACTCTTCCCCTGTGCCATATCGTAAGCAATGTTATCTGCCAGCCGGTCGTATTTTACTCTTTCTTCATCCAGAAGCTCATTGGTTTTGGCAGTTAAAGGTCCATAATATTTGTCCATATATTCCTTGTAATACACCTCATCAACCGAGTCATAGGAAAGCTTCTCTGCCGGATTCCACCATACCACAAAAAGAGCTGCTGCAATCAAAATAAGTAACACTTTTCCCGGAACAAGTGCCTTATAGCATTCGTGCAAAAATAAAGATGTATGGCAGCCTGTATTTTTACCGCAGGCAAAGCCGGGCAGTAAAAGCAGCTTCTTTTCATGCACCGAATTGAGATAATTTGTAACCGCAAAAATACATACAGCTATACACACAAGCCAGAACAAGCCATACAATACCCCGGTATTAAGCGGATATCCAAACAGATTGATATTGACATAATCAGAAAAAAGTCTGCCTGTCCTGACTCCATACATGATATTTATGTACTTAAGGAAGGCCAGGAAGCTGGTTCCTGATATCGTTGTGTAGCAGATAGCCTCAATAACCACGGTCACTGCAGAAGCAACGAACACAAATATAATATTGTCAAGCGCTGCGCATATCAGCATAAAAAACAAGCCAAGCAATATAAAGCTTATTATTTTCACAGGAAAATAGCATGCCAGAAATTGTCCTATACTAAGCTTAAACGGACTGCCATAGTACAGATAAACACTTTGAAGCGGACTTTTCAGATTTATCGGATTGTAAAAGCACATGCTTATGACTGCATTGATTCCATACAACAGTAATGTGATAAGAATGACCGCCATAATCATCACAAATGACTTTGACGCCATAAGCTGCCTTCTGCCCCTTGCAGTTGTTCTAAGCAATGCAAGCTGGTTCTCGCTTTTTTCATAAAAAACAAGGTTGAGCGCAATGATAAAAAGCATAATCACAGCCACATAGTCGGTAAGCTCATTGTCTGTAATATTCAAAAGTCCCGATGCATCAATAACCTCAGGCACTGTACCATTAAGCTTACTGTAAACTCTGCTCGTTTTAGCAGCATTTTTCTCTGCGAAGCCTCCATTGCCGGAAAACTTATTCATAATCGAAATCTCGTCAGCCTTTTCATTGACAGAGTCCAGATACTCATCATAAGAAAGACATGCCAATGCTTCCTTGTATACCCTGCTGCACAGACTAATCCTGCCGTAAGCTTCTGCCGTCATCTGCCTCTGTTCAATTTCCGGCAAAACATCCTCACGACTGTAATTGCTTATTTCGCCATACAGCGCGCTGTAGTCCTTACCTGTATACCCATCATCATTTACAGTATTCATGGTATACAGTCCAAGAACAGGATTCAGAACAAGCAAAAACAAAAGAATAAGCACTGTTCTTTTAGTCAATAGTTTACATATTTCGTTTTTTACTATATCCATTTTCAGTCCCCATTAAGATACAAATACAAGTCCTCAAGATTTGGCCGCACAGCCTCCTTCTGCCAGCTGCCATCATACGAATCGGCAATAATGCGGGCTATGACACCGTCTGCATCCCTTGAAATATTGCTCACCTTGTATCTGGTGTTCACCTCATCTATCTCATTATCCGATAAAAAAATATTCCATACCTTTCCATCCAGCTCCTGAAGCAGCTTTGACGGAGAACCACTCCTTATTATTTTGCCGTTGCTTAACATAACAATCTCTTTGGCTATAAACTCTACATCCGTAACCACATGAGTCGCAATAATAACAATCTTGTCCTTTGCAACCTCTGATATCAGATTGCGGATTCTGATTCTCTCCTTCGGGTCAAGCCCTGCCGTTGGCTCATCCAGTATAAGGATGCCGGGATTGCCTATGAGTGCCTGTGCTATCAGTGCTCTCTGCTTCATTCCACCCGAAAAAGCGCCAAGCTTTTTTCCAAGGACATCATCAAGCTTTACCATGCGCACATAGTGATCTATATCTTCCCCGGCTTCACTCTTTTTTAACCCTTTCAGGGATGCCATAAAGTAAAGAAAACGCCTAAGACTAAGCTCCGGATAAATATTCTGCTGCTGTGGCATATATCCGAGAAGCTTCCTGTATTCACTTCCAAGCTCGTCTATGCCCCTTCCGTCAAGCAGCACACGGCCTTTTGATGGAGTCAGATTGTCAGAAATGAGATTCATCATAGTTGATTTACCGGCTCCATTAGGTCCCAAAAGCCCATATATGCCGGGTGTAAATGAAAAAGACACATCATCCAGCGCAGTTTTATCCTTATAAACTTTTGTAAGCCCCTCCAATTCAAGTGTCATTGCTTATATTCCTCCCACTGACTTCTCACGCTTTCAAGATAGCTGTCCATTCCATCTGCTGTAAGCTTTTGTACGGCACCGTCTAAAGTATCATCTACAGTGGCACCATGCAGTCCTGTCATGAAATCATCTAAATCTGTTGAAATACTGCCCATATTCTTAGTATCCGGTTCGAAGCCGATAAACGGAGACAATGTGGCATTGTCATAAAAGTCAAAAAACTCCTTCTTACGATTGTCCACATATTTCTCGTTCTTTGTCGGATAAACATTCACGAAAAGATTAAGACTAAGCTTCGTCAGATAGTCATCATCCAGACTGCCTCCATCACAAGCTTCTGCAATGCCATCTTTTAGCTTATAATCCTTATCTTTTTCACCGTACAAAAGGATATTGCCGTACTTTTCATCTCCATATAACAGACTAAGGAAATCCATCGCAGCAGAAGCATCCTTTGCTTTCTTTGCTACACCGATGGAGCCGTTTATCCTTGATGAAAGGTAAGTCTTTACTTCCTTTACCGTGATATTGTCCTTTTTGAAATTTTCATCCACGCTACCGACACATAAAGCAGCCGCAAAATTGCCTGCCTTGATATTTTTTAATATCTGAGCATCATACAGCCCCGGATTGTTGAGATATGTTATCTCATTTGTCAAATCATCAGACATATAGCCGTCTTTCTTCATCCGGTCAAGCACCCTCAGATACCCGGTAAATTTCTGTGACTCTAAAGGATTTCCAACAGACATAGTATCATAGTCGAAGCAGAGCCCGTTTCTTATCTCACAGCCAAGCATATCATCAAATTTATATTCGTTTATGAGATACTCGAACCTCGGAGTATCACTTTTATCCCATTTAACACCCTGAAGTATCTGATATATTCCGTCTATGCTGCCATCC
>OHCW01001328.1_pt1 | contig 9594 bp, 5 predicted proteins | sample 1566781 | NCBI WGS metagenome assembly OHCW01 (sample SAMEA3879590, study PRJEB24766) | human gut metagenome | biome: human-associated habitat; feature: feces | place: USA | collected 1985/1987 | reverse complement strand
GCGAAGATCCGCCTGCCGTCGTTGTGGCAGTAGGGGATAATGTGCTTTCCGAAGTCACAGCCCGGCTCATCCTTTAATTTAATGAGCGCCTCTTTTAATACCTTCCAGCTGAAGATATAGATTCCCATGGAAGCCAGGTTGCTCCTGGGGTTTGCCGGCTTCTCCTCGAACTCCGTGATGCGGTTGGCATCGTCGGTGATCAGGATACCGAAACGGCTGGCCTCCTCCATGGGCACCGGCATGGCGGCGATGGTCACGTCGGCGTTGTTGGCCTTGTGGTACTCCAACATCACCTCATAGTCCATTTTGTAGATGTGGTCGCCGGACAGGATCAGAACGTATTCCGGATTATAGGATTCCATATACTCCAGGTTCTGGTAAATGGCGTTGGCAGTTCCTGTATACCAGTCGCTGCCCTTGCTTCTTTCATAGGGAGGAAGAACGGTCACACCGCCCACGTTCCGGTCCAGATCCCACGGAATACCGATTCCGATATGGGTATTCAGCCGCAGCGGCTGATACTGGGTCAGAATCCCCACCGTATCAATTCCTGAATTTACGCAGTTCGACAGTGGAAAATCAATGATACGGTACTTTCCCCCAAACGGAACTGCAGGCTTTGCAAGCTTCTGTGTCAGTGCATATAATCTGGACCCCTGGCCTCCGGCAAGCAACATCGCAACTAGTTCTTTTGCCATATAAGTATCCCCCTTCTGTTCATAATAATTGCATTTATTATGGTAACATAAAAGGGGGATAATTCCTAGTACTTTTGGCTCTTTTCGTTTATTTTAGTGCAAAGATTTCTGTGCCGTATACAGTTTGTAATATCTGCCTTTCTTTTTCATCAGTTCTTCATGCGTTCCCGCCTCTGCGATTCCACCGTCATCAATATACATGATCTTGTCACAGCCACGGATCGTGGAGAGCCGGTGCGCAATAATGAAGGACGTCCTGCCCTTAAGCATACGGTTTAATCCGGTCTGTAATGCTTTTTCCGTCTGCACATCAATGCTGGAAGTTGCCTCATCCAAAATCAGAATTGCCGGGTCACAAAGCAGTGTTCTCGCAAAAGAAATCAGCTGTTTCTGTCCCTGGGAAAGCATGGACCCACGCTCCCGCACCTGTGTTTCATATCCTTTCGGCATTTCCCGGATAAACGGATCGGCACAGACAATTTTTCCCGCTTTTTCAATTTCCTCCTGTGTGGCATCCAATTTTCCGTACCGGATATTATCTGCAATTGTTCCCGAAAAAATAAAACTGTCCTGCATCATAATCCCCATCTGCGCACGGAGAGAATGAATGGTCACATCTGCGATATCCTGATCATCGATCAGTACCTTTCCGTCATTGACATTATAGAACCGTGAAATCAGATTGACGATGGTACTCTTTCCGGCCCCGGTTGGTCCTACAAGTGCAACACTCTCCCCGGGATTTACCGTAAAGGATACGTCTTTTAATATCGTTTTTGTCTCATCATATGCAAAGGTCACATGGTCAAACGTAACTTTCCCCCGGATCTTTGGCATCTTGATCGCATGCTCTGCATCTTTTACGGTAACCGGCTCATCGATGGTTTCAAAGATCCGTTCCAGATAAGCGATATTATTGATAAAATTGTTGAATATATTTCCAAGGTTCATGATCGGCTGCCAGAAATACGAAGCATAACTGGAAATCGCCACGATCGTTCCCAGCGACTTATTTTCCTGCCCGAAAATGACAAGGCCAAACAAAAAGATGGCAGCACGGACAAACACCGAAATGGTATCAATGCCCGGCCATACAAGGTTTGAGTAGCGCACAGCGGTATTCCAGGTCCGTCTACATTCTTTGGAAAGTCCATTAAAGATTTTTGCATTTTCATCCTCACGTGCAAAAATCTGTGTAATCCGGGCACCTACAATATTTTCCTGCAGATACGCATTTAAGTTTGAGTTCTTGTTGGATACGGCCTGCCACGCCTTTCTCTGCTTATTTTTGATCCAGAACATAAAGACGGCAAGCACGGGAACTCCACACAACACGACCAGTGCCATCTGCACATCTACCATAAACATAAAAATAATAATAAACAGCAGATTAAATGCTTCCAGCACGATATTGATCAGTCCGTTTGACAACATATCCGATACCGAATTGACATAATTGACCACCCGGATCAGAATCTTTCCATGCGGTCTGTCGTCGTAATACTGAAACGGAAGTTCCTGCAGATGTTCAAACAGGTCCTTGCGGATATCATAAATAATATTCTGACTGACATCCACCATGATGCGACTGCGGATCGTGGTAAAAATCACGCTGACCACATAGATGGCAATCAGCGCCGCCACCAGGGAAAATAACAGTCTCATATTTTTATCAGGCACCGCAATATCAAGTGCCCGCTGAATAATCATCGGTGCCACGTACCCGAACGCTCCTCCGATTCCGCTGAGGACGATCGCAAGGATCATACCCCTGCGATATTTTTTGATATAGGATGACGCCCGGAGCAGATGCCGGATATCAAACGGTTCTTCCAAGATTTCATCCTGCTTATATGTATTCTTTGCCATTGTCTCACCCCCTATACCAGGTCTTCGCCGGTCTGCAGCTGTACCAGTTCGTAATAATATCCTTTTTTTGCCATAAGTTCCTCATGATTTCCCATCTCCGTGATCCGTCCATGCTGCATCACCAGAATCTGATCCGCCATCATCGTAGTGGAAATCCGCTGCGCGATAATTACCTTCGTACACGAAAAATCCAGATGCCGCAGTGCTTCCTGAATCTGTTTTTCCGTTTCCATATCCACCGCAGAGGTCGTATCGTCCAGAATCAGAATCGAAGGCCGCACCGCCAGTGCCCTTGCCAGGGAAATTCGCTGTTTCTGTCCGCCGGAAAGACCTACGCCACGCTCTCCGACCACCGTATCATATCCTTCCGGCATCTTTGAGATAAAATCAGATGCCGCAGAATATTTTGCAAATTTTTCCACTTCTTCGAGATCAATGCTGCTGTCTCCGTAGGCAATGTTTCCCTCGATCGTATCGGAATACAACAGCACATCCTGTGTGGCAAGTCCGATCTGTTTGCGCAGGTCGGACAGTCTGAAATTCTGCACCGGTATATCATCGATCCGCACTTCCCCTTTCGTCGGCTCATAAAACCGCGGGATCAGATTGATCAGGGAAGTCTTTCCGCAGCCGGTTTCTCCCATGATTGCAATGGTCTCCCCCGGTTTTACGGTAAAAGAGATATCATGCAGCACCGGAAGATCCCCATCTTCATACTGAAAGGATACCTCCCGGAATTCGATTTTTCCTTTAAAGTGATCCGTGTGCGCAGCTGCATCCAAAGCATCTTTGATCTTTGGTTCGGAATAATAGATCTCCATCACCTTTTTGGATGCGGCCGAGAACCGCTGAAATTCATTCATGATATTTCCCATCTGACGCATTGGGTTGGCAATTGCCCAGATCAGTCCGGAAAATGCCACATAATCTCCCATCGTCAGTTCGCCCCGGATCAAAAAGACACCGCCCACGGCCAGCATCACTACCGGCATAAGGTTTGCAATGCTTTCCACATATGGGAAAAATTTCAGCCATACCATGCTGGTTTCTTTGTTCGTCTCTGCATAATCTTTGTTTGCCCGGTCAAATTTTTCAATTTCATATGCTTCCCTGGCAAACGCTTTTACCACACGGTTTCCGGAAATATTTTCCTGCGCATAGGTGTTCATCTGTGCCAGTTTTTCACGCAGTTTCGCATGCATCGGTGCCACCTTGTTTTTGAACAGATAAATGATAAAAAACACAAACGGCGAAATAATTAACAGGCTCAGAGCCATTTTCCAGTTCATATAAAAGAAGTATATTGCCACCACACCAAACAGGGAAAATGATTCGATCACCATGCGGATCACCCATGCAACCATGTGGCGCACCGCATCCAGATCGCCCGTAACACGCGTCATCAGATCGCCGGTACGATATGTGCTGTAAAAGGTCATATCCTGCCTCTGGATTTTGTCATACAAAAAATTGCGCACACGGTACAGTACCGTCTGTGACACATGCTCGTAAATCATGCAGTCTCCATAGACAATCACACCGCGAAGTACGGTAAATACAATCATCAGGATGAGCAGATGATAGAACAAACCACTATTCGTTCTCATATTTTTCCACGCATCTGCCCCACTTAAAAACAGATCCACAATTCTTCCAGAATAATACGGAACCGTCAGCTGCAATATATTATAGACAACGGTTCCCAGCATGCCGATCACATATAATACACGTCTGCCTTTCATATTTTCCCACAGCCACTGTATTTTTGTCTTTGGAAACAATGTTTCTTTTTTCACTTTCATCACAAGCCTCCACTGTCTTTCTTGTCAAATTTCCGTTATTGTATCAATTATTTTTGAATTATGATATAATACAATCACATAAAAATAGAACAAATCTATTCTATTTTTATGATTTTTGTTTTAATACCAGGAGGTCATATGAACGAAAATTTATTTGAATACAGTGATATGCTGCGCTCTCCTATTGAAGCTTTTTGCTGTGGCACCGGATACTGGGAAGGTCCCGTTTCCTCCCACTGGCACTATTTTCTGGAACTTGTCTATGTGCAGGAAGAATCTGTAACGGTCAGCTGTAATGACAATACCTGTCTCCTGAAAAAAGGAGTCTTTATTGTATTTCCTCCGCAGGCAATGCACTCCATCTATCATACCGATGATAAGCCCTATGTTTACATCTGCTGTAAATTCAATCTCAACCGCATAAAACTTTCCGAGAATTATCTTCCAAATTTAAACTTTGCCTTTCACCAGATTTTAAACAGCACAAACCCTCCGCTGGTTTTTGATTCGGACAACCTGCCCGATTTTCCTGCTGAACTGTTTTTCACGGATATCTTAAAAGAGGTTCAGGAAAAACGCTACGGATATGATGCCTGTGTTTATGCCCAGTTCGCCCGGCTGATCGTACAGCTGCTGCGTTTCTGGCTGGAACAGGGAATTTCTTTTGATACGGATCAGATCCCGGAAGTGGAGGAAGAAGCGATGCAGAATGTTTTGATGTATATCGATGATCATTCCCAGGAAAATATCAACATTGAATCTCTGGCACGCACGTATCATATGAGTTATTCTTACTTTGCCCGGCAGTTCCGTAAATACTATGGACAAAGCTGCAAGCAGTATATCGAATTTGTGCGGCTGAGCAAAGTGGAAAATCTCCTTTTATTTACCGGGCATGATTTAAGTTATATTGCGGGAGAAACAGGCTTTGCCGATTGCAGCCATCTGATCCGTACCTTTAAAAAACGCTATCAGATGACACCGAAACAGTTCCGCTTACAACATCAGAATATACGAAACTGACGTTTCCAATCTATTGGATTTTTTCCTTTTTTTCCAAAAATTCTTTACTTTATGTTATACTATAGAAAACAAATCATAACGGAATAAGGAGGAAATCCCATGAAACGATTACACTTCACAAAATGCAGGACTTCTTTGCTTGCTGTTTTACTTGCCTTTTCCGTAGCTTTCGTACCTGTACCACCCATTTCTGATACAAGTTCCGATTCTGCTGCGCTTATCACGACTGCACAGGCTGCCCAAAAGAACACAAAAGACCGTTTTTCCATCAAAGAAGTTCCAAAATACAATGGAAAATCTTCTGTGGCTGTACATGGAAATAAACCATATTTCACCAGCCGGGAAAAGCAAAACACCAACACTTTTGAATCCTACCATAAACTCGACAAGCTCGGACGATGCGGTGTGGCCTATGCCAATGTGAGCAAAGACACCATGCCGACCGAAGCGCGCGGGGAAATCGGTCAGATCCGGCCATCCGGCTGGCACACAGTCAAATACACCGGTGTCGTGGACGGCAACTATCTGTATAACCGCTGCCACCTCATCGCCTACTGCCTTACTGCGGAAAATGCCAATAAAAAGAACCTGATCACCGGCACCCGCTACATGAACAATGAAGGTATGCTTCCTTTTGAGGAAAAAACCGCACGATATATAGACAAAACCAATAACCATGTCTTATACCGCGTGACACCGGTTTTTGAGGGCAGTAACCTGGTCGCTTCCGGTGTCCTGATGGAAGCTTATTCTGTGGAGGATCAGGGAAAGGGCATTTGTTTTTGTACCTACTGCTACAATGTACAGCCAGGTGTTGCCATAGATTATGCCACCGGTGACAGTCATCTGAATGGAAAAAATAACCAGAATTCCCATAATAGTTCTGCAAAGGAACACGCATCCGCGGTCTATATTTTAAATACCAACACCAAAAAATTCCACAAACCGGACTGTTATTCGGTAAAGCAGATGAGCAGTAAAAACCGAAAAAAATACAAGGGGCTCCGCAAGAAATTGATCAAAGACGGATATTCCCCTTGTAAAAACTGCAACCCATAACGGCTGCCCTATTTCCCAATGATTTCATCGGTATTGATAAACTCATACGGTGTCTGCTGGTAAACGTAATAATTCAGCCAGTTTGCATAAAGGATATTTCCATGTGACCGCCACTGCAGCATCGGCCGCTGTGTTGGATCATCATCCGGATAATAATTACACGGAAGCGTGATCGCAAGTCCCTTCTCCCTGTCACGCTTATATTCACTGTCTAATGTCATCCGGTCATATTCCGGGTGTCCCATCACAAAAATCTGGCTGCCATCCTGATTGATTACCAGAAAAACCCCCGCCTCTTTTGATTTTGCCAGAATGGTCAGTTCTTCATGCTTTAAAATATCTTCCTCCCGGATCTCGGTATGCCGGGAATGTGGAGCATAAAAATAATCATCAAATCCGCGTACCATCGGAATCTTGCGATTCATTACATGGTGTCGGAATACCCCGAACATTTTCTGCTTTAGATCATATTTTTGGATTCCGTAATGATAATAAAGTGCAGCCTGCGCCCCCCAGCACAAATGCAGGGTGGATGTCACATGCTTTTTGGACCACTCCATAATCTCACACACTTCATCCCAGTAATCGACTTCTTCATATTTCATCTGTTCCACCGGTGCACCGGTAATGATCAGCCCGTCAAAATACTGGTTCTTAATTTCCTGAAACGTCTGATAAAACTTGTTCAGGTGGCTCTTTGAAGTATGGGTGGATGCATGGGATGCCGGTGCAAGCAGCGATACGTCTACCTGTAACGGGGTGTTTGACAATGACCGAAAAATCTGCAATTCCGTCTCTTCTTTCAGTGGCATCAGGTTCAGAATCACGATATTGATCGGACGAATATCCTGATGCATCGCACGGGACTCATCCATTACGAAAATATTTTCCTGTTCGAGGATCTCCTTTGCAGGCAGATCACTTTGTGTTCTGATTGGCATAACTTTTTCTACCTCCCACCAAATTGTTCTATAAATGTATCTTCGGAAATAATCGGAATTCCCAGTTCTTTTGCCTTACGATTCTTAGATGATGCGGATTCCACGTCATTGTTGACAAGATATGCCGTCTTTTTTGAGACACTTCCTGTCACTTTTCCGCCCTGGCTTTCTACATAGGCCTTAAATTCATCCCTGTTTTTATAGTGATGCACATCTCCGGTGATCACAAAGCTCAGTCCCGCACAGCTTCCGGAAGAAGTATCCTGCACTTCTACATGTTCTATCGAAAGTTCATGAAGCAGATCCTCAAACCCACTGTGGTTTTTTTCATTCTGATACCAGGTTACAATTGATCGGGAACGTTCCGCTCCGATCCCCTCAATATCCTCAAACCCGTCCCCCTGATGCAGACGTTGCAAAAAGCCTTCAAAACCAATGGCGGCAACAATTTTTTTCCCGGCATCCACACCGATCAGCGGTATGCACAGGGCAAATATAAAGTTCACCGGATGTACCTGCCGGCTTTTTTCAATGGACTGTTCCATATTTGCCACAGATTTTTCACCAAAGCCCTCCATCTGGCTGATCTCCCCGAAATGCTCTTTCAAACGGAAAATATCCGCAAATTCATGGATAAATCCCGCATTCATAAAACGGAGCATCGTCTGAATGGAAAGTCCGTCGATATCCATCCCCCACTTGCTGACAAAACGGGTAAATTTCTTGACATTTTTGGCTGTACAGTCTGGATTGGTACAATGCAGGGTCTTTGTGCCACTGTTTTCACTCACATGAACCTTTGTCGGTGCATGGCACACCGGACACTGGGATGGAATCTCTGGAGCACCTACAGCATCTTTTACCGCAATACATTTCGGAATGATCTTATTGGCTTTGATCACGGAAAGTGTACACTCTTTTCCGATTCCCAGACGCTCGATCTCGCTGATATTGCATAGAGATGCTCTCGATACCGTTGTTCCCTCAATCTGCACCGGTTCAAACACGGCAACCGGGGAAATCGTAGACACCGCACACGACCATTCGATATATTTTAGTTTTGTATCCACGGCCTCATCCTGCCATTTGAACGCAAAACCGGCGCGTGTCGCATGATGCCCGGTCACGCTTCCCGATGCCGCATAATCCGTATCATCATAACAGATCACCAGACCATCTACCGGAATATCCATTTTTCCGCTCTCTACAAGTTTCGTCCATCGGTCAATGGCTTCCGGAAGTTTTTGGGCGGTTGTCGCTTCCCTGTCTACCACATCAAATCCCAGTTCTTCCAGAAAGTGCATCCGCTCTCCCCACGATACCATCGGCTCATCCAGATGCACCAGTGTAAATGCATGAAACCTGACATGGCGTGCCTTCACTTCTGCCGGATCTTCCAGATTCAGCGTTCCGGATGCCAGATTTCGCGGATTTGCATATTTTTCATCGTCATCCTCAATCATGTCGTTGATCTGTGCAAAATCTGTATAGGATATGGCAGCTTCTCCTCGCACAACCAGATGCCCCTGATACGAAATCTTTTGCGGGAATCCTCCGATCGCACCCTTTAAAAATGTAATGTTGGTACCCAGGTTTCCATTTCCTCTGGTAAGAATTTTTACAAGATTTCCGTTATCCCAATAATAAAAATTCTCCCAACTCCAGGGCTTGTCCTCAGCCCATTCTTCTCCGACTTTATTCCACTCAGTCCATTTAACCGTATTGAGAAGATTGCCTGACGTATAATTAAACTCATGGCGGTATTTCTTTTCAAAAGGAGTCTCATCCTGCGTTCTCTGACTGAATATGCCGTCACATGACCCAGCGCGTCCATTCTCCAGATGAAGTTCGTCATGATAGGTGCGCACTATATCATAAGCTCCTTTCTCACCGAAAATAATGTCCTCTGTTGAGATTTTTACCAAATCATCCGATACATACTCATATTCTGCCACGACCGACTCATTGGGATAAGAACACTTATAGCCAATTACTCTTCCGTACGAGTCGTATGATATCTGCCGGCCGACGGAACCACCTTCGTCAGTAATGGATGCAATCTGCATGAACACATCCGGCGCCGGCTCATCTTTGCTGCAAGAAACAAAAATGAGTGATAAAAATCCAATAAGACTCCAAATTTTATACATATTCGTTTTAACATTTAATTAACATTTTGGCCTATGGCTATAAAAGATAGAC
>OHCW01001318.1_pt1 | contig 9666 bp, 7 predicted proteins | sample 1566781 | NCBI WGS metagenome assembly OHCW01 (sample SAMEA3879590, study PRJEB24766) | human gut metagenome | biome: human-associated habitat; feature: feces | place: USA | collected 1985/1987 | reverse complement strand
CAAATAGAAATCTCTGCTAATTTCCATGCAGCAAGCCTCCTTGGAATAGATTTTTACAACCTTTTACACTTTTCTATTCTATTATAGCCGCAGGAATAGGGAAAAACAAGATACAGAATCACTTCTGAAATAGATTTTTGCAACTTTTCACATTTTTCTATTTCAAAATCTTCTTATAGGATATATTCCATCTGTCTCTCTTTGGTTTTCAATCCCATTTTTTCATAAAATCTTTCTGCTGAAGTATTTCCTGACCACACATTAAGTGTCACTTCATAGCAGCCTAGACGTTTCGCTTCACTCTTGACATAGTCAAACAGTCTTTCGCCTACATGCTGTCCTCTGGTTTTGGCATCAACACACAGATCATCGATAAAAAGTGATGTAAATGGTAAATTCATTATTTGTATACTTTGTCGTTCCCGGAATAAAAATATCAGGTCTTATATCTGCATGGATCTGAAGCACCTGCTCTAATAATTCCACTAATCTTGGAATGTCTTTTTCATTTGCTCTTCTAATGTTCATCTTCTCCTTCTATTTGTAAAGTCATTCCGTCCACGTTCATTCCGATTTCTTCATAAGTCAGCGCTGCAGCTCCAACATTAATTTTTACTCCTTTTTTTGTGCCGTCTTTATAATTTGCAGTACAGGTAATAACCACTCCATCTACAAGTTTTTGATATGCTGCTGCCACTTCCTCCTGTGTTTTTTTCTTTTGTTCTACAATACTGTCAAAATCTGAAAACGGAATTTCATCATTACAAAAGGTTACCCACACTCCTTCTTTCTGCTGATTTTCATAGGAAACTGTGTATTCAACAAAATCGTTTACTTCCTGCTGCATGGCAATTTCTCCATTATCATCAAAAATTGGATTGAGATACCCATTGCTATTTTCATCCAATGGCTTTCCGCTCTCGACAGCACTCTGAAAATCATCGGTAATATTTTCACTTATTTCAAAATATCCTTTGTTGATACTGTAAGTTACACTTTCTATATTCTCACCTTCGCAGTAAAGTGGCATATCAATTTTATAACTTGCTGTATTCATATCGCTGTCCCCATTAATCGCATAACCAAACCTGTCATTTTGTGCGATTGCTACAGGCTTCTGTGCCGTCACTTCTGCCTGTGCCGCCATTACTTTCATGGTAAACATATTCTCTTTTTCTGTTGTTGTATGTTCAGCCACTGTTGTTTCTTTTTCTTCCTGCGGTCTGTTGAGATAGTTGTTTGTTGTGGATGCAACAATGATAATCGATGCACAGGCAGCCATTGCTGCAAACAATTTTGTTACTTTTAAATTTTTCTTACTCATATTAGTTTCCCTTTCCGATTGAATCTGTGAAAAGGCGACATCTGCTTTTTTCTGAACGATTTCTGGCACTTGAATATCACTATTTAAAATTTCACTCACTTTTTTTGACATGAATCTCACCTCATTTTTCCTTATAATAAACTTCCAGCTTTTCCCGTCCACGTTGTAAACGTGTTTTCACAGTACTTTCAGGAATTTTTAAAATGTCAGAAATTTCTCTGATACGATAGCCCTCGCTGTAAAAAAGAATCATAATAATCCGGTATTTTTCATCTAACGCCGCGAGTGCCTCTTTTAATTCCAGATTATATTCATCGCAGGCTGCTGGTTCCTCGTACTCATCCAAACAAATGATATTCTGATTTTTCTTTCTGATATCATAGCATTTGTTGATGAGGATTCTTGTCATCCATGTTTTAAAATACTGTATCTTCACTAATTGATTCATTTTTTCCCAGCATATCAGAATCGTATCTCCGATTGCATCGGCGGCATCTTCATCATTCATCAAAATTGCATACGCAACCTTATACATATCCGTCATATAAAGCTGCATTAATTCTGTGAAAGCTTCCGACTCATGCCTTTTCGCTCTTTTCACAAGATCATCTGTTTGTTTTTTCATAATGCTTTTCTCCACGCGCGCAGTGAATGTAAGACAGTCGCTTTTCTTCTTTTTTTATCTTACATATATTAGACAACAAAATGTGTATAAAAGTCTCATAAAGGGACTTTAAAATAAGTCCATAGATAAAAAAGCGCCAGTTCCGGCAAATGTCGGTTCTGGCGTTCTGTGCTATTTGCTTATATATGGCTCAAATACGTCCATTCCTTCATAAGAAAAAAATCCGTATTGCATTGCCTCATTGCACATTCCATAACAGGAAAGTTTCTCTGGTCTGACAGTCTCCTCCTCCGAATAATACCATGACGACCACCATATCAGAAAATCTTCCGACAACTGTTCTATTGGCGTTTCTGGCATATATAAAGTAAAATTCTCACCATTTTCCAAACCATATGGCTCATCCTCTTTTAGAAATCTGTATCCATTTTCTATCCTCTTCTCTGGAATATCCAATATCTCTAATTTTTCTAAAGACATTGTATAATGATACTGATCCATCCGCTGAATATTCGTAAACTTACCTTCAAATTCACATATCGTTACCGTTCCTTTGGGGAAATCATCCTCTGCATATGCGTTAAAATCTGAATACTCTCCTGTAAATGAGCCATCTCTGTTTAATCGTAAATACGTCCGCCAACCACCAACTCCACTGTTAAAAAATAAATCTTTCGGAAAATCGGCTGGAAGATCATTATCTGTGTTCTGTTGCATTTTATCCGTTGTCGCTGCATTCTTTGAAACGTTTCTTTTATCTTCATCTGAGTACAAAATACATATAGATAGCATTGTTAATATAAATACGCCCATTTCCAATACACTTATCCATTTCTTTTGCTGTACCTTATTCATATCCACTCCTCTTCTATTTTTATAAATATTATATGCCTCTTTTGAATAATCCCTTTTTATCATATGACCTTGCAAAAGGTCTCTACAAACAGATGTCTTATTACTCTAATAACAACATAAATCTGGAGATACTATTATCTGCATCTCCAGATTTATAAAAAATATATACCATATTATTTTGTTTACTATATTTTTTTATCATTCATCTAATAAATCAATCCATTCATTTAACTTAGATAAATCTTCTTCATCCTTATCAGCTGACCAACAAGAACTAATATTATTTTTTTGAAGCCGCATAGCATTTCTAAATCCGACCAGCATTGCACTCTTTTCCATATTATCATCCTGCGTATGCTTTTGTGTCCAATGTCTCCATCCTGCAAAATAAATTTTATCTCCTTCATCCGTATTATTTGCCTGACAGATAGCACGAATGCATTCCCTTGTTTCTGCCTTTTTATATTCTTTTGGGAAAACACCATCTAACTGTATTATAAATTCCCTTGGAATGAACGGATTATCAGGATTATATTTAAGTTCAAGGTATTCACATAATTTAACATATGTTTCCTTATCGAGACCAAACTTATCAATACTAAAATCACTTTTTACATGAACTTTCAATGTAAAACTATTATCGCCAAGAGAAGAAATATACAAAACTTTACCATCTTCATCTGCTATAAAAATACATGAAAAACAATATCTATTATTATATTTGCATTGAAAAGTTACTGCTGTCTGCCCTTCTTTTTTCATATCTAAATATAAGCATCTTAAATTATTTAAATCACACAAGGCAATTCCTATATCTGCAATCTCTCTCCCCTGCTTGATTTCCCACTGTTCAAATGCATTTCGATTATACATTCCAGTCAGGATATCTGTTGTTGCAAGTTTTTTATATACAGCATTTCTTTGTCCTTCTCGTAACTGTTTAGCAAGATCGATTAATATATCTATTGCGATACATAGTACAAAGATAAGGACAATCAAGCCGCCTCTTTTATAGGAAGTTAGTGCATTAGAATAGAATCCTGTGTAGTCAGTAAATACAGACAGAATTAATAATATAAACGGAATTATAGTGAGTTTAATTTTTAATGTTAACCCTAATTTTTGTATGTGCAAAACCATTCCATAAAGTGCGACAAATAGTGTAATTACCAGTAAGATATGTGTAAAAAATGAGCTTTGTTTAAATTCTATAATATTAAATGTGTGAAGAATTATACATCCAACCATATTTGCTATTGAGAGAAAATAATATACATTCATCTTCCAGACTTTGCAGTTAATCTGCCAATAGTGAATAGAAAATGAAAAAAATAATGCAGGAATTTGCAAAAATAAAATATAGCCTATATAATAAAGTGCAGTATGGTTTGTAAATAGGAGACAAACAAAATCACTTCCACGAATGAGCCATAGTCCGGCTGTTATTAAAAGCCAAGAAAAAGATAAGGCGGTTTTATCATTTTCAATGTACTTTCGGATTACAACCCAACAGAGAAAAAGAGCAAGTCCACATATAAAAGTTAAAAAATAAACAATTACATGTGGTAACGCATGGATTAGTTGTTCTGTTAATATAAACCTTTGATCTCCTAATCTAAAACTGATTCTATCACTATTTGATGCCATGTATTTATTGTGTGTTAAAACTGTTACTGTATTTTTTCCTGTCGGCAATTTTATAAAGTGAGATATTTTCCCTGATGTTTCTTCTATGGTTGAAGCTTTGTTTCCTGTATCATATATTAAGGTGTTATTACTGAATACTTGGACAGTCTTCAGATCCGTTATAAAATGTAGGCTTAATTGTTCACCTGAAGAAAAGTTGAAATGAAATACATATTTTGTTGTAGTCAAGTCTATTTTTTCTGTTATATCAGGTACTACAATATTTGTATGTGTGCAATTATCTGAATTTGCTATGTTGTTAGAATTAAAAAAATACCAAAGATTATAATTATACTTGCACAAGCAATCAGTATGAGCATTTTTTGATATATATCAATAGTTTTTTTCATTTTTATGACCATTCCTTTCCGATATACCTCAAGTCATCAGAGGAAATGAAACACAATAGCTCTAAAGCAGCCAATCGCAGTAGGTAAGTCCAGTTTTTGATGGACTGAATTTTGTGTGTGCTGGATGCTCTTTCTATCACTAACGAGCAAGAATTAGAACCCTATAACCTTATTTGTGGAGAGATGGCTACTTCACTCCTTCAGTGAGTATCCATTTTCTATCTGCTTCCTCAAATGCGATTTTGATTTGAGGGGAAGTACCATACTTAAAATTGTTTCTGTGTTTGCTGTGAGATAGATGTCCATAGATCCTTTGTTACTTCCCAAAAAGATTATCATCGCCATTACAAGAATACAGCTTACAGGCATCTACAATATACCCAAGAAAAATGAATCGTACAGCTCTGAACTTTATTGCAAAGGGTAATCAATTGCCTGCACAAAGGGAAGTTTCCGTAGAAGAATCCGTCTTTCGATAGCAAGATTATCTGGTAACTGTTATTTCAACACTTTAAGCTTTGAGCATAACTTTATTCTTTGTCTGTTTTTAGGGGACTTGGTTTTGCGTACTCTTTTTTAGAAGGGTATTAAAATCACAATGTTTTAACCTTTTCTTCTATCTATCCATTCATGACTTCTGAGAAGATTATACCACAATTTTGTAAAGATTTATATGCAAAAAAAACGAATAGACATAGATAGCTCTTGCAAAGAAATGTTATTTATGATAAAATTAAAAAAATGCAAACCTGGAGCAATCCAGCGACGCAAAGCTATAGGGACCTTCAATAGGGGGGTTAGCCAGTTGCCACAGCACAAGTGTTTTGTGCTGTGGCCTTTTTTGTTAGAATTAAGTATTAAAAAACTTGGAGGTTTAAGATGAAGAGAAAGTGGTTGGCATCATTTCTGGCAATTTGTGTTTTGCTAAATACATTTTCAGGCACAGTTGCTATGGCAGAGGGTTTGGATACAGAATCTGCCATTACACATCAACACATCGATTCGTGCTACCGGCTCGAAGAAAACTGTATCCACAATCACTCTGAGAAATGTTATCCAGTAATAGAGAGCATTCCGGAAGAAGCATCCCCCTCAAATGCTCAGTATTTAGAGCCAACTGAATGTATTCATATATGCAGTGAGGAAAATGGGTGCATTGTAAAGGTATTGGATTGTCTCTATACCACAGAAGAAGCTCCAGAAGATTTTACTTCTGATCCTACAGAGGAATCTATACCAGAAACAATCCCGGAGGCAACACCGAGTAATTCAGCACCCTCACTGCAAGAATGTATTTGTAGGGAAAAATGTATAGCAGAACATATCAACTCTGATTGTCCTATTTGTAAGGATGATATTTCTTCGTGCACTATGGCAAAAGCAGAATCTATTGTTATTGCTGTATTCGAGGAATTATCTGAAAAAATTACTGAACAAAGGGTGACGAAAGATACCGCAGCAGAAAATCTGGTGCTTCCAAAAGAACTGAATGCTACCGATGAAAAAGGTCAGACAATTCTTGTTGAGAAGATAAATAATGAGAATCAAAATCAGGAGCGATACCTGTTTACTGCAAAACTACCGGAAGGCTATGTACTGAATGAGGGTTTAACCATGCCAACCATTACAGTGATTGTAGAAGACGCAAAGGGAACTCAGATTCTTTTTGAAAATGGTCTCCATTACATCATTGATTCAGAATATGATTATAAGATTCCTCTGTTCTGTATGAATAATAAGCTACATTGGCCTCATCACACGAATGATATGGGCGATGTGCAAGTGCCAAATTATACAGAAGGATATTTAACACGAGATGATTTTTCTTCGTCGGAAGATTATGATACATGTATGCGGCGATTGTCAAAATTACTCTACGCAGGTTATCCATATAACGGGGAAAGATTATATAAGATTGTAGAAAATGAAGGGTTGTATACTCCTACTGAAGCTGAGTTTAATGAAATGTTGATTGCTCCACCAGTGCTTCAAAAAGCATTTCCTTATCTGGGACATCATGCATTTACTTATCAGGATTGGGTGGGGCAAAACGAAGAACATTTGAATAAGTTAGCAGATTTTATTCGGGCGGTTAAAAATCTTTATCCAAATGGGAGTACTGAAAATGGATTGACATATTCTGATATTACAGCGATGCCATTTTACAAAGCGTCCTTAAGTATGCTAAGTGCGACGAATTCTGACAATCCATTAAGCGTTTTTTCTATTTTTTATCCAGGGGCTTATTTTGTTACGGAAGAACAAGCATATAATGCCACACAGAAGGCGGTTTGGATGTTATTGAATTCCTATAATATTCCAGATAATGATATAAATAATTTGAATGATACAGAATTAGGACAGATTTTATATACTTATTCGGAAAAAGGAGGTTTATTGAGTTACGAGCCATCTCTAAATGATATTAAATTATCAGGAAGTTTGAAATTTAGATACAACCCAAAAGATGGACTTTGGCATAGTGGCGTTTTGCAGATTATTGAACCTTCTGAATATCATGGTATTTATCACTTAGAGTTGCCACAAGGCGTTACTGCGTTATGTGATAATCTATCCTATGTATACGGAAACGAACCATACGAATTGGTTTCGGATCATGAGCCGACCGCAGAAGAAACTTTTGGAATTCGTGCTGAGTTTATTTGGTTAAAAGAGTTTAAACAGTATTCTCCTAATCCAGATATAAAAGTAAACGGGAAAAAGTTTCAGCACATGATTGGTGCGGTTATTCATGATAAAACCCTATCCGCAAATGTTCCAGTTGGTGTAAATAAGGTAGGTTCATTATCTATTACAAAAAGTGTTATAGGAGAAGAAAATTGTAAGGAAGAGTTTGGGTTTGAACTTAGATTGCCTTATCATACAAGCATCAATGGAATTTACGGAGATTTAGAATTTCATAATGGAGTTGCACATTTCAGCTTGAAGGATAAAGAAACTAAAATGGCAACAAATCTTCCTGATGGTGCCATGTATGAAGTAACGGAATATGTAACAGAGCAATATGAAGTTGACCAAATAATAAAAACAGGGGAAATCGTGAAGGATGTTACATCTGCGGTAAAATTTACAAATACACGGTTACCAGATTTGAGTATTGCTAAGGTTGTTACTGGTGCAGCCGGTAACAAAATGGATAAGTTCAATTTTACCATCGAACTGAATGATCAAATGGGAAATCCAATAAACGATCAATATGTGTATGTGGGTTCTGTTTATCCAGGTCAAGAAAATCAGGCATCCAAACCAGAAGATGGTATATTAGAGTTTACTGATGGTAAGGCACAGATTCAACTCTCTCACGGGCAACAAATCACTATCAAAAACTTGCCCTATCAGAGTAGATACACGGTAACCGAAGTAGAACAGCATGGATACACTGTCATCTACAACAAAGGAGTAAAGCCAGAAAATGATTTGCTGAATACAGATAAATTAGTTTTCGTAGAAAACTACAAGGCTGTAACACCACTTCCACCAACAGGAAATTTTAGCATTTCGAAAATTGTTTCCGGTTCAGATGGAGATATCCAGAAAGAATTCCCTTTTACCCTTGAATTAAGCAATAAGGATATCAATGGTCTTTATGGAGAAATGACATTCAAGAATGGTGTTGCTTCCTTTACATTGAAGCATGGAGAAAGCAAAATTGCTTCTGGTTTACCTGCTGAAACTACCTATACAGTGACCGAGAGTGATAATGCTGGATATATGGTAACAAGTACTGGTGATATTGGAACAATTAAAGCTGGGAAAACAGTTCAGGTTCAGTTTGAAAATTATAAAGACAGCAGTAGCAGTGGTGGGAGCAGCGGCGGTGGTGACAGCGGCGGTGGTAATTACCATGATTACACCAAAATCACTGTGAAAAAAGTTTGGAAATTGGATAATGGTGGTAAGCCAACAGACTCTATTACTGCTGTTTTAATGCGTAATGGGGAAGAATACCGGACGGTTGAATTGGATTCAGCGAGTGGTTGGGAATACACATGGAGGAATTTGAACGACCACTATGATTGGAGTGTAAAGGAAATCAATGTGCCTGAAGGTTTTATAGTTACAACTGAGAAAAATGGTACGGTTGTTACTATTACTAATGATGATGTACCAACACCACCTGTTGATCCAAACAGGCCAACTACTCCAACCGATCCAGATAAGCCAATGAACCCTACTGATTCAAACAAGCCGACTGAACTGCCCACCCCAGATAAACCAGACAAACCAGGCAATCCTGCACAACCGGGAACTCCAAATAACCCTGATAAGCCAGAAAAACCACATCTGCCACAGACAGGACAACTATGGTGGCCGATAATTGCATCGCTTGGTGCAGGAATTATACTTGTACTCCTTGGTATTTTGGGAAAGAAGCGTTATCATGACAAACACTCTGCGTAAAGTATGTATGGTATTGGGGCTGCTGCTAATCGCAGCAGCCCTTTGTCTTTTCGTTTATAATCAGCGAGAAGCAGAATTAGCGGCTCAAACAGCAGAACAAGCATTGCAAGAAATCTCTGGTACCTCCTATGCATTGGAACAGCCTAAAGAAAGCGATACACACCCGATCATTCCTGATTATATTTTTGATCCTACAATAGAAATGCCAACTATAGAGGTGGACGGAAACTTTTATATAGGAGTATTGGAAATTCCTGATCAGGAGTTGTCCCTTCCTATCATTAGCGAGTGGAATGACACCCGTCTTAAACAAGCTCCTTGCCGTTTTCAAGGCTCTGTTTATCTAAACAATTTGATTATTGCAGGGCATAACTATAAAAAGCATTTTGGTGGCTTGAAGAATC
>OHCW01001314.1_pt1 | contig 9678 bp, 3 predicted proteins | sample 1566781 | NCBI WGS metagenome assembly OHCW01 (sample SAMEA3879590, study PRJEB24766) | human gut metagenome | biome: human-associated habitat; feature: feces | place: USA | collected 1985/1987 | reverse complement strand
GCCACCTGATTTTAAAAGTCTTAAAAAGAACGGAACAGCCAAAACTTCGGTCTTTTTAGTTCTGACCTTGCTCAACAAATCAGACGAAACGTCATCATAATCCAAAGAGCCTTTAAACGGCGGATTGGCTAATATCACGTCAAAATAAGATTTAGCTTGTTTCGGATTACGCTCATAAAAGTTTTGCGAAAAAGCATCTTGATAAAAAATATTTGGGTTTTCTATACCATGAAGCATCATATTCATTGAAGCAACACGTAACATGCTGGCATCAAAGTCAAAACCATAAAACATTTCCTTTTGCATAAATTTACGATCGGCATCAGAAAGCAAATCACCGGCATAATAATCATCGGTTATTTGCCCTGAAGCGGAACTGTTTTTCTGCAAAATATGATTCAATGCCGCTACCAAAAAACCGGCGGTGCCGCACATAGGGTCAGCGATACGCTCATTTTTTTTAGGATCAACCAATTCAACAATCATCTTGATGATGTGTCTTGGTGTCCTGAATTGTCCGTTAATGCCGGCTGTTGAAAGCTTGCTTAACAGATATTCATACAAATTGCCTTTAATATCATCTTGTTCCAAAGGAAGATCGTCAATATCATTGATAGCGGCACTCAATAAAGACGGTTTGTTAATCAATAAATAAGCATCTTTCAAATATGCTCCGGCTTTGGTATTAGAAAAATCACATTGTTTCAAAAAAGGAAAGACTTTATCTCTCATAGTATTTAATAAGTCATCTCCGCTTTTTTGTCTTAAATTACGCCAACGAACGTCTTCCCCTTTAATTTTGGGAGAATTTTTATCAAAGGGATTGATTTTGAAATTAGGAAAATTTGTTTTGTAAGGTTTATGCGTAAGTTTAGCTGTACGAGCCTTTTTATCTTCTTGCTCATCAAGCATTTTCAAAAAAATCAAATAAGTAATTTGCTCAATTACCGACAACGGATTCGTAATACCGCCTGTCCAAAATTTTTCCCACAATGCATCTACTTTTTGCTTAAACTCTTGATAAGTCATTATTCGGCTCTTGTCTCTTCAATCTTAAAATTATCCAAAATCTCAAACAGTTCATCTGCTTGGACACTGCTAAATACGCCGTCGATGCTGTCTTTATCCAGCGATGTAAACGGGGCTTGATATAATCTTGCAAAATTTATGCCATTATTGGCGATAATCTGGTTTTGCAACATTGATAAAAATTGGTTTTGTCTTGCGGTTAAATGATATTTTTGCACAAAATCAGCAAATTTGGCTTTGATATAAGTCTCATCCATGCCTGAAATGGTCATTAAAACTTGTTCCAATTTTTCCGTAGATGGGAAAAACTCTTGCAAAGTTTGTTTATCTAAAGACGGATTTTGTACCATAATCAAAGATAAGATTTGCTCAAAATCTTTACCGGTTAGACCTTGACCCGATTTTATTTTTTGAATAACCGGCTCAGTATCTATGATATTCTGCAAAATATCGGTAATTTGACGTTTATATGCATCTAATCCCTTAGGATAGAGCTTTTTCACCCGCTCAAATACAATTTGACCTTCATCTTCCGAAATATTCAAAATTCTCGGTGGCAAAACCTGATTTCCGTCATCTTCTGCCAAATACATCAAATCACGCAAATCCTGACGTATTTCTTCCAAACCCGCAAAGGTTACATTTTGCCAAAACTCAGACGACAATACCTTATTTATAGTTTCTTGTTTTGCTGCAACCTTATGTAAATTTGTCGGCAGCAAAGCAACCTTTTCTATCATCTTTTGCTGCAAATCTTCACAAGGCTTCTTTTGTAACATACTCTTCTCTATGCCCGTAACCAAATTATCAAAGCGAAAACTTGGAGCATGACCCTGAATATCAATCCACTGCATCAATTTGGCTAAATCTGCCTTTAAGCGAACTTCCGTATCTGCTTTTGTAAAATCCAGATTTTCTTTTTTAGCAAAAAAACGCTTTTCTTTCCATTTTTCTTTTACAGATATGCTATTTTCAGGCAACTGGTTAATCATATCTGAAAGTTGGTCAACCATCTGTTGCTGAATATCAGAATTTTGTTGAGATTGTGCCAATTTGCATATTTCCATGCGATTTTCAAAAATCTTCTGCATTAAAGACTTTTGTTCAGGAGCTTTAATCTGCTTCTTTTTATTATCGTCTTGCTCAAAATAAGCAAAATTCTGCCAATGATCAAAAATCTTAAAATATAGTTTGTCTTTTTGTTCATATCTCTATCCTCCGTTTTATAGTTTGTCTTTTCCCCGGCCAAACAAATCTTTGCATAATCTGGTTCCGCGGCCAATCATCTGCCAAAACTTAACTTTAGATTTTACCGGCTTCGCAAATACCAAATTTACAACTTCCGGCACATCAATGCCGGTGTCCATCATATCAACAGAAATGGCTATTTTAAGAGGACTATCCTTATCTGAAAAATCATCAATTAAACTTTCTGCTCGACCATCATATATATCAATAACGGCTGCTATCTTGCCGCCATATTGCGGATACATCTCATCAATGATGCTAAGTATAAAAGCCGCGTGATCATGATTGCGGGCAAAAATAATGGTCTTGCCGATAGTCTGACCATCAGCATCTTTAATGCCGTTTTCCATAAGATTTTGAATAATCAGCTTGGTTGTTGGTCTATTCATTACCTGTGTGTCAATAGACCTGGCTTCAACCGACAATTCTTTATCAATATCACCGCTTTCTTCCAAGTCTTTTATTTGTTCTGGATTTAGTTGGTTATAGTGAATCCCTTTACGCAAAAACTGTGTGTCATATCGATAAGCGACATAATCCACCAAATATCCCTGTTCGATTGCCTCTTCCAAAGAATAATAAAAGGTTGGTTTTCCTTCCTCACAATTAAAAAGCTGAAACGTATTGCGATTTACAAAATCAACCGGCGTTGCTGTCAGTCCTACTTGCAAGCAATCAAAATATTTAAAAATATCAGCATATACGTTATAAATACTACGGTGTGATTCATCTGCAATAATTAAGTCAAAATAACCAACGTTATATTTTGCATATTGATTCATCATTGTAGGATATGTCGAAAAGACAATATCTGCATACTGGTCTTTACTACCTTTTAAAACCGAAGACAGAACAGAATTTAGAAGAGTGTTAAAATTACGACTGGCTTGCTTAACCAAAGCGTTTCTGTCACATAAGAATAAAATTCTCTTTGCCCATCCCGTATCTTGCAATAACTTGCTTAACGCAATAGAAACTCGTGTTTTGCCGGTTCCTGTTGCCTGAACAATTAATGCTTTTCTTTGCTTTTTGCTAAAAGTTTCGCAAACAGCTTTAATAGCTCTAATCTGATAATCTCGACCTGTAATATTTGGATCTGGTTGGGCTGTGGCAATATCGCCTTTGTCTCTTTGATAAATTAATCTTTCCAAACTATCGCGAGAATAAATTCCCCAAACGGTTCTTGGTGGATATTTATTGGCATCATCCCAAATTTTAGTTTCAAAACCGTTTGTATAAAAAATTACCGGACGCTTTCCGTATTGTTTTTCTAAAGCATCTGCATATAAAGAAGCTTGTTTTTTACCCTTATCTGCATTTTTTGAAGTTTTTTTTGCTTCTATCACTGCTAATGGAGATCCATCTTTTCCCCATAAAACGTAGTCGCATCTTCCTTTGCCTGTTGGGGTCGGTTGATTATCTACTTCGACTTCTTGACCGACCTCATCAGTGTTACTTCCATCCGTTGATATATTCCAATGAGCAGCACGGATCATTGCATCAATCAAATGCTTACGTGTCTGTTCTTCTGAATATTTTAGTTCATCAACGGCAATTTTGTTACTTTCTTTAGCTGTTTTAACTGCCGCTAATTCTAATTTTAATTTTTCAAGTTCATCTAATGTTTTTTGAAGTTTAATGTTAGCTGCATCTATTTTTTCTTCGTTGATAATTTGTTTTTTTTGTTTTGGCGCTGTAAAATCAGGGTAATCTAGTGCTTTTACACCTAAAGCAATAGCCGCAAACCATTTTGAAACTTCGTAAATTTCTTGCAAAAGTTGTAATGCCTGAGCAGATTTGGCATCGCCACCATGCACGATTCCGTTTGCTATTTTTCTGATAAAATTCAACTTATGTAAGATAACAGAAGGTACTTGCTTTCTAAATTCTTCATTTTGCAACAAATCTACAAAAGAAGATGCTTGCGGCACTTCAATACGATATGCTTTGTAAAGAATAGTTGTGATTCGTTCTGCAAATAAGCGTGCTTTAGCTATTGATGATTGAGGGTCAGAATATACATATTCTTCCGCAAAAGCTGCAATTTGATACAACTGCGGCGTTTTTTCTTGTAATAATGTAAAATTCAAACTACTCATAGCACTTTTTATGATATACTATTAACGATATTGAAAACAGTTTATATTAGGTTGAAATTTTTGCAACAAAATTATAAAAAATCATTTGTTTTTCAATATGAACAATAATTTCTTTCCTTATCAAACACGTCTTTGTTGATTTTTGTGTCAACGCCGTCAGAACCAAGGTTTTGTTTGCAAAATTTAGCTTCCTTTCATATCCGCTTTTGTTGTCGCGTTCTGTCGCAATAATCAGGTTTGTTAAAACAAAATACTCATTCTTTGTTTGCCTGCTTAGCAATTCTGCCGGTAAAACGGCCAAATCTTTATGTAACGGAATAATCCGGCCAGATTGTTTGCCCTATAAAAAATTATATGATAAGTTTATCCGCCGCAGACTTTACAAGCCCTTGCGCCTTGAGCTTGGGCTTTCTGTTTGGTGGTTTTAATACAGTTTTGGGTACAGCGTTTTGCCCATTTACAGGTTGGGTGATGGTAAATATAAGTCTTGGTATTCATAACCACCGTTTGACTGTCTGCCGCCAAAGCTGGGGATACCAAAAACAAAACTATTAATAAAGAAAGCAGTTTTTTCACGGTAGCCCTCAATCAATTAGTTTTAACATCAATTCTAATCCCTTATAAATACATCATACCGGCTTATTTATTTAAATTCCAGAGGGTTTTTGATGATTTAGCTTGATTCTAATGAATATGCCTTATAAAGTAAGTTTGAGCAGTTCGCTGCTTAGGGCGTCGAAAACCCTTTTATATAGCTAGTCGTGTGCACACGACTTTAAATTGTGCCGACTTCTGATTCTACTTGGACGGATGTCGGTGAATAAGGCTCAGCCAAATAAGCCGAGCCGTTTAGCTATATACGGTTTTCGAACATCCGCCCGCCTTTCTTTATGAACGGTGGGTTTTGTTTAACTAGTTAACAAAGGATGTTTAATCGTATGAAAAAAACTTTATTAATGACAACGGCATTGGTGGCGCTGACTTGCGGCCATAATGCTTATGCGCAAATTTCTGATGATATAAATATTAATCAGGATACTGTAATTACGGCTGAAAATCAGCAAAACTATCTAACAACGGGAAATATATTCATTTCCGGCGGCAATGTTAGTGCTTCTAATACTGAAGGTATGTCGCAGCTATATGACGGATCCGGTCAAAAAGAAATTTCGATAACCGGTGGTTCCATAACCTTATCAAACGGTGCCGGTATTTATGCCGATGGAAAGGATGGACAATATAATACGACCGCTGCAACAATGAATATCACAGGCGGTGATATTACAGTTAAAGAAGGCGGCGAAATTACCTTAACCGGTAATGCCGATATGAATATCGGTGGTAATGCACAAATTACAATGGACTATACAGGTGTAACTCCCGAGGAAGATGGGGATACACACGATGGCGGTATTTTGCATGAAGGAAAAGAAGGCGACATTAATATTTCTGGCGGTGTTATTAATTTGACAGGAGAAGTTGCAAAAATCGAACGCGGCGGCTTTGACAGTTCTTGGGTATATAAAAAAGATGGCACCAGTGTGATGAGTGAAGAGGAATTTAAATCTAAAACCGGAAAATATCCGGATGAAGCTTCGCTGGAAGATTTTAAGACTGCCGGACTAAATCCTGATGAGCTGGATTTGGAGCCTTACCATATTTCAACTGGAGATATTAATATTTCTGGTGGTGAGATCAATCTGAAAGATGGTGCCCGAATTTCTACAACTTATAAAAATGAAGGTAACATCAATATTACCGGCGGAACAATAAATGTCAGCGGCTCTTCTGCGGAATTGTCTTCAACGGGAGAAATCAAAATTGCCAATGGTGCCGAGCTTAACATTGCTTCCGGTTCAACCTTATATGTCAAAGTTTCAGGCAAAGATATGAGCCAGGCTCAGAAAGCCACGCTTAGTGTTTATGATAACGATACCAGAATTAATTTGGGTGGCAAGTTGGTTGCCAATATTAACGGTGATGACCGCGGCAAAATTCATTTCCAGAACTCAAACGCCAAAATTGACGGTAATGTTGAAGATGTCAGCTTGATTTTTGAAAACAGCCACTCTTTAAATAATGCAATTAGCGGCAATATCGGTGCCTTAGACATTTTAGCCATTAACAAAGGTACATTGACGTTTGACAAAGAACCGACTGATACGATTACGACAGTTCAGGTCGGTAATGGCGCAACTTTGGATATTGGCGATAAAACATTGCATTCAACTGGCGATAAAGCAGATGGCGAAGGTGTCTTTTTTGCCGATAATTCAACTCTGGCCTTTACCGTAACCAATAAAGATACTTATGGCAAAATCAAAACCAATTATATCAAAATCAGCGAAAACGGTACAAATTTGAATATGACCTTAAACGGTGCCGCTTTGGCTAAAGGCGAAACAGCTACTTTTAAATTGTTTAACGGTGCTGATTCCGCCGAAGCAGAGGTTGAAGGTAAGTTTGCCAACCTGAGCCAAAATTCCCGTTATGAATTTACGGACAATGGCGATGGAACTTTTAAGGTTACTTCTGTCGGTTCCGCTACGGATACTGTTGCAGATGCCGGTGGTTCAGCCAATAATGCCGGAACAGCCGAGGCATGGGACAGCGTCAGTGCTTCAACCAGTTCTCCGGTTGCTGCCGCAGTTACGGAAAAACTGGCACAGCTTTCCAACAGCACAAATGCTGCCGAACAGAAAGCCTATGTTGACGCTTTGACGGCGGTTGCTCCGGAAGTTGCACCAATGGTTCAGAAGACCCAAACCGAAACAGCTAATCAGGTCTTTGGTGCTGTATCAACCCGTTTAACCGGTGGTTCAATCTCAACTGGTGGCGAAGGTATGGCTTCTGGCGACAATATCTTCAAACGCGGTGCAATGTGGGTTCAGGGCTTGTTCAACAAATCCAAACTGGACGATACATCCAAGGCGAAGGGGTTTGATGCAGATTCTAACGGTATAGCCTTCGGTGCCGAGAAGTTTGTAACCGATGATACCAAGGTTGGTATCGGTTATGCTTATACCACTACCGATATTGATGGTTTCATGCGTGATACGGATGTTGATACACATACGGCCATCCTGTATGGTGAGTATAAACCATCCAACTGGTATGTAAATGGTATTGCAACCTACGGCTGGTCTGATTATGAAGAAAGCAAGAGTGTTGCCGGCGTTGGCGTTAAGGCTAACTACGATGTCGAAACCTTTGGCTTACAGGCAATGACCGGTTACGATATGAATGTCAACGGCTTAGGCATTACACCGGAAGCTGGATTGCGTTACGTTCATATCAAGCAGGATGCTTATAAAGATTCTGCCGACCAACGTGTATCTGCCAATGACAGCGACATTCTGACCGGTGTTATCGGAGCCAAAGTCAGCAAAAACTTTGAGCTGTCCAATGGTATGAACATTAAGCCGGAAGCCAGAATTGCCGCGACTTATGACCTGTTTAACGATGACGTTAATTCGGTCGTAACCTTGGCCAACGGTTCGGCTTATGCGGTCGAAGGTGAAGCCCTTGACCGTTTCGGTATGGAATTTGGTGCCGGTGTAACCGCGGAAATCAACGACAATGTTGAACTTTCGCTTGGTTATGAAGGCAAATTCCGTCAGGACTACCAAGACCACACAGGCTTGTTGAATGCTAAATATAAATTTTAAGCGCTAAACAGCCAAAACTAAGCAGCCCCGGATATTTTGTATTCGGGGCGGTTTCTGTATAAATCATTAAATTAATTCTAAAATATGCCGCTATGAAATTTTAATTTTCGAACTTGCTTAACATTGAAAATAAAAGAAAAAAATCGCCATTTCTGACGATTTTTGAACTGTGGCTGACCAAGATTTATGACCTTAGGAAAAAATATGAGCAGGAATTAGCGGAAATGTATCTGATTATTAACGGCATGGATGACGATTTGCGGCAGATGATGACAATAGAAAAAGGCTAGTGCTCAATATTTTTATTATATAACCAACATCAGAAGGAAATAATAAAAATGATTAAGGACTTTTATATTTGTTTGGACAATACGGCATTAAATTATGCACTGAAGCATTTCAGCAATCCGTTTACGAGAATAATGCGTTGTTATACCGGTCTTGAGGTTGAAATGATTGTCAAAACAATGGAATCAAACAAAAGCAAAAATTTTTACACGCTTCGGGCAATGCAAAACAAAATATTAAAAGGCACTATTAAAAACCTTGAAGTCTTGGGTACTATTTTTGAAAGGGCGGATAAAGGCGAATAACTTATTTTTTATGTTGATTTAATATTTAAATAATATTACTTTAATGTTGAAATAATGTTAAGGAAATTGTCATGGCTTTTAGTCCTAAATATACGGTAACTGCTCAGATGCTTGCAAATCTGGCAAAAATTGAGGTTATTAAACAGCAGTTTGAAAATCAGCCTATATCGCCGCAGCTTTTATTATCGTTACGGGAAAGTGCCAAAGTAGCAACAATTCATTATTCTACACAGATTGAGGGTAATCGTCTGACCGGAAAAGAAGTTGCTGAGGCTCTGAAAGGGCGAAAATTACCGCAAAGAGAAAAAGACGAGCAGGAAGTCAAAGCTTATTACAAGGCGTGGAATGCTATGGAAGAGGCTGTTGTTGCCAATCGTTCTTTTGATGAGAAATTGATAGCCGACATTCATAGTTTGGTTGAAGCCAGCAGACGCATAATCCCGTATCGGGATAATCAGAATGCGATTTATGACAGCGAAACCGGTGCTAAAATTTATTTGCCGCCGGAAGCTAAAGATGTACCGGAGATGATGCAGGATTTTTGCCAATGGGTGCAAAATGCCGGAAATTTGCCTGTGCCGCTGGTTGCAGGAATTGTACATTATCAGTTTGTAACAATACACCCTTATTATGACGGAAACGGACGAACAGCCAGACTTTTGACCAGTTTTATCATGCGTAAAGGCGGTTACGGGTTAAAAGGCATCTACTCGCTGGAAGAATATTATGCCAAAGATTTAATCCGTTATTATGATGCCTTGCAAACACATCCGCATCATAACTATTATTACGGACGGCATGAGGCGGATATAACTTCTTGGCTGGAGTATTTTATTGCCGGCGTGGCTGATGCGTTTAACAAGGTTAATGATCACGCCAAAGATGAAAAGACAAAAGGATTTACGGCAGATAAAAGCCCTTTACTGCGTGAGCTTGATATTAAGCAGCGAAAAGTCTTGGAACTGTTTGCGGAATTTAAGGAAGTCAACAGTACGCAAATCGCGGATATATTAGGTGTTTCCGCCCAATCTGCTAGAGCCT
>OHCW01001311.1_pt1 | contig 9707 bp, 9 predicted proteins | sample 1566781 | NCBI WGS metagenome assembly OHCW01 (sample SAMEA3879590, study PRJEB24766) | human gut metagenome | biome: human-associated habitat; feature: feces | place: USA | collected 1985/1987 | reverse complement strand
TAGCGATCGCGTAGTTCTTTACTGAGTCTTTCTCTGCGCCGTTCAATACCTTACGCTTTACTACTTTAAATTTCACTGCCATAATTTTGAATTTTAAAAGGTTAATTACTAATGACAATGCAAAGATAGACCCTCTGAAAAACGGGAATCGGCGAGTGTCGGTGAGTGTCGGGATATGTAAGTAGTAGTCGGTTTACTTGTTATTCTGGTTTTTTATTACGTAATTTGCGTTACGTGAATTGCGTAACGCAGATAAGATGCTGAATATGAATAATCCTTTTTTAATAGTTGGTTATCAAGGTCCAGAATATTTTTGTGATCGGGAGAAAGAGACAGAAGTGATTTTATCCGCTCTTCATAATGGGAGAAATATCACGTTGGTAAGCCGGATAACCTCTCGCAATCTACGTTGAAGGAGATTTTCGACTACTTGCGGCAGTCTGGAAGAGAATGTTATCTGGCTATTGACGAGTTCCAGCAAATCATGGAATATCCTGAGAAAGGGGTGGAAGGCCTATTGCGTTCTTATATTCAATTTTTGCCGAATGTTCATTTTATCTTTTCGGGGAGTAAAAAGCACTTGATGGAATATATATTCTTCTCAATCAAGCGCCCCTTCTATCAATCCACCCCAAAATTATTTTTAGACAAGATCAGCAAGGAGGTGTATTTTTCCTTTGCCCATTCTTTCTTCGAGAAGGAAGGGAAGGAGCTTCCGGAAGAAATATTTGATAAGGTGTACACATGGGTAGATGGGCATACTTGGTATGTGCAATATCTTTTGAACCGTCTCTTCGCTTTACCGGAAAAAACACTTTCTCCGGAGCTTCTTGATTCTCTCATGATGGAGATCCTACAGGAAGAAGAATATACCTACCAGACTTATTTCCAATTGTTGACATTTAATCAAATCCAGCTATTGAAAGCGATCGCCAAGGAAGGGATCGTCCGGGAGGTCAATGCTGCCGCCTTCATCAAAAAGTATGATTTGAAGGCGGTGAGTAACGTGAATACTTCCTTAAGGATATTAATAGATAAGGAGTTTATATTGAGGCAACCGGATGGGTATATCGTGTATGATAGGTTCATGTCTATTTGGCTCAGCCGGATATGACAACGGATGAAAAATATTTAGTTGACACAGTTCGCTCGTACCACCAAAAATTATTCCATTAATATTATGATGGGATTATCTTCTTCTGCCAATTTCTGGAGATCTTCCCTATAAAGACGATACAATTATCATCATCGGTAATTCGATTATTCAACTCTTTTACTTTTCTCAATACCTCCGGAGATAGTTTTTGAGTGGAAGTCAAAACCTTTTCCAATTGCTCTTTTAATGCGTAAGGTTCCATGATCGCAGTGAAATAACCTCGGTTGAAGGACGGATTGGTAGGCCCATCTATATTCCCTAGCATATTCCATTTCAAATTCACGAAACAACCTTTAAGGCTTTGTTTGTCTACTAGGATTTTCGGGAAACGGGGTAACTCATTATTCCATGAGGTCTGTGTATACCAAGTGACTAGAAAGTGATTGGGCAGCTCCGTGAAATAATGGCAGATCGGCTCATGACCCGTATGCATCGTAAAAGCAGGGTGTAGCGTATTTGAGTCTATGTCATAATGATAAAGTGTGTCTTGCGAGGCTATACAATTATGAAGATAGAAGTCGGAAGCGGTGGTATTCAAAGATTCTCGTACCTCATAATCGTAAGTGCTTGGGATCAACATGAATTGGTCGGAGACCGGATATTCTTGGATGATATTGCCTTCGAAATCCTGCGTCCAGATCAATGCGGTGGGAGTTCCCTGAAAAGGTATGCACATGACGGTTACTGTTTTTTTCTCGGCATTGATGACGAACCGGCCTTTATGGGTTATATAGGCCAGAGGAATGTGTTTTTGTGGCTGCCCGTCGAAGTCAAACACTAATATCTTAGAGGCACGAATCTCCATTAGATAGATTTTATTATTACTTTCATCTAAATACTGATCATAAATAAATAGGTTATATTCATCCGGCCCTTGTCCTTGGGAGGAGATCTTTCTGATGAAATCCCCATTACGGTTATAGAGCTTACATGAAGAGCCTGCCCTAAAAGATTTCACTAAAATATAATGGTCACTCACGGCTATATGGGTATCTTGTCCTGCGGCGGTCAATGCGTCTTCCGAGTTTTCTAGGCGAATAACTTGAAAGGAAGAAAGCAAGGAGCTTAGCGATAAATTGAATGTATCCTTTACGGAAGAAAAGTCTAAACTAGTCACAGGATCTCCTTGCAGATTAATAACCTGTGCTATGACTGGGCAATTATCCAAGGTCAACTTTCTGGATACATTTGTCTCTTTATTTCCGCATGAGGAAACAACCGTTAGTAACGTGATCGATACGTAATATATGATTCTATTCATGACCTTATTGATTTAAATAACACATATTATATTCATTGGCTACTATTTCATAATTAGATATAGAAGGACATAGATACTTGTTTACGCAGTTTTTGCATGAAACATAATCTCTTGTAAAGAACCAAGGTTTAAAATAGTTTTCTATTTCAGAATAAACAATTTCAGACAATTTTTGATCTTGAATATTTCCAATCGTAGGAAAGTTTACGTTAGAATACACTTCTCCTGTAGGGAAAATGGTTAATTTGCCAAAAAGATTATCATTCAGTATTTGTTTTCTGAAAATATGCTGTTTTGTGTTTTTTTGTTCTATAATATCTTTAAAATCATTATAAATATATTCTTTGAAGAAATCCATGTTATCTCCTGTATACCAAGGTATATAATCAACATTTGTGAATTTCCCGAGGTTGTTTTTAGATAAAAAAATAACGTCATTCTTATTAGAAGCGATTAGACTCCAAGTGATATTATATTCATTAAATAAGTTTATATAACTATTTAACTCTTCATAATCTACAGGTAAATGAACCATTATCATTATTGAAAATTGCGGATTTATTAACAATTGTTTCAAATCTTCTTTGTTGTATTTTTTATATGGTAATATTATCTGTGTTTTAATACTGTACTGGCGGGAGAGTGATAACAGATAGGAAAAAAGCTCTTTTTTTTCTATTGTAGCTGGTATGATATTTATTTTATCTATTTGACAAATAGATAATTGTTCTATTATCTCTAGATATTTTGCATGTGATAATTTTTGTTTTTCTGTATATGTGGGATATAAGAATTGCTTATAGCAATCTTTATACATTGGATTTAAATCAAAACCTTGATTTTCTAAATAAAAGGTCACTTCATGGAGATGAAATAGTGCATTTTCTCCCAGTAAATTGTATTCTTTTGTCTTTGGATTATTAGGATGATGAAGAATCCGTAAAATAGGCTTAGAGATAAAAGGTGGAATACCTCTAATGTTTTTGATTATATCACCTGAAAATGTATTCCTTATCTTTTTTATGAATTCTGTAAATTGCGAATCTCTTAATTGATACTCATAAATACCTACACAATAGGTTTTATTTGTATTATGAAGAATTGATAAGACTGTATTTATTGTCTTTCCATATAGGGAACAATCAATATAAGTTGAATTTAATGTATTGTATATTACATATTGATTTTTACTGTAAAAAAGAAATGTGTAAGATTCTAAATAGAACCAATGAGTATAATTTTCCATGTTCAATCTATTAATATTTCGTTTTCTATTCTATCTAATAAATCAGGATGCTTTTCTAAAGCGTATATGTAGGTGGAAAAATATCGATTGACATCTTCATTTCCAAGATAATAAGGACATACGGTTTGACCTTCCTCATCTTTGGGTAAATAAAACACGCAGATCTCACAATTTTTCCACAACAAGCATTTTTTGCATTTATCAACTATAGGAGTATAAAGTTTCAAATACAGTTGTTTAACTTCCTTGCTATCCAAATTTATTTTACCATCTCTCACATAGCCTAGCGGATACTGTTGTCCAACCTTCTCGCAAGGTAATATTTTCCCTTGTACTGTCAAAAATATCTTTTTAGAAAAAGGTACACAGGTGCTTGTTGGAAAATATTTGATATCTTTATCTTGGAAAAATAGGTCTGGGATGGTTTTGTAAGTATTGCCAAAATACGATTGCATGAAAATATCTAATTGCACAATATGGGAATCATCTGCAATCTCCTTCAAATAGCTACTTCCACAGTTTACCGCTTGCTTTATGCTGTCTTCTTTAGAATGAAACATTCTATTAAATTCTTCTTTCTTGTCTTCAGCAATTCCATTTCTATTCAATTCAGATATATAAGGTGTTTTGTCAAAGTTAGTCTTTATGTAGCTATAAATTTGATCAACAGAGTTTTTATCGTGCAATACAGAGTTGAAATTTACATTGGAATCAAAATAATTAGGATGATTATCTTTTAATTTTTTGATATTAGCAAATACAATATCGAAAGACTCTTTCCCTTCCTTTTTTACCCGATATATATTATTCTGTTTGGATCCATCAATGCTTATCAATAAATGCACATCATTCTCGACAAGATAATTCATATATTTAGGCAATAATATCGCATTTGTCGTTAAATTATATACAAATGTTATCCCCTTTATCTTCACTGCATTTAAGTAGTTAATTATTTTTTCAATTAATATCATATTGACTAAAGGTTCTCCTCCAAAAAATCCTATGTTTATGGTATTATTGAATGATATATTACGATATGATTTCCATAGTGATATTAAATAGTCAATTAGAATTTTAACATTATTAAATTCTTGTTTGCCTCTATTGCGTTCATCTTGATTTGAATATAAGTCTCCATAACTACAGTATTTGCAAGATAAATTACATTCATCCGTTACCTCAATAAGTAATTGATTTAGGTTTGCTAACTCTGATTCTATACAAGAGGTATCATATTCAATCTCCATATTGGGGATTTTTTTCTCGAAAAAATTATTCTCTCTCAAGAAGAAATCTTTTTGTTTATAATATTCATATGCATTCTTGTCCATATCTATATCAACATATTCATTTTCAGAGGGAGACAATAATATGCTATTTATATATGAACTATAAATATATGTATATCCGGATTTTGATATAACTGGTTGTATCATAATTTATTATTTAATTAGCTTTTGATATCACTAGCATTTCGCACATATTGAAATTGGTATAATAGTTAATTGACATTCAATATCTATCTTAGTGGAAGTAAGAACTTCTTATTTCTTATTAAAGAAATAAGAAGTTCTTTAAAGTGACAGATATCCGCTATAAGATACATCTTATAACAGAAAAATCTTATCTTACTTCAGAAAAGGTTAGTAACCCCATCCATATCCACCACCCGGAGAACCGCCTTTGAGTTTTTTTAGCTCTTTTTTTTCTAACTCATTTTTGCTGAGTTGAGAAAGTTTCAATTTACGTACTTGTTTCATAACGATAAATTTAAATTGTTTATAAATATGAAATTAGCCAGAATAGACTGGTGTTTCTTCTAATATCCATCTAAGTCCATATCCTGAACTTCCTTGATGTAGACCAAATTCCCATGAATGGATATCCTCATTTTTGGGAAATGATCCTATAATTTGCAATATAGCTTGTTTTTTATCCAATATTATCTTATTATTACAAATAAGATTCCATTCTAATAAAAATAGATCATCGAAATTTGTATGAATTGCTGTTATATCTGCGTTGTTAATTCGTATATTTATATAACTAGATATTCCCATTAGTCCTGTCTCCAAACTAAGATCTTTTATTCTTCGTAAATCCCGCTCCATGACTTTTTTATCGATTTCTGTAAGGATTTCATTGGAATCCCCTTCCATGAACCCATTTTGAATTAGATATTCGATTCCCCAGCCGATTCCACATAATCCAGTCTCCAGATTTATAGGCAATGTCTCTGGAATATTCTCGCAGATTTCTTCGAGCAGTTCCCCTGCAAAGTCATCATATATAGCTGAGTCTGTATATCTTGCGTAGTGCGCAAAGAATAGCACAACTCCCATCTTTCCATGGAATAAACCAATATCCTCTATGTCGATTGAATGCAAAATCAGATGATTCGCTATTCTTCGTAATAATATGTCTTTTTCTGTATTCATCTTACCAACACTCAATTTTAGTATTTAAATCTTTTGCAAAGCCTAGCAATAATTCTTTTTGATAAGTTTTGCTTGATGTCAAACAAACAACCTTACTTGGGTTTAAGATTCGTAAAATCGTCTCAAACGTATTTGCGTATAAGAACAGTCTAGGAAAATTTTGTTCAATGCTATCATTCTCAAATACCTTTTGTTCGGAAAATTCAACTTGTACAGCTGTAACTGTTTCCGGTAGTTCTGTATCATCTGGAATCTCATATTCAGATAATAATAGAATTGGAATCTCTTCTTTTTGTAAAAAAGTCGATATATGAGCCAATTCTTCCTTGTCCACTAGGTAAACCAAGCAACATCTTTTATATGGAGATAAAAGCTTTGTCCAAAGATGATTATCTATATTAAAGTTATTTGTGGTATTCCTTTTCTTTTCTATCCATTCAAAATGATTCAAGAAATTAGAGATGTTGTGAATAGATTCCTCGATAGATTTTCCGGCGATACGGGAACGTATATAATCCATTTGTTCTTTCGAAATGAAAGACAGTATATATACGAACAATGCGTTTTTTATGGAATGGTTGCCAAGCATGAGTCTTAGGGTATCCCGGACCTCATATTCTTGAATAGCTGTTCTTATATATTCTTGTATGATTGTATCAAACTCGATTTTGTATTTTCCCAAATCCAGCGAACTCATCTTTTCTTGAGACTCCTCTTGTCTCCAATTTTCCAATGTGCGCCAAGGAATTGAATGACGTTGCGCAGAATAGAAATAAGAAAACATGGATTCAAAGCGTGAACGTATGAATAAATTTTTCCTTCTTTTCAGCTTTGAATAATTACATTTCTTGAATTTCTCTACAGGAATGAACCGATCCTCCGCTTTTTCATACCAATATTGATAAGTTTCAGTGTGCTTTTGAAGACATGGACGTAAATGAAACCATATCAGACCACCATCAAATAGCTTTTTATTGTGAAACATTACTTCCAGAACTTGATTGTAGCCGGGAGCTTTTGGCAAATAACAAGCTTGGTAGGTCATTTCTTCAGAGACCTCGAAAAAGAAAAGATCTCGCACTCCGTTGAATGGGCATAGAATGTCCCGGTAGGTTGTGTCTATCTTTTCGTCTCCTAAAAAAGTAAGCCATTCTCCGTTTTTTTGTAACACATTGATACCAGAGAGGGATACCAATATTTTATCTTGCTTGATTCTTTTTTTCAAATAGGAAAAATAGAAAGGAACCATCTTTATCGCTAACCAGTCTTGCCATTTTCTTTTTGGACTTTTGTCCTTTTTAAAATTATGCAGGTAAGATGTATATAGCTTATAAGCAATTTGTTCCAAAGGGTTGATCCGGACTTTTTGCTCGGTGCGGTAGGCATCACAATATTTTTTGAATGATTCGGAAAAAAATAGCTGATCTGAATCTATCTTGATCGCATAGCGATATGTTACTTTTGAAATCGCATAATTCGTGTATCCGGAAAGGAGATGAATTGAATCCTTCGGCAGATTCATGGTCTCTTGGAATTGTTCATCCGTTAAATCTATAGGATAGATATAGGGTTGGTATTCAAAGATTTTGATCTTGTAGGGGTATTTGCTCTGTTTTCTTTTAAGTATATTAGCTGTCTCATCTGTACAATTGTGATATACCGCAATCAGCTCATCTAATCCTTCAATACAGGACTCTATGCAAGCGTCTAGGAAATCCGCGCTGTTTTGGCAGCGCAATATACCCGTTACCCCTAAAGGGCGTTCTTTTGTCAATTGTGATAAATCGACAGTGTATTCGGTATAGTCCTGTTGCTTAGAGCTCATGGTAATTAAATTATTGATTCATTTCTAATTGATTTTGAGAAAAACAAGTTTCCCAAATTTTTTTCTGTATATAGCTCTCTTTATAAGGACTATATGGCAAATCTCTTTGTGCATCTTCTCCTATGTACTCTTTTCTAAACATTAAATATGTATGATAATCTTTTAGTGTATCGTCATTCAAAATTTCTGTTTCTTGTATCTTTATATCTATATCCGATAATACATCTTTGATCTCACCGGTAATAAAACGTTCTCTTAATAGATAGGTGATTCCCCATCCAATGCCACATAATCCATCTGACAAATCAAGAGATAAATCATCCGGAAGCTCCATTATAGATTCTAATATCTCGTCCGCGAATTGTTCATATAAAGCATCTCCACTATAACGACTGTATTCATAAAATAGGATAGTCATGCCTAGCTTACCGTTATACAATCCGGTATGCTCTAGAGCCTCTGTTTTCAGTACCCCGTAACGGAGTAGGTCTTTTAGTATGCCTTTGTATTGAATGAATAACTCTTTCATATCGTTCATTAATTGTAAAATGAAAAATTCGTACCCCAGCTACCAAAAAAATAATGAGAACAATATGCTTCCTTTATTTTTTCATGGAATGAGGCGGTCTCTCCCTGATAGATATATGAACCCATGTCATCTTTCGTCACAGGCGTTACTTTTGAATAAGGGAAAAGAGTAACCTTGTATCTTTTCTTCAAGGTATTAAATATCCGTGATATCATCAATGGGCCTGTTGTATGCATCACCTTTTGTGCTGGATAGTCCCGTAACATTGCATCAGTAATTTCTTTTAAAATGTCTATCCATCCTCCGCATCTTGGCTCAGAAACCATAAATGCATTTCCTATTAGGGTGGACATACTTGAGTTGAAATTATGCTCCGGGGGCTCTTCGCCAAATCCTATCATCACGTCTTCTAATAATGGCTCGATAGGCTTAAAACATTCCGTATCCAAATCCGTATAGACTCCCCCATATACATATAATATCATATAGCGAATCGTGTCCCAACGTTGTACATTGTATGGAAAACTTCTATACATGGAAAGATACTCCGGAAAATGTTTTTCTACCAACTCATCCATTTCCTCTCCGTTCCAAAGGTGATATTCCCAATCTGGATTCTGCTCTCGCCAAGTTCTTGCCAAGATTTGTAAGCGGGTGGGCATACATGGTTCTGTACGCCCCTCCCAGACTTGATGTATGATTTTAGGGATTGCCATACGGTTTATTGATTTTCAAATTCACCCACTAGCCATCCTAACTTATGGGTCAGGATAACTTGATATGTCCCTGTTCGCATCCCGTTCACTGGAATGTCGATTATATCGCCCATCGCACCGGAAAATGTATTCTCATATATTATATTACTATTCTCATCCGTAATATGAATTGTCAGGTTATCCAGAGCATCCTTGAACTCTATGCTCAGTATATTGTTATCTATGGACAATGTGGGTGGCAACGCCGTGATGGAACGATAATCCTCATCATCCCATCTTCCTTGTGTAGGAATGTCATCCCCGTACGCCAATGAAATGGAGAAAAAAGAACCTAAAAAGATACAGAAGGTCAACAAATTTGTTTTCATACGCTAATATTGTTTAATTACTGGTTGTATTTTAATCGTTTACGAAATATCAGTAAAAAAACAATAAGCGAATGAACAAAAATGAACAATGCGAAAAAATATTTTTTCGCATTGTTCATTTTTGTTCGTTTTTATTAATTTTAAATCCTGCATAAATTATTATAT
>OHCW01001308.1_pt1 | contig 9721 bp, 7 predicted proteins | sample 1566781 | NCBI WGS metagenome assembly OHCW01 (sample SAMEA3879590, study PRJEB24766) | human gut metagenome | biome: human-associated habitat; feature: feces | place: USA | collected 1985/1987 | reverse complement strand
GCTCACGGTAACAGCCCTGTGTTTTCCGCGCCGCATGACGGCGATGGATTTTGAAGAGCGGCTCACCGTTGCGGGTGACGGTGTTGCCCTCGATTTTCACCTTGTACTGAGCCATCGTGCGGAAGGACTGCTCGGACGAGCGGTAGGTTGACCTCATGCCGTCGTTATGGTAGGCGATTTGCCCCTTGAGCGCGTCCATGACCGCATCCTTGATCTTCTTTTCCTCCGACGTCAGGCGGTGCTTTGCGGGTTCAACAGGAGCTTGTACAACCTCAGATGCTGTCTGCTTCTGAAATTCTACGGTGAATAGATCAAGCAGTCCGGGATTGACCTTATCCACGATGAAGTCCGTGCGGTTTTCAGCGCAAACCTCCACCTTTTTCGCCCATTCCTTTACGGAAGTCGTGATACGTCCGTCATGGGATTTCTGCTGGACAGTGTTTGCCAGCACATAAGCAACCCTTTCTGGAGAGAACTTCTCCATAACTCCTTGAACGGCAGCTTGCGCATTCAACCGATTATCGCCGTAGTTCTCATTGATCGCTGTTTCAATCGAATCACAGCAAGCAATATTGGCAAGGTGAGATGCCCGATATGCGTCCATCTCACCGGCTTCGTAAGCGTAGTTTGCCATTTCGTGATAGATTGGTACTTTGATGTAGGATGGTGTGATTTCAGTGGCTTTTGCCGCTTTTTCTTGAAACTCCTCATAATCCAGTATGGTGATCTCATCATCCAGAACGCCTAACTCTGTGCAAAGGGACTTCATAACGGAATGTGCCGTGGTGTCCTCGTCTGGAACAAAGCCGCCGTCTTTGAGCTTCATACTGCTGTCATAGAGTGAGTAGTCAAAGCCGCCGTCCGTAGCATGGACTTCGATATAGCCACGTTCTCCGATGCTTACGGCAATTTCGCCTGCCTGCTCTACCGCTTGTTCTCTGGATGCCACCAACTCTTTGAGCATGGCGTCAATGCCCTCGATCATCTCAGCCGCCGTCTTCCGGATGGTGTCCAGAGAGCTTTTCAACTCCTTGGTTTCCTTGCCGGATGACCAACCGGCGATGTACCCGAAGGAGTAGTCCGAGGTTTCAATGCCGTACCGCTGACAGACAGTGTAGGCTACGCTTTCCGCCTCAACCTCTTTGGTATGCCGATCCTTCTTATCTTCGGGAGCGGCTTTCTCGTCCGGCTTTACAGCGTGGAGCTTTGCGTGGGCGATCTCGTGAATGGCGGTCTTGACCGTTTGGATTTCGCTCATGCCCTCCTGAATGGCAATGCGGCTTTCAACCGGAGAGAAGAATCCCTTTGCGCCGCCCGGAATATCTTCAAAGGAAATGGGGACGGGAGACTCCTGCTTGAGCGCATCGAAGAACGCCTCGTAGTTTTCGACGGTGCCTTTCAGCTCATCGACGATGATGTCCGGAAGCTCCTTGCCGTCTGTCTGGGAAACGTCGAAGACACTCACCACCTTGAAGGCGGGACGCAGAACCTCGACTGTCTCCGTGACAGTTTTTCCATCTGCGCCGATCACCGGCTTTTGGGTTACGGGGTCAACCTTTTCACGCTCTTCCTGCGCCTTGTACGGCGCGGGCGCAAGAATCTTGATTCCCTTTTCGCCCTTCATGACCTGACGGTCAAAGTTACGCTGCCACGAGGTATAACCAGCAACATAGGTTGCCTCCGGCTTCTGCATCGCAATGAGCAGCGTGTTGTTGAACGAATAGTTATAGAACTTGGACATTGTGCGGAGATATTCCTTGAAACGCTCAGATTCAAACAATTCCTTGATACCCTGTTCCAGCTTGTCCGTGATTTCTCGGACTTGCTGGGCATTTCTGTTTTCAGCCATTTACGACCTCCTTATCCTTGATTTTTGTTAGAAGAAAGCCCCGGCTGAGGTTTGCTCATCAAACGAGCTTTGATCTCAGACGGGGTTTCTTTTCGTGTCAACCGGCGATGGAAAACATTTTCTTCATGTTCCCATTCAATGAGCCGGTCAAACATTTCCGGGTAATGAATAATCATGTAGCGCAATTCGGCATCGCTGGCATTAGGGCAGAACCAGCATCCGTTTCTCCGGCAGTGTGCGTAGATTGGTGACAAAAGACCGCTTTTCTCGCAGAGTGTTCGGGCTTCTGCTTCCGTCACTCCGTACTTATCGAGAAGACTGACCTTGTGAATCCCATCCAAACGGGCAAGGCGCTTTGGTTCATCGGATGCAATGCCGACATAGCTCACCGTGTTAGGAGACAGCGTGGCATTGTACTTGCGGACGGGCGGGATTTTGCAGTCCCGATTGACCGCGCACATCCCAGCCCACGCAAAACCGCGAACCTCGCCCTTATGAGATCCGCGGGTGATGACATGATGGAACACATTATCGTAGGTCTTGTCTGCATGAAGAATGGTAAACTTGATGCCCAGCTCCTTTTCGCAGAAGGGCTTGAGCCGGTCATAGATGAAGTCCCGGTGTTCCGGGACTTCACCGCTTGTGTCCTGATCAAACATGACTTCGCTGAAAACCGCCTCGTCCAGCGGCTCATTGTGCTGTGCCGCCAGCAGGAGCGTCGCTACGCTGTCTTTGCCTCCGCTGCAAGAGGCAATATACTTCGGGCGGCTCATCGGTCGAACTCCATCTTGAAGCTGACGTATTTGCCGCCGCTGTCATCCAGACGAATCACCGCATCGTAGAGCTGAGGCTTCTTCGGCGTGTAAAGCCCGGTCACTCGGCACCAGCCCTTGTCCAGCAGCTCCTTTGCAATCCTCTTGGTCAGCTTCTTTTTCTTGCTGGAAAAGAACTTGTTGTCTTCCCACAGGCAGAAGGAGCAGTCCTTGTTCGAGCAGTAGAAGTTGCCCTTGCCGACATAGACCGGAGAGCCGCAGCGGGGACATTTGCCGATTTCCTCCTTGCCCGTGCCGAAACGCTGGGCTTCGGCATCGGAGAGAAACGGATAGGCTTTTACGAGATCGCCGGTCATCTGGACAATGCCGCTGAGGAAGGCGTCTGCATCTGCCTTGCCGCGTTCAATCTCCATGAGCGTGTTTTCCCATTCCGCCGTCATTGCGGGAGAAGTGATCTGTTCCGGCAGGACGCAGACAAGGTTGCAGCCGTCCTTCGTGGGAATGAGGGATTTGCCTTTACGCTCTGCAAAGCCGGATTTCACCAGCTTTTCAATGATACCGGCGCGGGTCGCGGGTGTTCCGAGACCTTTCTTCTCGGTGTCATCGTCAAACTGATCGTTTCCGGCGGTCTCCATCGCAGACAGGAGCGTATCTTCCGTGTATTGCTTCGGGGGTGTCGTAAAGTGTTCGGTGACGCTGGCGGACACACCATCCAGAACATCGCCCTCGTGGACTTCGGGCAGGGACTTCATGGGATCATCCTTTTCCTTCGTCTTGAGGGAAGCCTTGAACAGCTCTTCAATGGCTTTCCAGCCGTTTTGAACGACGGTCTTGCCCTTGGTTTTGAACTCGTAGCCCTCGCAGGAGAGCGAGATCTGCGTTTCTGCGTAGGTGTGCTTCTCGCCGGTCGCACACAGAAGGCGCATCCCGACAAGATTGAGGATTTTCTGCTCCGACTGAGGAAGCGCCGAAACATCCTGCTTTTCAAGCTGGACGGTCGGGAGAATGGCATGGTGATCTGTGACCTTGCTGTTGTCGGTTACGCGGGAAATGTCCGGAGTGACCGAAACGCCGGAGAAAAGCGGAAGCTGGCGGCAGACAATAGAAATGACCTGACGGGCGGTGTCCTCCATATCGTCCGTGATAAACTGGCTGTCCGTGCGCGGATAGGTCAGGAGCTTCTTTTCGTAGAGCGTCTGAACGAGATCGAGCGTCTGCTGGGCAGTGAAGCCGTAGTATCGGTTTGCCTCGCGCTGCAAGGTGGTCAGATCATAGAGCTTCGGAGGATTGACGGTTTTCGTCTCCCGCTTGAGAGAAGAAACGACGGCTTGCTTTTTCTCGCAAGCCGCCGCAATTCTTTTTGCTTCCTCTTCGGTTTTGACCTTTTCCAGATCGGCGGTCAGATCGCCCTTGCCGACGTGGACGTTGAAATACTTCTCCTTCTGGAACGTGGAGATTTTCCCGTCACGCTCCACCAGCATTGCAAGGGTCGGCGTCTGGACGCGCCCGACCACCAGCTTCTTGTGATAGAGCGTGGTGAAAAGGCGGGTGCCGTTGATGCCGACAATCCAGTCCGCCTTCGAGCGGCTGAGTGCTGCTTCATAGAGACGGTCATATTCCTTGCCGTCCCGGAGATGCTGGAAGCCTTCGCGGATGGCGGAGTCCTCCAACGAGCTGATCCACAGACGCTTGAAGGGCTTGGTGCATCCGGCTTTGTCGTAGACCAGCCGGAAGATCAGCTCACCCTCGCGTCCTGCATCGGTTGCGCAGACCAGCTCGGTGACGCGCTTGTCCTTCATGAGAGCGGACAGCACCTTGAACTGCTGTGCTTTGTCCTTCGTGACCTCAAACATCCAGTTTTCCGGAACAATGGGCAGATCGTCATACCGCCACTTGGCATACCGCTCATCGTAGGAGCTGGCGTCTGCCAGCTCCACCAGATGACCGAAGCACCACGAAACGATGTAATTGCCGCCCTCCACATAGCCGTCCTTTCGGGACGTTGCGCCCAGAACCTTTGCGATGGACTGGGCAACGCTGGGCTTTTCAGCAATGACTAAGATCAATCTTCATCACCATCCGTTTCAGCATCCTCCGCAATCTGCGGCTCTTCATCCTCGTTGATGTACGGCTCTTCCTCGTAGCCTTCATCATCAAAGAAGTCCATATCTTCATCCTTGGGCTTTCTGCCCTTGACGAACTTGATGTAGTAATAAGCTGCACCCGCAGCACCGGCAAGGGCAAAGATGACGAGGATCATGCCGATGTTGGATTTCTTTTCGGGTTTAGGGGCGGGAGCATCGGTTTCCGCATCCTTGTCCGGCTCAGGTGTAACGGGGGCTGTGCCGGTGCATTCGCTCATGTTGGTCTTGCAGACCGGGCAGTCGGTGTTGACCTGACCGGCAGCGCATTTTTCCTTGCAGTTACAGGTGGTCAGAGCAGCCGCAGTGTCATCATCCAGCAGCGCAAGCAGATCGCTCTCATCGACCATGTTCAGGAAGTACGTCTGATACTGTTCCTCGTCCTCATTGATGGGTGCATCGTAGTCGATGACAATGAAAAAGGTGTTGCCGTTCTTCGTCTGGACTGTGATGAACAGCTTGTTGGTTGCCCTGTCATAGAGCAAATCGCGGGTGTAGGCGTTGCCTTCATCGTCAATCGGCTCACCCTTCGGCTTTTCCGGCGCGGGTGTGATTGCGGGCTGCTGTTCCGGCTGGGTTGCCTCTGTGACCGGAAGGTTCTGTTCGGTGTCATCGGCATAGGCAAACGCCGTCACCGAGAAGCAGGACAGAACCATGACGCAGACCGCAAGGACGGTCAGAAAACGAAACTTCTTACGCATTGTCGATTACCTCCGTATTTTCAGCGGGCTTGGTGCCGCCCTTCATGGAAGACAGGAACGCCATGATCTGATCCTTGTCCATCACCATAGAGCGCACGGTGTTGATGATTTCAAGGTTTTCCAGCTCTGTCTTCTTGTCGTACAGCTCCTTGAGCTGTCCTTCGATTTCGGACTTCTTCTTTTCAGCCTTCTCAATGTCGGAGAGGACTTTCTGATACTTGGGATTCATGCAAAACTCCTTTCTTTTAATAGGCGGGTCTTCCGAAGGCGTAGAAATGCTGCTGCCAGTAGGAAGAATTGATGGATGTGTACTGAATGGGGTCGCCGCAGTGGATCATGACCCCATCACCGACGTAAATGCCGACGTGGGACACACCGGGGGTGTCATACGTCCCGACGAAAAAGATGAGATCACCGGGCTGTGCATTCGCCTTTGAAACCGGCGTACAGACGTTGTAAAGCCCCTGTGCGCCGAGCCGCCCGGTATTCACAAGTCCGCTGTTCGTGAGAACATAGCTGACGAAGCCGGAGCAGTCAAAGGATGTGCCGGGATTGGAGCCGCCCCACACATACGGATAGCCGAGATACTTTTCCGCCTCGGTGATCAGTGTCGCAAACTTCTCGTCGTTCAAGTACTCCGGGTTGACATCGTAGTCGGCGGGAGGATTTGTGATGTACTTGTCCACATAGGGAGAGTCACCGAACAGATCCTCACGGTTGCCCAGCACAGACATATACGTCGCATACATGGAGAGCTGTTCCTGCCCCATGATGTAGACCGGGACATGGGAGAGGTTGAAGTTTTCGAGCTTCACGTTGCAGATGTAGTAGTCATACGGGACGCGATAGGTTTCCGTGTGCGTGTTGCCGTCTGCATCCGTCCATGTGTCGGTCTCCGTGCGGTATCTGGTTTCGACGATGACCTCTTCGGTGAGGATGTACTGCTTCTCAAACAGCATTTGAATCGTACCCTGCACCTCATCCAGCGTGAACTCGCCCTCATGGAGAGCCGAGAGAATGGAGATCAGCACATAGGGGTCATGCTCAATATCATCCAGATCAAAGTGATACTCGTCATAGTCATGGTTACTTTCATAGTTATCCAGATAGCTTTGCAGCTCTTGCTCCATCCGGCAATACTGCGCCTCCGCGCCCAGCATCGCGTCATCCTCACTGAGATAAGAGGAAGCGATAACCGTCGAGCCGGTAGAGGTGAGCATCGAACACGAGCTGATTCCAGCACCGAGCAAAACGAGAAGGGCAATTCCGACGCCGATCCAGATGAAGACCTTCTTGTTCTTCTCAAAGAACTCCTTGATCTTGTCGGACGCCTTCTCACCGAGCTTCTTGCCGGTGCTTTTTGTGGCAGTCCCGGCAGTCTGAGAACCGGCATTTCGAGCAGCGGCATATTCCTTCTTAATGCTCTGCTTCTGGTAGTGCTTGTTCATGTTCTGCTTCTTCATCTCAGGATGCTCCTGCTGATTTCTTTCATATTGGAGCTTCGCATCAGCAGCATCCGCCTTGTGTTCCAGCTTGGAGACCTTCTCGTAGGGCTTGTTGACGCTGCTTTCCCGATGATGACGGAAATGCCGAGCGGCAGTCTCGGTAGCGATCTCCGTTTTATGCGCCGCCTCAACCGCCGAGTTTTCCTGTTCGACCTCATGGATTTTGCCATGAATGCCGGAAGCGAGGGTGTCCCCGACCTTGCGGACGGTTTTATCTGCCTCAAATTGCAGCTTGCCTTTGCTCTTGGGCTTTTTCAGCGCATCCTCAAAATGAAGGCGGGTTTTGCCCTTTCCGGTCTCTTCATCAAAGACACGCTCTTTCTTGAGAACCTTGTGCGTGGGCAGCTTTTCACGGGCAGCATCCAGACGCTCATGTGCCTTCTCAGACTTCCTTTCGAGCTTCTGCATCCGCTTCGTGGGCGGGACGGCATCGCCCGAGAGCGGCTTTGCAGAGGCAGTCTCCGCCGCTTGAGTGAGAACGGCATCTGCATCAACGGCTTCAACCGCAGAGGTCTTGCGCAGCTTGTGCGTGACAACCGTTTCGGCAATCACCGTGCCGGTATGAGAAGAAACACCGTGCTGCTCTAAGGTTGGAGGCTTGAACGGCGTTTCCGATGAGGGCAGCGGTTCGGGTACATTCTGGGGTGGATTTTCTGCCCTTTTCTCTTCTGTGACGGACGTTTCCGAGGGCGGCTGTGTGTCGTTATCCTCGGCGTGTTCCGCCCGAAACTGACGCTGCTGACGGCGCATCTGCACCTTTTTCTGTTCCTCTGGGGAAAGAGCTTCGGAAGGCTCGACTGTCTCACCGGGCTTCACCAGCTCCGCATCTTCCAGCCGCTTTGACACACGCTGCTCGGTGCCAGCCGTCAGGTTTTCCTCAACCGCGCCCTCCCGCTTCATCCGCAGAACAACCTTGTCGCGGGCTTTGAGTTCCGGTTCCTTGGACATCAGATTTCACCTCCAATCCGCTTGTAGGCAAGCTCGGTGTATTCAGGGTTCAGCTCTATGCCCACGAAATGACGCCCCATCTGTGAGGCAACCATGCCGGTTGTGCCGCTTCCCATGAACGGGTCAAGCACAATGCCGCCTTCTGGACAACCGGCGAGAAGACAGGTTTCAACCAGCTTTGGAGGGTAGGCGGCATAGTGACCGCCCTTGAAGGGGACGGTGTTGATCTTCCAGACATCGCGCTTGTTGCGGAGCGGATTGATGTCTGCGTCCTTGATCGCGCCATGCTCACGGGGGCGGTTGATGGATTGCGGCTGAGGCTGACCGGGAACGGGCTTTCCGTATTTGTTGCCGCCCTTCATGCCGCGCTTGAGGCGTTCTGCCGTTGCGGGGGCAATCGGCTCGGAGATTGCCTTGTAGTCAAAGAAATACTTCTTGGACTTGGAGAACAGAAAGATATGCTCATAGCAGCGGGATAGGCGGTCTTTCACGCTCTCCGGCATGGGGTTATCCTTCATCCAGATGATGTCGTTGCGCAGATACCAGCCGGTATCGCGGAGGGCAAAAGCCAGCATCCACGGAATGCCGATCATATCCTTCGGCTTGCAGCCCTCAACCTTGTTGTTGAGAGCCACAGCCTGACCGTTTCTGCCGTTGGGGTTCTTCGGGTCATTAAAATCACCCTGATTGCCCTTCCCGGCGTAGGTGTCCGAGATGTTCAGCCAGAGCGTTCCATCCGGACGCAAAACGCGCCTGACTTCGGTAAACACTTCCGTCAGGCGCGAGATATATTCCTTCGGCGTTGTCTCTCTGCCGATCTGCGCATCCATGCCGTAATCGCGGAGCGCGTAATACGGAGGGGACGTCACACAGCAATGAACGCTGTCATCGGGCAGGGTTTTCAGGATTTCAAGGCAATCGCCGGTATGAATGATGTCAAGCTCTATAAAAACCAGCTCCTTTCCTCGGATTTGAGCGCATATCAGTCGGAGTAATACTCGTCCGGCTCATAGTCCTCGTCGAGATCGTCAATCTCGTCCGCCCAACGGTCGAAGATTTCCTCGGCTTCCATCGCTGCCTCACGATAGAGGCTCAGGCGGTTCTTCTCAAAGGCGGCAAAGGCGGGGATGAACTTGCCGAACTCACGGATTGCCTTCACGTCCTGCGTGCGCATATCTGCGACGCACTGAATGATTTCGGACATCGTGAGCAAATCGTCGATCATGGTCTCGTAGTCTTCCTTGGCGATGGTGACGGTATCGGCATCGTCCTCCGCCGCTTCCTGCTTGCGGACACGGAAGGTCTCGTGAACATCCTTCATCAGTCCGATCACGCAGTCGGTGGTCTCGTCGAAAATCTCCTGCATACGCGCTGCCATCTCGTCGGCGCAGTCCTCCAGTTCCTCATGAACGTGGAGGTAGGCGCGGTGATGCTTTTTCAGTTCGGTTTCCTCGCGGATGAGCGCGATGAGATCGGCACTCATGTCGATGACCTCAAGCAGAAGGTCAATCGGCTTGGTGATGCTGCCGAACGTGGTATTCACGGGAACACCGCTGACTTCTGCGATGATGTTCTTGGCGTTCTCAAGGTTGAAGTTCTTATCCATATTCAAAATCCTCCTATCAGTTCTGTGTGGTTTCTTCTAAGCGGGTGGTCATGATGCGGTAGAGTTGAGTGTCCTTCGGGAAATCGTCCTTGAAGGGAACGATGGTCGAGCCATAGAAGATCAGCCCCTCACCGGCATTGGAATTGGTGATGTAGTTCTGCTGGCTGGGCGAGATGTTCAGCGCCTTCGAGAGAATCT
>OHCW01001307.1_pt1 | contig 9731 bp, 10 predicted proteins | sample 1566781 | NCBI WGS metagenome assembly OHCW01 (sample SAMEA3879590, study PRJEB24766) | human gut metagenome | biome: human-associated habitat; feature: feces | place: USA | collected 1985/1987 | reverse complement strand
CGGCATGGACGGCATTCTGACCGTGGACGGCTTTGACACCGCCCTGGCCGAGGGAGTCATGCTGCTGACCCCCTTCTCCGCGGACGCGCCGGACGAGCTGACCAAGAGCTTCGTCGGCAAGTATCAGGAAAAGTACGGCGAGGTGCCGAACCAGTTCGCGGCGGATGCGTACGACGGCATCTACGCGCTGGCGGCGGCCGCTGAAAAGGCTGGCGTGAAGGGCGACGAAGAGGCGGAAGATATCTGCGACGCGATGATTGCCGCCATGCAGGAACTGACCGTCACCGGCCTGACCGGCACGATGGTCTGGGATGCGACGGGCGCTGTCACCAAGACCCCGACGGCCGTCATCATCAAGAATGGCGTGTATGTCGGCGCTGATGCGGCTGCAGCGGAGTAATTTCCCCTATTCCACACGTTTTCCTCATGCCGGAGGAGGAACTTCCTTCTCCGGCATGAGCGTATCCACAGAAGGTAATCAGCAACAGTTGGTGCAAGGGTGCACACGGACTGCTGCTGATTGCCTTGCTGTCTTTCAAGGGAAAGTGCTTTTCCCGCAGATTTCAGTCATTTGGAGGTGCAGGCAGGATGCTTCAGTTCTTCTCTTACCTCATCAACGGCATCAGCCTTGGCAGCGTGTATGCCATCATCGCCCTGGGCTACTCGATGGTCTACGGCATTGCCAAGATGCTGAACTTCGCGCACGGCGACGTCATCATGATCGGCGCGTACATTGCCTTCTGCGCCACGCAGTACTGGGGCATGTCCCCCATGCTTGGCGTGCTGATTGCCATGATTGTCTGCACGGTGCTGGGCATGGTCATCGAGCGGCTGGCATACAAGCCGCTGCGTCAGGCAACGAGCCTTGCCGTGCTGATTACCGCCATCGGCGTGAGCTACCTGCTGCAAAACGTGGCGCTGCTGGTGTTCGGCCCGAACCCCATGTCGTTTCCGTCCTTCATCAGCATCCCGTCCATCAGCCTGTTTGACGGGCAGCTGATTCTGACCGGCGAAACAATCGTGACCGTGCTGGCGAACATCATCATCATGCTGGTGCTCACGTTCTTCACCTCCCACACGAAGATGGGCAAGGCGATGCGCGCCGTCAGCGAAGACCGCAGCGCGGCGGAACTGATGGGCATTAAGGTGAACGCGACGATTTCCCTGACCTTCGCCATCGGCAGTGCGCTGGCGGCGATTGCGGGCGTGCTGCTCTGCTCGTTCAATACGTCGCTCATGCCGACGACCGGCTCCATGCCCGGCATCAAGGCCTTCACCGCGGCGGTGTTCGGCGGCATCGGCTCCATCCCCGGCGCATTCCTCGGTGGGCTCCTGCTCGGCATCATCGAGGCCATGGCCCAGGCGTATATCTCGACGAACCTTGCCAACTCCATCGTGTTCGCCGTGCTGATCGTCGTGCTGCTCGTCAAGCCTGCCGGACTTCTCGGCAAGTCCGTGACGGAGAAAGTGTGAGGTGGCCGGAATGACACAGAAAATGAACAAATTCAACTCGCTCAAGAAGACCACAAAGGTCGACTTTGCGACCTATCTCGGCGTGATCGTCGTCTTTATCATCACGACGATCCTGCAGAACAACGGTTCGCTCAAGCGCTCCGCCATCGGTCTGCTCGTCCCCATCTGCTGCTACATGTCCATGGCCGTGTCGCTGAACCTGACGGTCGGTATCCTCGGTGAGCTGAGCCTCGGCCACGCGGGCTTTATGAGCGTAGGCGCGTTCTCCGGTATCGTCGTTTCGCAGAGTCTTGCGGGACTCATTCCGAATGGCCCCGTGCGCCTCGCGCTCTCGATGTTCATCGGCGCGCTTCTCGCCGCGCTCGTCGGCCTTCTCATCGGCACGCCCGTGCTCCGCTTGCAGGGCGACTATCTCGCCATCGTGACGCTCGCCTTTGGCGAGATCATCAAGGAGCTTATCAACTGCCTCATCATTGGCTGCGATGAAAAGGGCCTGCACTTCGTTTTCAATCTCTCCGGCAACAAAACGGTCGATGACCTCGGCCTGAGTGCGAACGGCACGGCCATCATCAAGGGCGCGCAGGGCGCGACCGGCACCGCCACGATCGCAACGTTCACCGCAGGCATCGTGCTGGTCATTATTACGCTGTTGGTCATTCTGAACCTCGTCAACTCCCGCGCGGGCCGCGCCATCAAGGCCATCCGCGATAACGAGATCGCCGCGCGCTCCGTCGGCATCCCCATCACGAAGTACAAGCTCATGGCGTTCGTCACCTCCGCCGCCCTTGCGGGCGCGGCAGGCGCGCTCTTCGGCCTGAACTATTCTTCTCTCCAGGCCACGAAGTTCAACTTCAACCTCTCCATCCTCGTGCTGGTGTTCGTGGTGCTCGGCGGGCTCGGCAACATCTGGGGCTCGCTTATTGCCGCCGCCGCGCTCACCATTCTGCCCGAGGCACTGCGCCCGCTCCACGACTACCGTATGCTCATCTACGCGATCGTGCTGATCTTCGTCATGCTCGCGACCAACAATCCGCAGGCCAAGGCGTTCTTCCAGAGACTTCTGCCCCATCACCGCGCCAGTGCTGAAAAGGAGGATTGACCATGACACAGAAAGAAAAAGCCAAGCTCGTTCCCGTCTCCCGTGAACCGGCGCTGCTCACCGAGCGCGACGCGGACAAGTCCCCCGTGCTCGAGTGCATCGACCTCGGCATCACGTTCGGCGGTCTGAAAGCGGTCGACAACTTCAATGTGACCATCGGCCGCACCGAGATCACCGGCCTCATCGGCCCGAACGGTGCCGGTAAGACGACGGTCTTCAACCTGCTCACCAAGGTCTATCAGCCCACCCACGGCACGATTCTCTTAAACGGCAAAGACATCCATGACCTCAACACCGCGCAGGTCAACCGCGCGGGCATCGCGCGCACATTCCAGAATATCCGCCTTTTCGGCGAGCTGAGCGTGGAAGAAAACATCACCGTCGCGATGGACACGCAGATGCACTACACGATGCCCGAGGGCATTTTCCGCCTGCCCCGCTTCTGGAAGGAAGAGCGCGTCATGCATGAGCGCGCGATGGAGCTTCTGTCCATCTTCCACATGGAAGACCTTGCAAACGCCAAGGCGAACTCCCTGCCTTACGGCGCGCAGCGCAGACTGGAAATTCTCCGTGCGCTGGCCACGAACCCGAGTCTGCTGCTTCTTGACGAGCCCGCCGCCGGCATGAACCCGAGCGAGACGGCTGAGCTGATGGAAAACATCCGCTCCATCCGCGATACGTTCAAGATCGCGGTGCTGCTCATCGAGCACGACATGAACCTCGTCATGAACATCTGCGAGGGCATTGCCGTTTTGAACTTCGGCCATGTCATCGCCAAGGGCACACCCGAAGACATTCAGAACAATCCCGAGGTCATTGAAGCCTACCTCGGCAAGCAGAAGGAGGCCTAACGATGGGACAGATCTTACAGGTGAACGATCTTCACGTTTACTACGGCAGCATCCACGCCGTCAAGGGCGTTTCCTTCGAGGTCAACGAGGGTGAGGTCGTCACGCTGATCGGTGCGAACGGCGCGGGTAAGTCGACCGTTCTGAACACGGTCTCCGGCCTTTTGCACCCCAAGCACGGCAGCGTCGTTTTCGAGGGCAAGGACTTAAAGGGCGTCCCCGCGCACAAGATCGTCGAGCACGGTCTTGCGCAGGTTCCGGAAGGCCGCCACGTCTTTTTGCAGATGACGGTCGAGGATAACCTTGAAATGGGCGCCTACACCCAGCCGAACTCCACCATTGAAGCGGGCATTGCGGACGTCTACGAGCGCTTCCCGCGCCTCAAAGAGCGCCGCAAGCAGATCGCCGGTACGCTCTCCGGCGGTGAGCAGCAGATGCTCGCCATGGGCAGAGCGCTCATGTCGAAGCCGAAGCTTCTGATGCTCGACGAGCCGTCTATGGGCCTCGCTCCGATCCTCGTTGAGCAGATCTTTGACATCATCCGCGAGCTGCACACTGCGGGCACGACGATCCTGCTCGTCGAGCAGAACGCGCAGGCCGCGCTCTCCGTCGCCGACCGCGCGTACGTGCTTGAAACGGGCCGCATCACGCTTTCCGGCACCGGTAAGGAGCTTATGGCGAGCGACGCCGTCCGCAAGGCCTACCTCGGCGGTTAAATCTCCCGCAAATGCAAAGAGTCATCCGAAAGGATGGCTCTTTTTTTGTGCAGTTTTGCCGCCGTGCAAAATTTCCGCCCAACCTGCTGCACATTTGCCAAAGATATGGTATACTGACAGAACATGACACAGGATCGGAGGGATCGGATTGTTCAAAATTCTCATTGCGGAGGATGACCGCGAGCTGCGCCAGCTCTTCGCCCACGTGCTCACCAAAAACGGTTACACTGTACTCGGCGTCTCCAACGGTGAAGAGGCGCTTGCCGCGCTCGAGCAGAGCTATTACGATCTCATCATCTCCGACATCATGATGCCGAAAATGGACGGCTACGAGCTTGTGCGCTCGATCCGCGAGAGCGGTTCGTCCATCCCCATTATGATGATCACCGCCAAGGACGCCTTTGACGACATGCGCCTCGGATTCCTCTCCGGCAGCGACGACTATATGGTCAAGCCCATCAACATCGGGGAAATGGTACTGCGCGTGAGCGCGCTGCTGCGCCGCGCCCAGATGGCGAGCGAGCGCCGTCAGGTCATCGGCGGCACGGTGATGGAGTGCGACTCGCTCAGCGTCACCGTCGACGGCGAGAGCATGGTGCTGCCGCAGAAGGAATTCATGCTGCTCTACAAGATGGCGTCGTTCCCCGGCCGCATCTTCACGCGCCAGCAGCTCATGGACGACATCTGGGGCTATGATTCCAGCACCGACACCCACACCGTCGATGTCCACATCGCGCGCCTGCGCGAGCGCTTCCGCGACAATCCCGACTTCAAGATCGTCACGATGCGCGGCGTCGGCTATAAGGTGGTGCGCTCATGAAACAGCACCGCAACAGATTTCTTGATATTCGCGTGCAGTTTTTCTTCATCTGCATGGCGGGCTTTATCGGCGTGGCGCTGCTCGCCGCGCTTGCGGCCTGGGGACTTGAGCATCTCGGCGTCAACGTGCCGATGTTCGTGTGGCTGCTCATCTTCACGCTGCTGCTCGGCAGCGCGACGGCGGCGGGCTTTTCCATCGCGTTCTTCGCGCCCATCTCGCGCCTGTCGCGCGCGATGAAGGAGGTCGCGGGCGGCAACTTCCGCGTGCATGTGGAGACGAAGAGCGTCTTTCGCGATATCCGCGACAGCTTTGACAGCTTCAACCTTATGGTCAGCGAGCTGAACGCGACCGAGACCCTGCAGACCGACTTCATCTCGAACGTCTCGCACGAGTTCAAAACGCCCATCAGCGCGATCGAGGGCTACGCCTCGCTTTTGCAGGAGCACCAGCAATCCCCCGAGGAGCAGGCGGAGTACATCGACAAGATTCTCTTCAATACGCGCAGGCTTTCCGCCCTCGCGGGCAACATTCTGCTGCTCTCTAAGCTCGACAGCCAGTCCATCCACCCCCAGCGCTCGCGCTTCCGCCTCGACGAGCAGGTAAGGCAGTGCATTCTGGCCCTTGAGCGCAAGTGGACGGAAAAGGACGTCGACTTCGACGTCGACCTCGACTCCGTCGACTTCACGGGCTACGAAGGACTACTCCAGCACGTGTGGACGAACCTCATCGACAACGCCGTCAAGTTCGGCCCGCGCGGCGGCCTGATCCGCATGCGACTCATCGAGGAAGACGGCAGTGTGCTCTTCACCATCGACAACGAGGGCAAAAGCATCCCCGACGAGGATAAGTCCCGCATTTTTAACAAATTCTATCAGGGGGACAGCTCGCACGAATCCGAGGGCAACGGCCTCGGCCTTGCGCTTGTGCGCAAGATCGTCGCCATCCACGGCGGCGAAGTCTGGGTCGAAGACCCGGTGAACGGCGGCTGCCGCTTCGCCGTGCGCCTGCCAGTAGAGAAGTGACCACCATTTTTCAACAAAAATTGAGATTCTCTTCATCATTTGTTCGAAACTCTATGCTATATTAAATCTTAACAGCCGCAGAGGCGGCTTTTCCCCGGCGCAGTACCCCTGCGTCGGGCTTTTATCACGGGATAAGGAGAGGTGACGATGGGCTTTCTGCGCTGCTGCGTTTATTACGGAATTTTAGCCGTCGTGTCGTTTTTCATCGGGCGGCTGCTGCCAAAATCCTGGTTCCACGGCGACAAATTTCCCTACCGCTGCGCGAGCTGGGAGGCAAAGCTCTTCCGCTTTCTGCGCGTGCACGAGTGGCAGGACAAGGTGCCCGACATGAGCAAGATCGTCCCCAAGCTCATCCCCGCCAAAAAACTGGGCACGGACTTTCGCGCGCAGCTTCCGCGCATGATCGAAGAGACCTGCGTCGCCGAGTTCACGCACTTTGTGCTCATCCTGCTCGGCTTTTACGCACTGCGCCTCTGGCCCGGAACGGGCGGCGCGGTCGTCACCGCCATCTATATCTTATTCGGCAATCTGCCGTTTCTCATCATTCAGCGCTACAACCGGCCGCGGCTGCAAAAGCTTCTCGCCGCGCAGCAGCGCCGGAGCAGACGCAACCAAAAAGAACAACAGTAAAGGATCGGAGCTTTTCATGAAAGTCTTGATTTTAAGCTGCAACACCGGCGAGGGGCACAACTCCTGCGCCGCGGCGCTCGAGGAGGAGTGCCGCAACCAAAACATTCCCTGCGACACCGAGGACGCCCTGCGCTTCATCTCGCCCGAGGTCTCGCGCTTTATCTCGAACTGGCACGTGCGCATCTACCGCCACGCGCCGGGTCTTTTCCGCGTGGGCTACCGCGCGGCGGAGGATCATCCCGCGCAGTTTCACGAGGGTTCCGCGCTCTACCGCTATCTGACGCAGGGCGCGGAAAAGCTCTGCGGCTTCATTGCCGGCAGCGGGTACGACACGGTCATCTGCACCCACACGTTCGCGGCGCTGATGGTCAGCGAGGTCGTGAAGACGCACCTGCCGAACCTCAAGACCTGCTTCATCGCCACGGACTACACCTGTTCGCCCAGCGTGAAGGACAGCTCGCTCGACCGCTACTTTATCCCTGCCTCGTCGCTCTCGGGCGATTTCCTCGGCGGCGGCGTGACGAGCGAACGCCTGCGCGCCTGCGGCATCCCCGTGCGCCAGATGTTCCGCTCCAGCGTGCGCAAGGAGGACGCCAAGCGCGCGTTCGGCATCCCCGCCGACCACAAGCACCTCGTAATGATGTGCGGCAGCATGGGCTGCGGCCCCATCATGAGCATCGCGCGCCGCATCGGGCGCGACCTGCCGGACGATCAGGACCTGACCATCGTCTGCGGCACAAACAAGCAGCTCTACCGCCGGCTCCAGCGCCGCTTCTATGATGCGAAAAACGTCCACGTCCGTTCGTATGTGAAGGACATGGCGCTTTTGATGGACTCCGCCGACCTCTACCTCACAAAGCCCGGCGGCATCAGCGTGACCGAGGCGGCCTCGATGCGCCTGCCGATGGTCTTTATTGACGCGGTCGCGGGCTGCGAGGAGTACAACAAGGATTTCTTCCTGCGCACGGGCGGCGCGGTCACAGGGCAGACGCCCAAGGAGATCGCGCGCACGAGCCTGCGCCTGCTCAGCGACAAGGACGCGCTTGAAAAGATGGGCGACGCGCTCGACGCCGCCGTGCCGCACAACGCCGCGGCCAACATCCTCTCCGAGATGAGTGAAGCCGAGGAGGAGAAGGAGGAAGACCTTGCATGATCAAACCCAGCGTTGACTACCGCCAGTTCCGCTTCAGTAAGCTGAACACGCCGGAGTTCTCCCACGTGTGGCTGCTGCTCTACTGGCCGCTTTTCGGCCTCGGCTTTTCGTATGTCGAGCGCTTCTACCCCGTGGCGCACTACATCGAAATGCACTGCGCGCTCGACGATCTGATTCCCTTTAACGAGTGGTTTCTGATCCCCTACCTGTTCTGGTTCGTGTACCTCATCGGCGCGGTGGCCTACACGTTCTTTTTCGACGTGCCGGGCTTTCGCCGCATGATGCGCTTCGTGATGATCACCTACTCGGTGACGCTCATTATCTATTTCCTCTTTCCCACCTGTCAGATGCTCCGGCCTGAGGTCTTCCCACGCGACAATGCCCTCACGCGCTTCATCGCGGGGTTCTACGTGTTCGACACGAACACGAACGTCTGCCCGTCGCTGCATGTCATCGGCTCAATGGCGGCATTTTTCGCTTTCTGGTATGCGCCCATCTTCTCCAAGCGCGGCTGGCGCATTGCATCGACCGTTGCAGCATTTTTTATCAGCATTTCCACCGTCTTTATGAAGCAGCACTCCATTCTGGATGTCGCCGCAGCCATCCCGCTGTGCGCGATCGGCTATTATTTTGCCTACGTCAGAACGCCGAAAAAATCCCGCAGCGCCGTGCCGGATGTCACCCGATAAGAAACTTCATCCGCAGAAGCTCCGATCGCTTCTGCGGATGCTTCTTTTATACGGCTCTTTTCCCCTTTTCTTTTGCATATATTCGCGCATAATTGCATACTTTTGTGAATTTTTGGCTTTTCGCATGCATATTTGTGCATCTTGCATAGAAAGGCGTCGAAAGTTCTGGCATTTTTTGAGTTTTTAATCGTTGACAATGAATAAGTAAACATTTATACTAACGCTATCGTTTCTGAAGCGTATGAAAATTCATTTCGTATCCAGATATTACACAAGATGGAACGCACAAAAAGGAGCTTTCAACATGAAAAAGTACATTGCACTGACCCTGGCTCTGCTGATGAGCCTCTCCCTGATGGCCTGCGGCAGCAAGACCGATGACGGCAGCACCGACGCTGACGGCAGCGGCGATCAGGAGGGATCCAACACCTTGGTACTCGGCACCTCTGCCGACTACGCCCCCTTTGAGTTCATGTATGCCGACGAGAGCGGCGCGATGCAGTATGCCGGCATCGACATTTCTGCCGCGCAGTACATTGCCGACGAGATGGGCAAGGAATTGCAGATCGAAAATATGAGTTTCGACTACCTGCTCACCTCCCTTGCCAAGGGCGATTTTGATATCGTCATGGCAGCCATCGAGGTCACGCCCGAGCGTCTCCAGTCCGCTGACTTCTCCGATCCCTACTACACCGACCTGCCGGCCATGATCCTTGTCAAGGCTGACGCCGCCGATCAGTACAACACCCTCGCCGACTTCGCCGGCAAGAGCGTTGGCGCACAGACCGCCACCACCAAGGAAGCCATCGTCACCGACCAGATGGAAGGCGCGAACCTCGTCTCCCTCTCCCTCGTGACTGACCTCGTCAACGAGCTTGTCTACGGCAAGGTCGACGCGATCGTCGTCGATGGCGCTGTCGCTGAGCAGTATGCAGAGTCCAACCCCGATCTGGTCGTCGCTGCCGCCTCCTCCGAGCTCGGTGAAGCGCAGCCCTACTGCATCGCTGTTGCCAAGGGCGACCCCAAGGGCCTGCTGCCCGGCATCAACGAGGCCATTGCCAAGATGACTTCCGAGAACAAGATGGAAGAGTTCATCGCCGCTGCCGATGAGCTGAGCGGCAAGGCCGTCGAGGTCACCGCGGACGCTCCTGCGGCCTAAGTTCTCCCCTTTAACTACGCTCTCTTCTCACTATCTCTCATAGCCAATGAGCAAAGCCCCAAATGGCTTTGCTCATTGGCGTCTCTTAATGAAAAGAGGCGAGCCTCTTTTCATTAAATCCT
>OHCW01001293.1_pt1 | contig 9818 bp, 6 predicted proteins | sample 1566781 | NCBI WGS metagenome assembly OHCW01 (sample SAMEA3879590, study PRJEB24766) | human gut metagenome | biome: human-associated habitat; feature: feces | place: USA | collected 1985/1987 | reverse complement strand
CCATCCCCTGTTCCTGGGCGATCTCCTGCTGGGTCAGCCTGCGATAGCTGTCCACGCCGGGAACCAGCGACAGGCTGCGCCCATTGTCCCAGGCAACGCCGAGCTGACCGGAATCATCCACGTACCGCACAGTACCACGGGTTCCGGATTCTACCGGGGAGTATGGGTCATTCATGTTGTTCAGCATAACGCGTGTGCCGGGCGGATAATTCTTTCGGATAGACTCCACCTGCTCACGGCTGGGAAATGGCATATTCATTTGCTTTTTTCCTCCCTATCAGATAATTTCATCAATCGCGTGCGCATACACTCCCCGTCCCCGCCTTGGCACAAAAAACCATGGCTTGGGAACGGACACCCTTCACACAAGGGAGTTTCCGTGCATACAGGCTTTTCTGCGAAACCGGGAGGGCCAGTATGAGAACGGTATTCCGGAACAGTTCTCATAGATTTGGAACTCATTTGATCCTTCACTTTTTACCTCCATATTCCCCGGCGCCCTTTTTTCAGACGCTGGTAATTGACTCTGAAAATCAGGAGCTGGGAGCCAGCGCCCTTTTTGAAAATGAAAAAAGCCGGGATTCTTATGGCTTCACACCACAAAAATCCCGGCAGGTTTAAAAATGATAACTTTCTGAAAACTCTATACAAAATCAGCGCCCTTTTTCAAATTTCCTCCGAAAACAAAAAGGGCGCTGCTCAATCTCTGACTGCATATGGCTGATACAGTTCAAAAGATGCATCACAGCATGTTTGCATCTATGAAACTGTAAAAAATCGTGTTCACATTTCACCTTTGATTTCCGAACTAATCTCAGTTGATTTCACTTGAAAATATCCAAAAAAGCACTTTAGATGCAACTATTTACAAGTTGCATCTAAAGTGTTGAATAAACATGGCTCCCCCTGTTGGACTTGAACCAACGACACACGGATTAACAGTCCGTCGCTCTACCGACTGAGCTATCGGGGAATCAACAAGACGAGACTATATACAAGTTTTTGAAGTCGTGCAAATCAAAAACTAAAAATTTTTTCATTCTTTTTTGTTTTTATATTCACTCTCTCATGAACTCCTTGATTCAAAAGGAAATTTAAAAATGTAAAAAGGCTCCGATTTTTTCGGAGCCTTCCGTAGAAACGCGTAGTTTAGAGCTTAGAGCACTTCTTTAATGGCTTCTGCCGTGTATTTCACGTTGTCTTTGTTCAAAGAAGCAACACACATACGGCCGCTCTTAACGATGTAGACGCCGAATTCGTCTTTCAGACGCTGAACCTGTTCGGGGTTCAGGCCAGAGAAGGAGAACATGCCCTTCTGCTGAGTGACAAAGTCAAAGTCTTTCTTGGCGCCGAGTGCTTTGAGCTCGGAAGCCAGATCCTTACGCATTTCTTTGATACGTTCGCGCATTTCGCCCAAATCTTCATGCCACTGCTTCATGAGTTCAGGATCATTGAGTACCTGAGCAACAATCTTGGCGCCGTGGGCGGGAGGATTGGAGTAGTTGGCACGAATCAAAGCTTTCAGTTTGCTCAGGACACGGGAGGCTTCTTCCTGGTCTTTGCAGACGACGGTCAGTGCACCGATACGTTCGCCGTAAAGAGAGAAGGACTTGGAGAAAGAGCTGGAGACGAAGAAAGGAATGCCTGCATCGGCAAATTGACGGATGGAGCCGGCATCCTCTTCAAGACCGTCACCGAAGCCCTGGTAAGCAATATCGAGGAACGGAATCAGCTTGTTCTTAACGCAGACGTCAACAACCTGGGCCCATTGTTCTTGAGTCAGGTCATAGCCTGTGGGATTGTGGCAGCAGGCATGCAGAATCACAACGGTGTTTTCTTTCAAACCGCTGAGGCTCTTAAGCATGGCAGGGAAGTCGACGCCGTTGTTTTCTTTGTCATAGTACGGATACTTGCCGACTTTGAAACCAGCTTGTTCAAAAATTGCAACGTGGTTCTGCCATGTCGGTGTGCTGACAACGGCTTCCGGATCTTTGAGAATAGCTGCAAGGAAGTCTGCGCCGACTTTAAGAGCACCGGTACCGCCGAGAGATTGAACGGTAACGGCATGCTTTTCTTTGATGATCGGAGAATCGGCACCGAAAATCAGCTTCTGAACGCCGGCGTTAAAAGCAGGAATACCGGAGATCGGAAGATAAGTATGAGGCTCGCCGGCTTCAAGGATTCTCTTCTCGGCTTCGGCAACGACGCGCAGAAGAGGTACTTTGCCGTCTTCGGTGCTGTACACGCCGATACTCAGATTAACTTTCTTGTCGCGGGGGTCGGATTTGAAAGCTTCGTTGAGGCCGAGAATGGGATCGTCGGGAGCTTGTCCGACAACATCAAAAATGGATTTGGACATGAGATTCTCTAGAGGTGTTAAAAAATGTCAATTACTTAGCCTAATTCAAAATTGGCGGCAAAATCGTTTTTCTAACGAAATATTTAAACTCCTGAACCTGTGAGACCGCAAATAAAAAGGACCGCCGCACGGGCAGTCCTTTAACTGAGAGCAAATTGCTATCAAGCTTCGTTGCTGGCGAATCTAGGTGCAATCAGTCCCCAAAGCGTCCATCCGAGGAATGTGGCTAAAGAGCCGTAGAAAACTTCTGTGATTCCGGTAGAGAAGAGTGCGTAGAAGCTGTAGATGGCGCCGATGATTGCAATGACGTTGTAAAGTTTGGCCTTGGAGGGCTCCACTTTTGCGACTTTCATGATGACGGCAACAGCCGCCATTGACAGCAGATAAGGCATGATATTGGTTACTACGGCGAGATCTACCAACCGGTTGAATTGTTTGAACAGTTCGGGGCTAATCGTCATGAAACAGAAGCCGGTTTGAATGGCCGTAATGATAATCATACCGAGCACTGGAGCTTTCCATTTGTTGACTTTAGCAAAGCACTTCGGGAAGAAACCGTCGATTGCAGACTGCTGAAATACCTTAGCAATTGTGAACTGCCAACCCAGTGTAGAGCCTGCGCAGGAAAGAACAAGAAGGAAAGTGACGATCTTGCCGATGGTAGAGTTGAACATCATGGTAAAGGTCAGGCCGAAGGGAGCGTTTGATTTAACCAACTCGGCATTCGGAACGATACCCGCGATGATATTGGTGGAGACAATATAGATAATAGCAACACCAATGGTAGCGGCCAGCACGGCAATAGGAACATTCTTCTCGGGATTGTCAACGGCATCACTGTTGGCACAGGCGCTCTCAAGTCCTAAGAAGGCCCATAGCGTCATAGAGATTGAAGCCCCGACAGCGGAGAAGAAAGGTTCGTTGTGCGGATTCCAGGCTTCGACATACATCGTAGGACTGAACCAGAACCAGCCGATAACGGTTAAAAGCAACACGGGAAGGATGACGCACCAAACGGCTAAGGCACTAAATTTTCCGGTGAGCGAGGCCCCCATAAAGTTTGCGGACGTACAGATCCAAAGTACGACGATCGTAGAAAGGCAAACTTGAACCGGGGTTAGTTCAATTTCCAAAAATTCGGCCCCATAGCCGACACAGGTAATCGCGATAGCGATGTTGGCAAAAAGAAGCGAAACACCATAAGTGTAGTTAGCCATGAAGTTGCCGGCTTTGCCGAAGGCATATTCAGAATAGCCGCCCATACCCGGACGTTTACTAAACATGCCGCACTTGGCAAAGGCATAGGCTAAACACAAGGAGCCCACGGCAGTGATGAGCCAGGAAAGAATAGAAATTGTTCCAATTTCAGCCAGTTTGGTCGGCAGCATGACGATGCCGGAGCCCATCATATTAATAGCAGTGAGAAGAGTCAGCTGAGTGACTGACATCTTGGTACGGTTTTGCTGAGACATAAAAATATCCTCAAGTATGTTCTGTGTAGAGAGGCAGCACGGAAGCGCGAGCTTCCGCGCACGCGGCTTATTTACCTTTAGCAGTCAGACGTTCGACAGCATCTTCTTTTAGTACATAGCAGTAAACTTGTTTACCGCCCCTGCCGTTGTCTTCGACATAAACACCTTGAAGTTCGGGTGCAAATCCAGGCATCCGTCCCATGGCTTCCTGCCAAGCTAAGAAATACTTGAGCACGGGTCCGCCCCAAACTTCACCCGGGAAGCAGCACAAGACTCCCGGTGGGTAGGGCAGAGCGCCTTCAGCAGCAACTCTTCCTTCTGCATCTTCCAGACGGACGAGCTCGGCTTGGCCGCGCAGGAATGCAAAGTGGGCTTCTTGAGGATTAATGACGCTCTTAGGCATGAATTCTGTACGGAACATTTCCTTTTGAATCTCTTTAATATTCCGCTCCTTGTAGAAGTCATGCATTTCTTGGCAGAGCTGACGGATGGAATAGTTGCGGTAGCGAGATTCGTAAGCTTTGTAAAGATTGGGCAGAACCTCTTCTAGGGGAGCGTCATCATCGAGGTATTTTTCAAAGCGAGCGATCTGGCTAACCAGGTGATCCATTTTTTCTTTATTTTCTGCGGGAGTCATGAGGAAAAGAATGGAATTGAGGTCATTCTTTTCGGGGATGATGCCGTTATCGCGCAAGTAATTAGCCAAAATCGTTGCCGGAACGCCAAAATCTTCGTATTCGCCGGTCTCAACATCGATGCCCGGAGTCGTCAGCATAAATTTGCAGGGATCTACAAAATATTGGTTCTCCCCATATCCCTCGAAAGAATGCCATTTCTGACCCGGAACAAATTTGAAGAATTCCAGGTCTTGGGCAATCAAATCCGTTGGGTAAGACTTCCAATCGGAGCCGCGAACTTTAGAAGGAATAAACGGTTTGATGTAATGACAGGTTTCAAGCAGTAATTTGCGAGCATCAACAACTGTCTTAACGCAGTCAGCCCAAAGTCTACGGCCGGCTTCTCCTTCTTGCATTTTTGCGTTGACGTCCAAGGAAGCAAACAGCGGGTAAAACGGACTGGTTGATGCATGCATCATGAAAGCGTTATTCAACACTTTGTGAGGAATATAGCGGTCTTGTCCCTTAATGTGAGAGTCCTTTTTGTGAATTTGTGAAGTCTGAGAAAAACCAGCTTGCTGCTTATGAACGGACTGAGTGACGAAGATGCCGGGGTCTTCCGGTCCTAACTCCAGAAGAAGCGGGGAACAGTCACGCATCATTGGAATGAATTGCTCGTAGCCTACCCATGCGGAGTCGAAGAGGATGTAATCACAAAGGTGACCGATTTTGTCCACAACTTGTCGAGCGTTATAGATCGTGCCGTCATAAGTGCCGAGTTGGATGACTGCAAGACGGAAGGGGCGCTTGGCATCCGCTTTTTCAGGACATTTTTCTCTAACTAGGCTGCGGAGATACTCTTCGTCAAAACATTTTTCGTCAATGCCGCCGATAAATCCGAAGGGGTTGCGGGCAGTTTCAAGATAAATCGGAGTAGCGCCGGCTTGCAACAGAGCTCCGTGGTTAATTGACTTGTGGTTGTTTCGATCATACAAAACCAAGTCACCGGGAGTTAAAGCCGCATTTAATACAACTTTGTTAGAGGCGGAGGTTCCGTTCAAAACGAAATAAGTCTTATCGGCATTGAATACCTTAGCGGCAGCTTTTTGAGCGGTTAGCGGTGCACCTTCATGAATTAGAAGGTCGCCCATCGCAACGTCAGCATTGCAAAGGTCAGAGCGGAAAAGCTCTTCACCGAAAAAGTCATAGAATGCGCGGCCGGCCGGATGGCGGCGGAAGTATGCGCCTCCCTGATGTCCCGGGCAGTCAAATTGGGACTTTCCTTTGTATACGTATTGGGCGAGGGCACCGAAGAAAGGAGGAAGGAGTTTGTCTTCGTAGCGTTTGGCAGCTTCATCGATTTGACGGCCGAAAAGACGTCTGTCTGTGAGGTCATCGTTGATCACACCGACCACGTGACCGACGAGTTCTTCAGGAGTGGTGTCTTCATCGCGGAGATAAAGAAAAACGGGGATTTCCAAGGCGGTGGCATTAACCTTGTTTAATCCGCCTTTCCGATAGTCTTCAATGTCGATAACAACAGCGGAGACTTCAGTAAAGTCAGCATTTGAGAGGCAAACGACTTCACGTTCAACCTGAAGTTTATCTTTTAGTAATGCAGAAGCTGCGACTTTAAGTTTTTGCATAATAGTAGTCCTCTGGATTTATTTAATAAGGTGAATAAATCCGCAACATAATTAAATGAATTGTGGATTGGCTTTTCTCGGCAACAAAACCCCCTGGACAAGCGCTAAAAAGGCTTGAGCACTAAGAGACTTCTCGGAAGAAATTTAGAGAAAAGCAATTCGAGCCGAACCGATAAAGAATCGGCCGGAGGACTAGATGTCGGATTCGGAGAGGAATTTATTGAAGGAGAAGCAATCACGCATCGTAAACCGCGTGAGGTGTAACGTGCGGCGCATGCCTATATTAAATAGGCACTTGCCAATGTTAAATATACACATAGCAGTAATCCCAATTGTTATGTCTGTCAAACAACAGACATAAGCATTCTGACAGCAAAATTTCTAGAAGTCAATAGATTGTTACGAAATTTAGAGAAGATGAAAATTCTTATAAATTAGCTAATTAGCAAAAAATAAACTCAAAATGGGATTTTATAATTAGAGGGGTTGACGATAATTGTTGATAAATATTTAACAAAGATTAAATTTGGAATAGAGAGGATTTTTTAAGGATATATCCTTCTAGAAAGTTAAAGAGTTGTTTCAGACCGATGTTTTACTTTTTCCGAAAACGAACCTCATCAGCTTATGTAATGTGCTAATTTTTATTCTATTCCGAGAGCGTCCAGCCAAGGGTGATTTTATAAATTTGAATTATTGATATTTAAATCACCCTGCGTGCTTAAGAAAAATAAGATGCCGAAGCTTAATTGAGAGGGGTTTGGTTTGAAAGTGAACTGAGAATGGATGTGTCCTTAGAACTCATCTAAAGCAGAGAAGACTGAGGTCGAGGCAATCTGACCAGATCGGATGATCGGAAAACCGATGTCTTAGGATTCGTTCTAAACTTTTCAAATTCAAAGGATTCTTTAGGCAGACACCACCTTGAAAATCATCAAATTCCCCAATTCTCCGTTTGAACTGCATCAGCCATTTGAGGCGGCCGGAGATCAGCCTCAGGCAATCAAAGAACTCGTCGAAGGCATTGAGGACGGCCTGACGGCCCAGACGCTGCTTGGCGTGACGGGCAGCGGCAAAACCTACACCATGGCGAACGTTATCGCTCGAACCGGTCTGCCGACGCTCATCATGGCGCCGAATAAAACCCTTGCCGCTCAGCTCTACGCGGAAATGAGGGACTTTTTCCCAAACAACGCGGTGGAGTATTTCGTCAGTTACTACGACTACTATCAGCCCGAAGCTTACGTCCCTCAGCGGGATCTGTTTATTGAAAAAGATTCTGCCATCAATGAACACATCGAGCAGATGCGTCTGTCGGCTTCAAAGAGCGTGCTCGAACGCCGTGATGTGATCATTGTCGCGACCGTGTCTGCCATCTACGGTATCGGTAAGCCGGAGTCCTATACCGAGATGCGTCTTATCCTGAAAGTCGGTGACAAGATTGAACAGCGCGACTTGATCTCGCACTTGGTCCGCATCCAGTACGAACGCAACGACATGGAATTTACGCGAGGTAAGTTCCGCGTCCGCGGCGACACAATCGACGTGTTCCCGGCTGAGCACTCGGAAATGGCGCTGCGTATTGAGCTGTTCGATGACGAAATCGAAGCTATGTATTTCTTCGATCCGTTAACCGGAAAAACCCGCCAGAAGGTAGACCGCTTTGCTATCTATCCGACATCGAACTATGTCACGCCGAGAAACGATATCCTGCGAGCGATTGAAGCCATCAAAGATGAACTTCGGGATCAGGAAACCAAATTTATAGAGAGCGGCAAGCTGCTTGAAGCGCAGCGTATCCGCGAAAGAACGCTTTTTGACTTGGAGATGCTCCATGAAGTGGGCTTCTGCAAAGGCATTGAGAACTACAGCCGCCACTTAGCAGGAGGTCTGCCCGGAGAGCCGCCTCCGACCTTGATCGACTATCTGCCGAAAGACGCGCTGATGTTCTTCGACGAATCTCACGTTCTGTTAGGTCAGATCGGCGGTATGTACCGCGGAGACAGCGCAAGAAAAGAAACCCTCGTCACCTACGGATTCCGTCTTCCGAGCGCCAAAGATAACCGTCCGCTCCGCTTTGACGAATTCGAAAGCAAGATGCGCCGTGCGATCTTTGTCTCGGCCACTCCGGCAGACTATGAGCTGAATCATTCTTCTCAGATCGTTGAACAGGTGGTGCGTCCGACGGGCCTCGTGGACCCGGAAGTAGAAGTACGGCCGGCTACGACTCAAGTGGACGATGTACTCGGCGAAATCAAAGAAAGAATTCCGAAGGGCCAGCGCATTCTGATTACAACGCTGACCAAGCGCATGGCAGAAGACTTAACCGACTTCCTGCAGGACAACGATATCAAGGTGCGTTACCTGCACTCGGACATCGATACGGTGGAACGCGTAGAAATTATTCGAGACCTTCGTGCCGGTGTCTTCGATGTTCTGATCGGCATTAACTTACTGAGAGAAGGCTTGGATATTCCGGAAGTGGCACTGGTCGCGATCTTAGATGCTGATAAGGAAGGCTTCCTGAGAAGCGAACGTTCTCTCATTCAGACGATCGGCCGTGCCGCGCGAAACGTTGAAGGCAAAGCCATTCTATACGCCGATACGATTACGGACTCCATGCGCCGAGCGATGGACGAAACGGCACGACGCAGAGAAAAACAAACGGCTTACAACGTCGCACACAACATCACGCCTAAGAGCGTTAAGAAAGAGATCCGTGACATTATTGACGGCGTCTATAAGAGCGATAGTCTTGAAAACGAATTCGGTCTGGTGGACGGTCAGGATTACGAAAAAATGGGGCCGAAAGAACTGGCACGCGAAATCAAACGGCTCGAAAACGAAATGTTTGAGCATGCTAAGAATCTCGAATTCGAAAAAGCCTCCGAAGTCCGTGATAAATTGGCGTCTATTCGTAAACAGGTTTTCGGTGCAACGCCCGGCGAGGATGAAGAAGGCGCAAAGCCGAATGCTTGAGTGCTCATTTTGAGTTGAATTATTAGTAATTACCCTATACATTTTTGCAAAAAGCGTTAGGGGCTCGTAAGCTATTGCAACCTGCCTGCGGTGTACGCGAGAGAGGTGTGATTAATTCGTCAATTAAGAAGAATGCAAAAAACATGGTAAAAGTTTTATTTGTGTGCATGGGGAATATCTGTCGTTCCCCTACGGCTGAAGCAGTTTTTAAGAAAATGGTGAAGGAAGCCGGACTGACTGACAAAGTAATCGTGGATTCTGCCGGTACACATGGTTATCACGTCGGAGAGGCGCCGGACGTGCGCGCTCAGATTGCAGGCCGCAAGCGCGGATATGACTTATCCGAGCTGAGAGCCCGTCAGATTACATCCGACGACTTTAGGGAGTGCGACTTCATTTTGGCGATGGACTGGGAAAATCTGACTGCTATGCAACAGATCTGCCCGCCGATGTATAAACACAAGCTGGCGCTCCTGATGCGCTACGCAACCGAATACGATACGGCTGTGGTGCCCGATCCGTATTACGGCGGCAATGAAGGTTTCAACACGGTGCTCGATTACTGTGAAGACGCCTGCGAAGGCTTGCTTGAAGTCGTTAAGAAACGCGCTTCCGTCTACATTCCCGGCTCAGCTCTGTAGCCGCTGAGAAATCATTTTCCTTTTTAGCCCTCTTCGGAGGGCTTTTTTAATGTGCGCTCGGCATGAGCGAACTCTACAGGGTGAAAGTCCCGAAGTGCGGGCGG
>OHCW01001285.1_pt1 | contig 9875 bp, 9 predicted proteins | sample 1566781 | NCBI WGS metagenome assembly OHCW01 (sample SAMEA3879590, study PRJEB24766) | human gut metagenome | biome: human-associated habitat; feature: feces | place: USA | collected 1985/1987 | reverse complement strand
TTATGCAGCTGAATGTGACATTATTTAAGTATACGAATGAAATTCTTGGAGTATAAATTGTTTACAAGTAAATATTGATTAGTAAATGTTACGTCGGTACTCACATAGTATCGGCGTTTGTTTTTATCTTAAAAGTGTCGCCCGAACAGCGACCATATAAAGATGCTATTCAATTATACTTATATTGTAACAGAGAAAGAGAGGTGCCGGAGTAATCCGGGGATTGGAGGCATATATGTACGGAGCGATTTTAGGAGATATTATTGGAAGCCCGTTTGAGTTTGACAGAGGTGATAAAACAAAGAAGTTTGATTTGTTTAGTGAAGGCTGTGGCTTTACAGATGATTCTGTTATGACAATAGCAGTTGGAGAAGCTCTCCTGGCAGTCGGACCGGAAGCTGCAGTAAAGAAAATTGAAGATGCGGTAGCATCCAATATGCAGGATTGGGGAAAAAGATATCCACATGCAGGTTATGGTGGAAGCTTCAGACATTGGCTTAAAGAAAATAATCCGAAGCCATACGGAAGCTATGGAAATGGTTCAGCCATGAGAGTGTCAGCGGCAGGCTGGCTTTATGATTCAATTGAAAGAACAAGAGAGGTAGCAAGAGCGACAGCAAATGTGACACATAATCATCCGGAAGGTATAAAGGGTGCAGAAGCAACAGCAAGTGCAATATACATGGCAAGGAATGGCTCTTCAAAAGAAGAAATCAAAGAGTATATAGAGAGGGAGTTTCATTATGATCTGCGTAGAACATTGGATAATATCCGACCTTACTACCATCATGTTGAAAGCTGTCAGGAAACGGTGCCAGAAGCAATTATCGCATTTCTGGAATCAAAGGATTTTGAGGACGCAGTGCGTAATGCAGTATCACTTGGTGGAGATACGGATACACTTGGAGCCATTACAGGAAGTATTGCAGAAGCATTTTATGGAATCCCTGCTGTGCTGATTGCAGAGTGTAAAAGTCGGATTGATAAGGGGCTGATGACGGATGTTCTTGATGAATTTGATCATGTACTTGGCAGGAGCATGGATACTTATTCAGATGAAGTGGATGAGATACAGGCAAATCAGATGATTGAGGCAGCAATCGATCAGTATTATATTCAGCAGGATAAAAATGGAATGTTGTTATTTATGGAAGTTATGGTAACAAGAATGCAGCAGGCAGGAGAAGTCATTGGTAACCATACCCGTGTCAAAGTCGTAAAAAACAAAGTAGCACCTCCATTCCGTGAAGCAGAGTTTGATATCATGTTCGGAAAGGGTATTTCCAAAGAGGGAGATATTCTGGATCTGGCAGCAAATGTCGGAATTATCAGCAAATCCGGTGCATGGTATGCTTATGAAGGGGACAAGATCGGACAGGGACGTGAAAATGCAAAGACGTATCTGCGTGAAAATCCGGAATTCTGTAAGATGATTGAAGAAATGGTGCGTGAACATTATTTTGCACAGGAGGATGAGGCTCCGGAAAGCGAAGAGGAGACTCCGGTATCTGCAGATGCGGAAAGCAAGAATGAATAAGATATGGTTACAGTGACAGAGTGTACGACTCTGGGAAAGGGCAGGCTTCGTTTCCATCTGGATAATGGAACGGAGCTTGTTCTTTACCGGGGAGAGGCAAAACAGTTTCGGATGCGGGAAGGAAGCACACTTTCGGATGAAGAGGAACATCAGCTGATTTATGAAGTGGTGGGAAAGCGCGCAAAAAGAAGAACCATGCATCTGCTGGAACAGATGGACCGTACAGAGCAGCAGTTGCGGGATAAACTGAAACAGGGCGGATATCCGCAGGCGTGTATTGATCTTGCACTGGAATATGTGAAATCTTTTCATTATGTCGATGATTACCGCTATGCATGTACCTATATCAATTATCGTCAGGATCGTATGAGCCGCTATCAGCTGAAAGTAAAACTGTATGGAAAGGGAGTTCCAGGAGAATTGATTGATCGTGCCCTTGAGGAATGTTATGAGGGGGACGAACAGGACCAGATTATCCGGCTGCTGGAAAAGAAAAAGTTTGATGCACAAAATTCCGACCAAAAAGAATTTACACGTGTTTACCAATATCTGATGCGCAGGGGCTTTCGGAGCAATGATGTGCTGCGTGCTATGAAAAGTAAACAATGAAAGCACGTATTGCTTGACATATTTAAGCAAAAAGGATAAAATTATAATGTTGTAGAAGTATGACATGGAAGACTAATATTTCTTTTTGTTATATGTACAATGAAAATTTAATAAAGGAGGTGCTCCTGTGCCACAAGTAATTATTGCTGTTGTTATCACACTTATAATTACTGCGGTTGCTGTATGGTTTATCTCGACTGAATATCACAAGAAGGTAGCAAATACCAAGATTGGAAATGCAGAAGAGCAGGCCAGAGGCATCATCGACGAGGCTGTGAAAAATGCCGAAGACAAGAAGCGCGAAGCTATGCTTGAGATCAAAGAAGAAACCATTCGTTCCAAGAATGAGATTGACAAGGAGATCAAAGAGCGTAGAAATGAAATTCAGCGTAACGAGCGTCGTATTGTGCAGAAGGAAGAAAATCTGGACAAGAAACTCGAATCGATTGAAAAGCGTGAGGCAAGTTTCCGTGCCAAAGAAGAAGATTTAAAGAAGCAGAAAGTTGAGATAGCAAAGCTCAACGAACAGCGCGTACAGGAACTGGAAAGAATTTCAGGATTAACCTCTGAACAGGCAAAAGAATACCTCTTAAAGACCGTGGAAGAAGATGTGAAGATTGACACTGCGAAGATGATCAAGGAAATGGAAGCGCAGGCGAAGGAAGAAGTCAACAAGAAGGCAAAGGACTATGTAGTTACTGCAATTCAGAAATGTGCTGCGGATCACGTTGCTGAAACCACAATCTCTGTTGTACAGCTTCCGAATGATGAGATGAAAGGCCGTATCATCGGTAGAGAAGGACGAAATATTCGTACACTTGAAACGATGACAGGAGTAGATCTGATCATTGATGATACGCCGGAAGCAGTTATCCTTTCCAGCTTTGATCCGATTCGAAGAGAAGTTGCGAGAATTGCACTTGAAAAGTTGATCGTGGATGGACGGATTCATCCGGCTCGTATCGAGGAAATGGTTGAAAAAGCGCAAAAAGAAGTAGAGACAATGATTCGTGAAGAAGGCGAGGCTGCTGTATTAGAAGTCGGCATCCACGGCATTCATCCGGAGCTTGTCCGGCTTTTGGGCAAGATGAAGTATCGTACCAGTTATGGACAGAATGCATTGAAGCATTCGATTGAGGTCGCACAATTGACAGGTTTACTCGCCGCAGAAATCGGTGAGGATGTCCGTATGGCAAAACGTGCGGGATTATTACATGATATTGGTAAGGCTGTAGATCATGATATGGAAGGTTCTCATATCCAGCTGGGTGTGGAACTGTGTAGAAAGTACAAGGAATCACCTCTTGTCATCAATGCAGTGGAAGCACATCACGGTGATGTGGAGCCGGAGAGTCTGATTGCATGTCTGGTGCAGGCAGCCGATACCATCAGCGCTGCACGTCCGGGTGCGAGAAAAGAAACTTTGGAAACATACTCAAACCGCTTACAGCAGCTTGAGGATATTACAAATAGCTATAAGGGTGTAGAAAAATCTTTTGCAGTTCAGGCAGGTAGAGAGGTTCGTATCTTAGTTGTTCCTGAGCAGATCAGCGATGCGGATATGGTTCTTTTAGCCAGAGATATTTCAAAACAGATTGAGACTGAGTTGGAATATCCGGGTCAGATCAAGGTAAATGTGATCAGGGAATCGCGTGTTGTTGACTACGCTAAGTAATTGTGAAAATGAACTTAAAAAGGCTTAAGACCGCGGAAAGCGGGATTAAGCCTTTTTTTATATCATAATGTGTTGTAAAATAAATACATTGGGATTTCACGGGACGTATAGAATAAAAAGGAGGGACCAGTACAGCACGGCTGCACTGGCCAGATTATGAAAAAAAATGATCGAAAGGTTTTGGTTCCTTTTGATGATTTCACTATACCGGAAAAGTGTGAAATGGATATGTTACAAATTTGAAGAAACTGTGAACGATGAAAAATATCCGGGGATGATGTTCGGACAGGAAAGAGAGGTTTGAAATATGGTAGAACATGTAAAACGATTGAAGAGAGAACTGGTATACAAGGGAGCAATTCTGGATATCTACAAAGATACGATGGAACTTCCGGATGGAAACAAAGCAGAGTGGGATTTTGTATCCCATCGTATGGGCGCAGCCGCCATTCTTCCGGTTATGAAGGATGGAAGAATTGTGATGGTGCGTCAGTACCGCAATGCGCTGGAGAGAGAAACACTTGAAATTCCGGCCGGCTGTCGGGACAGTAAGACGGAAGATACGGCGTATTGTGCGGCACGGGAGATGGAAGAGGAAACGGGATACCGCAGCACGAATGTGAAACATTTATTATCCCTGCGTACGACGGTGGCATTTTGTGATGAGGCGGTTGATATTTTTGTAGCTACCGATCTGGAAGTGGGAACCCGGCATCTGGATGAAGCGGAATCTATTGATGTGGAAATTTACACACTGGAAGAGTTGTGCGATATGATCTATGAAGGGAAAATTCAGGATGGAAAAACCATTGCTGCAATTATGGCATATGCGGCAGCAAAAAAAGGCGGAATGGGAAAACATCTGGATTTATAAAAATGGAATAAAGAAAACGGACAGGGCATAGGCTGAAAAGAAAAGAGTTTTAGGAATTTTTATGAAAAAGGAACTGGCGATTGGAATCTGTTTTGGCCTGGCGGGAATTTTATGTACCTGTCTGTTTGGATATGAATATTTTACGACTTATGGATTTTTAAATGCGTATCATATGAAAGCATTTGCGGCATCGGATACCGGGTATTTGCCGCTTCTGGCAAATATTTTATGGGAAAGGGGAAAAGTGTTTGTGATTATTGCAATCCTTTCCCTTACTGCTTTAAAAGCAATTCTGCCATTATTATTGCGCTGCCTGATTTATTTTACCGGCGGGGTATTTTTTGCTGCCTGTGTGATGAATATGGGGATTCTTGGAATTGTTTTTTTTCTGGTATCGTGGCTGCCACATGGAATTTTGTATCTTGCAGCGCTTGCGCTTTTACTGCTGGTAGAACCGCGCAGGTTTTATAACCGGAAAAATCCATGGCTGCTGCGGCTGGCATGGGGGATGGGAGTTGCGGTACTGGTACTTCTTGGATGTGTATTGGAGGCATCTGTTGGAATCCGGCTGTTACGTTTTGTTGTAGAAAAATTATAAAAAAATTATAAAAAAATGGAGTGCAAAAGGAACACTTTTTACACTCCATTTTTGTTTTCAGACAAAAACTGTTTACTTTGCGTTCATCTCCGCAATGTCGTAGATCAGCCGTTTGGAATCTTCCCATCCGAGACAAGGATCGGTAATGGATTTTCCGTAAATATGATCTCCGATAGACTGATTTCCCTCTTCGATGTAACTTTCAATCATCAGACCTTTTACCAGAGAACGGATATCGGAAGAAAGCTGGCGGTTATGCATCACTTCTTTTGCGATACGGATCTGTTCCTTAAACTTCTTTCCGGAGTTGGAATGGTTGGTATCAATGATGGCTGCCGGATGGATGACATCCATTTTTTCGTACATCTCATGAAGACGGATCAGATCTTCATAGTGATAATTCTGGGTGGTATTGCCGTGCTTGCTGACTGCACCGCGAAGAACCACGTGAGTCAGAGGATTTCCGGTTGTCTCCACCTCGTATCCGCGATAAACGAAATGATGCGGATGCTGTGCCGCGTATACAGAATTGAGCATAACAGAAAAATCACCACTGGTAGGATTTTTCATTCCGGAAGCGACATCAAAACCACTGACCGTCAGACGATGCTGCTGATCTTCTACCGAACGTGCTCCGATGGCAACGTAGGAGAGAAGATCCTCGACATATCCCCAGTTTTCCGGGTAAAGCATTTCATCGGCACAGGTAAGACCGCTTTCTTCGATTGCACGGATGTGCATTTTACGCATGGCGATCAGACCCTCGATCATATCCGGAGCTTTTTCCGGATCTGGCTGGGAAGCAATACCTTTGTAGCCTTCGCCGGTTGTACGTGGTTTGTTGGTGTAAATACGCGGAACTAAGATGACCTGATCCTTGACATCTTCCTGGATTTTGGTCAGACGGCTCACATAATCACATACAGAATCTTCGTTATCTGCAGAACACGGTCCGATGATTACGAGGACACGTGAATCTTTACCTGTAATTACATCAGAGATCATGAGGTCTCTGTGTTTTTTTAATTCACGAAGCTCCGGGGAAAGCGGATAATCGCGCTTAATGTCTGCCGGAGTCGGTAATTGGTTTAAAAATTCAAAACTCATTTTTTTCTCCTATCTCTTAAGTTCGGATATCACATACCGTGACTATCTTAATGGAAAACGGGAAAAATGTCAAATAACAGGAACCGGTTGTTTCTTTCGGGCTTTTAGAATATAATAACAGAGAATTACAACACAGCAGGAGGTGCAGAGATGGAAAATCTGCTTTGTATAAAAGGAAAGATTATAGGAAAAGGAAAACCGCTCGTGTGTGTGCCGGTCATGGAGTCTTCGAAAGAAGAAATTTTAAGAGAAACCAGAAGGCTGGAAGAAGCACACACGGAAATGATTGAGTGGCGCGTGGATGCGTTTGAAAACGTGGAAAGTCCGAATGCGATCCGCGAAATATTAAACGAAATGAAACATATCATAAAGGAAAGTATTCTGGTGTATACCTTCCGTTCTAAAAATCAGGGAGGGTGCAAAGCACTTTCCACGGCGGATATTTATGATATTCATCAGGTGGCGGCAGAATCAGATGTCGTGGATTTTATTGATGTGGAATATTTTGAAGCAAAAAATCCGCAGAAAGAAATAGCGATGTTGCAGGAGATGGGAGTATATGTGATTGCTTCCCATCATGATTTTGAACAGACGCCGGACCCGGAGGTGATCCGCATGCTGTTGGAACAGATCCGTGAGAGTGGCGCAGATGTCGTGAAACTGGCAGTTATGCCGCAGAATATGTGGGATGTATTGCATTTGCTGGAGGAGACCAACCGCTTTCATGAAAACCATCCGGATCATCCGCTGATTACTATGTCCATGGGTGCAAAAGGGGGGATTTCCCGCGTGGCCGGAGAGTTTTTCGGATCGTGTGTGACATTTGGCGCAGGCGGGCAGGCGAGCGCAGCTTCCGGTAAAGCAGCTGGAAGAAATACTTCATATTTTACATCAAAGTGTGGATTGACTCTAAATTTGAAGTGTGATATAGTAAAAAGGCACTTGTGAAATAAGAGTGCTATGCAGCCGTAGTATAATGGATAGAACGCAGGACTCCGACTCCTGAGATGCGGGTTCGATTCCCGCCGGGTGCAGTTTATGCTATGTGGCAAGGAAACAACTTACCCATGGAACGACAGGAAAAGCGGTGCGTCATGCACCGCTTTTTTACTGGACGAATAGTATGAGGTGTGGTATCATAAATGGAAAGATGCATTTTTATGGAGGGTTCATATGCAGAATGAAAAATTAAAAAAGTTTACAGACTTTTTTGTGAAATATAGACGATATTTTTGCGCAGCTGTTTTATTTGTGATTCTTGTTGTGATTCTGGTAAAGTGTACCGGTCCGCAGAAAGATCAGAAAGAGACACAAAACGGTACACAGGGAGTGACACAGACTACAGAATATCAGGAAATCGGTAAGCTACAAAAAGATGCAGATCCGGAACTTGTGACACTGATGGAAAATTATTATGCGGCATATGCCGGTGGAGATACGGATTCGCTGGAGATGATTGCACAGCCGCTCAGTGACAATGAAAAGAGTTATATCACGACGTTTTCTGAGTATTATGAGGATTATCAGAACATCACCTGTTATTCCACAAAGGGGGCAACCGATGATTCTTATCTGGTATCTGTATGCTATGATCTGAAATTCAAAGGTGTGGATACTCCGGCACCGGGAATGGATTTCTTCTATGTGGAGAGAGACGGAAAGGGAAATCTGATCATCAATAACATATACTCTGCATACAATTTCAATTTCCTGGATCAGGATCTGGATGCAAATCTGTATTCCCTGATTCTGGCATATGAGAAGAGTGATGAAGTGGTTGCTCTGCAGAAAGAGGTGCAGACAAGCTATAATGAAGCTGTAAAGAGTGATGAAAAACTTGCCAATATGGTGGGTGGAACACTTCGAAATGCCATGGCAAAATGGAGAGAAACGATTGTAAGCAATACCGAAACCCAGATGACAGAGACGGAAAGCCAGACGCAGGAAACCCAGACCACAGAGACAAAGAAACAGGAAGAAACTCAAAAGAAAGAAGAAACTCAAAAGACCGAGGAAACCCAGACAACGGAGTCTACGGAAAAGAAGGAAGATACCCAAAAGAGCGATTCCAAGAAATCTACCGGTACGGTCAAGACAAAAGATATCTGTAATGTCAGAAAGAGCCCGAGTACGGATGGTGAGCTCCTCGGAAAAGTGGATATTGGTGTGGAACTGAAGAAACTTGGAACGGAAGGTGACTGGACCAAGGTAAAATTCCAGGGAGAAACCGGATATGTAAAGAGCGAATTTGTAAAGGAAGTGTCTTCCAAGTCAGGTTCCGGCAAGGAAACTGTAAAAACGAAGGATATCTGCAATGTGCGTAAAACCGCCAGTACAGATGGAAAACTTCTTGGGAAAGTGGATGCGGGCGTAAAATTAAAGAAACTTGGCACCAAAGGAGAATGGACGAAGGTGAAGTTCCAGGGAAAAACCGGATACATCAAGAGCGATTTATTAAAAACGGTAAAATAATAAAGACATCATAAAGAAGCGGAGGCTGTGAGGTCTCCGCGATTTTTGTCAGACAGGGAAGAAACGTGGAAGTCAGAATTAATAAATTTTTAAGTGAAGCAGGGGTATGCTCCAGAAGAGAAGCAGATCGCCAGATTGAAGCAGGAAATGTAACCATCGGCGGAAAAACCGCGCGGATGGGGGATCAGGTATCGGATGGACAGGAGGTCTGTTTCTGTGGAAGACCGGTACAAAAAGAAAAAGAAATGATACTGATCGCGCTTAACAAGCCGGCGGGTATTGTCTGCACGGCGGAAAAAAGGGAAAAAAATAATGTGATTGATTTCCTGCATTATCCGAAACGGATCTATCCGGTCGGGCGTCTGGATAAAGAGTCGGAAGGACTGTTGCTGTTGACGAATAACGGTGAGATTGTCAACAAAATTATGCGGTCGGGAAATATGCATGAAAAAGAATATCTTGTTACCGTGAACCGTCCGGTGACGGATGCATTTCTGCATGGTATGGCAAACGGTGTTCCGCTTGTGGAACTTGGCACGACAACGCGCAAATGCAGGGTAGAACGGACAGGAAAAAAACAGTTCCGGATCATTCTGACACAGGGATTAAACCGACAGATCCGACGCATGTGTGAATATTTTGGGTACCGTGTACAGAAACTGGTACGTGTACGGATCATGAATATTGAACTGGGGGATCTCGAATCAGGAAAGTACCGGGATGTTACACCGGAGGAATTTAAAAAGTTAAAACAGTTGATCGCACATTCGAGTAATCAGCCCGTGCGACCAATGGAAAAACCACAAAAATCAAAACGAAAACCACGCAATTCTGCCATACATGGCACGTATACGGTGGTAAATCATCATATAGATAGAGAGAACAAAAATGGAAACAGAAAAGCAACGGATTGAAGAACTGGTAAAACAGTTGAATGCAGCATCAGCTGCGTATTATAACGGACAGGATGAAATCATGCCAAATTATGAGTGGGATGCTTTGT
>OHCW01001263.1_pt1 | contig 9998 bp, 10 predicted proteins | sample 1566781 | NCBI WGS metagenome assembly OHCW01 (sample SAMEA3879590, study PRJEB24766) | human gut metagenome | biome: human-associated habitat; feature: feces | place: USA | collected 1985/1987 | reverse complement strand
AAAAAGTACATAATATACTATTTAACTAAAAATCATAAGTGGTATAATAGGAATAGTAATGTGCAATAGCATTTCCACGTTATTAATCTAAAAGAAAGAGGGGCACAAAAATGGGTCATAAAACGTTTATTGGCGGTGTTCATCCATATGATGGCAAAGAGCTGTCTAAGGATTCACCAATTAAAGAAGTTTTGCCCAAGGGCGACATGGTATATCCGGTTTCGCAGCATATCGGCGCACCGGCTAAGCCTGTTGTTGCCGTAGGTGACACTGTGTTGAAGGGACAGATGATAGCAGAGGCCGGTGGCTTTGTTTCATCACCTATCTATTCATCAGTGTCAGGAAAAGTTAAGGCTATTGAGAAGCGACGTGTGGCGGTCGGCGATATGGTTGACAGTATTGTTATCGAAAATGATGGCATGTTTACTGAGACAACATATGAGAGCGTCGAGGATGTCACTGCGCTTTCAAAGGAAGAAATCATCGAGAAGGTCAAGAATGCGGGAGTTGTCGGCATGGGCGGTGCCGGTTTCCCTACACATGTAAAGCTTTCTCCAAAGGAGCCGGACAAGATTGAGTATATTATCGCAAACTGCGCAGAGTGTGAGCCTTACCTCACATCTGACTACAGACGTATGCTTGAGAATCCTGAGGAATTAATTGGCGGCATGAAGATCATACTTCAGCTTTTTGACAATGCAAAGGGTATCCTTGGTATAGAGGATAATAAGCCTGACTGTATCGAAAAGCTCACAGAGCTCACAAAGGATGAGCCACGTATTGAGGTTTGTCCGCTTATGACAAAGTACCCACAGGGTGGTGAGAGACAGCTCATCTATGCTACAACCGGCAGAGCCATAAATTCTAAGATGCTCCCTGCTGATGCAGGCTGTATCGTTGATAATGTAGAGACAATTATTGCTGTATATAATGCTGTAAAGAATGGACAGCCAGTCCTTAAGCGTATTTCAACAGTTACAGGAGATGCTGTGAAGAATCCTTCCAATATTTTATACAGCATCGGTACCTCATATCAGGAGCTGGTTGATGCTGCAGGTGGCTTTAAGAGCCAGCCGGAGAAGATTATATCAGGCGGTCCTATGATGGGCTTTGCCATGTTTAGTCTTGATATCCCTACTACAAAGACCTCTTCATCAATACTGTGCTTCACACATGATGAGGTGGCAGCATTTGAGCCACAGGCCTGCATTAACTGCGGTCGTTGCGTTGAGGCATGTCCTGAGCAGCTCATTCCAAGCCGTCTTGCAAAGTTTGGTTTGCGTGGACAGATGGATGAGTTTGAGAAGTGGCACGGACTTGAGTGTATTGAGTGTGGAAGCTGTTCATTTGCATGTCCGTCAAGGAGACAGGTGGCTCAGCCTATTAAGACAATGAAGAAGCTTGTTCTCGCTGAAAAGAGAAAACAGGCCAGCAAAAAATAAAGAAAGAGGTGGATTAAAGTGAGTGATTTATATCATGTTTCATCATCACCACATGTACGTGCCAAGGATTCCACTGACAGAATAATGCTTTATGTCATTATAGCATTACTCCCGGCAAGTCTTTTTGGTATTTACAATTTTGGATTTAGAGCACTTTTTATCATTCTGCTTACCATCGCATCGTGTGTGGCATCAGAATGGGTGTTTGACTACATAGTTAAGAAAAAGAGCACAATTACAGACCTTAGTGCGGTAGTTACAGGACTGCTTTTAGCACTAAACCTTCCGGTTTCACTTCCATGGTGGGAGGCTGTACTCGGTGGAGTATTTGCAATCATCATTGTCAAGTGTATTTTCGGAGGACTTGGACAGAACTTTATGAACCCGGCACTTGGTGGAAGATGCTTCCTTCTCATCGCATTTGCGGCTGATATGACTAATTTCAATGTCACAAGAAACGGTGTGGATGTATACTCAGGAGCAACACCACTTGCGCTCATCAAAAATGAGGGACTTTCAAGTGTCAATGTAAGGGATATGCTTATAGGAAATACTGCAGGAACTATTGGTGAGACATCAGTTATAGCTATTTTAATAGGTGCTATCATCATGATTTTACTTGGAGTCATTGATTTAAAGATTCCTGCATCCTACATTATTACATTTGCTGTTTTCATGTTCCTTTTCGGAGCACAGCAGTTTGATATCAACTATGTTGTTGCAGAGCTTTGCGGTGGCGGACTGATGCTCGGTGCATTTTTCATGGCGACCGATTATGTCACAAGCCCGATTACGCCGATGGGAAAGATAATATTCGGTATCTGCTGTGGTATATTGACAGGAGTATTCCGTTGCTTCGGTGCCAATGCAGAGGGAGTTTCCTTTGCTATCATCTTAAGCAACTGCCTTGTTCCTATTATTGAGAAGGTTTCTATCCCAAGAGCCTTTGGTATGGTAAAGGAGGCAAAGAAGAATGAATAAACGTATTGTACATGACGCTTTGATTTTAACTGCCTTTACTTTGGTGCTTGGTTTTATTCTTGCCCTGGTTCAGGGAATCACGGCAGAGCCTATCGACAAGGCCAATAAAGCAGCAGCACAGAAAGCATATCAGGCAGTATTTTCGGATGCAAAATCATTTGAGAAATATGATTATGATGCTGATGAAGCTGATAAGCTTGTATCTGATGCGGGCTACAAGGATACAATCGATGATATTGAGACTGCCCTTGATTCAAACAAGGAGACATTAGGATATGTCATCACAGTTACAGCCAAGGATGGTAGCCAGGGAAGTATCACATTCTCTGTAGGTATCAAGAATGATGGTACTGTAAACGGCTACTCGATCACAAGTATCAGTGAGACTCCGGGACTTGGAATGAAGGCCGAGGAGGCTGATTTCTACAAGCAGTTTGAGAACAAGAAAGTAGACAAGTTCGACGTTGTAAAGGCCACACCTTCAAAGGATGATGAGATTGAGGCCATCACAGGCTCAACCATCACATCAAAGGCTATGGCCAACGGCTGCAACGCAGCTATTACTTACTTCCAGAATAAATTACAGGGAGGTGCCAACTAATGAACAAATATGTAGAGCGTTTATATAATGGTATCATTAAGGAAAATCCTACCTTTGTACTTATGCTTGGTATGTGTCCTACACTGGCTGTTACATCCAGTGCGATAAACGGACTTGGAATGGGACTTTCCACCACGGTGGTACTTATATGTTCAAACCTTTTGATTTCACTTTTCAGAAAAGTGATTCCTAACGGAGTGCGTATGCCGGCATATATCGTCATAGTTGCATCTCTTGTTACAGTAGTACAGTTTTTAATGCAGGCTTATCTGCCTAGTCTTTCAGCAGCACTTGGTGTATACATCCCACTTATCGTGGTTAACTGTATCATCCTCGGACGTGCCGAGAGCTATGCTTCAAAGAATCCGCCTGTAGAGTCTATCTTTGATGGAATGGGAATGGGACTTGGATTTACCATGGGTCTTACAATAATCGGACTTATCCGTGAAATCTTAGGTGCAGGAACATTCTTCAACATCAAGATTTTCGGTGACTGGTTTACACCAATCACAATCTTTATCATGGCACCGGGAGCTTTCCTTGTACTTGGCTTCCTCGTTGCAGGCATGAATATCATCCGTAAAAAGATGGAAGCAAAGGGTACACCTCTTGCAGAGCCGGCAGGCTGCCTTTCAGGAGACTGTGCACATTGTGGAGCATCATGTCCATCAGCAAAAGCAGCACAGGCCGCTGTTGCGCCTAACACTACAGAAGGAGGGGATAAATAATGGGTACATTAGGTCATTTACTGCTCATTGCAGTAGCATATGCAATAGTTAACAACGTAGTACTTAGCCAGTTCCTTGGTATCTGTCCTTTCCTCGGCGTATCAAAGAACACAAAGACTGCTGCAGGAATGGGTGGTGCGGTAATTTTCGTTATCACAATCGCCACATTCGTTACACAGCTTATTTACAATTTTATACTGTATCCGCTTAATCTGTCATATTTGCAGACTATCGTGTTCATTCTTGTAATTGCAGCACTTGTTCAGTTTGTAGAGATGTTCTTAAAGAAACAGATGCCGCCTCTTTACAAGGCACTCGGTGTGTATCTGCCTCTTATCACAACAAACTGTGCCGTACTCGGTGTAGCACTTAACAGTGTAACAAAGGGCTACAATATCTTAGAGAGTGTAGTTTACGGCTTTGCCACAGCCTTTGGTTTCTTTATTGCCATCGTGCTTATGGCTGGTGTACGTGAGAAGATTGAGTATAATGATATTCCAAAGCCTTTCCAGGGAACAGCCATCGTGCTTCTTACAGCGTGTCTTATGGCTATCGCCTTTATGGGATTCTCAGGAATGGTTTCTGTATAGGATTGGAGGAAAAGTGATATGAATGTTACTGCGATTATTATTGCAGCTTTAGTTGTTGGAGCTGTCGGTATAATTCTTGGATTTTTCCTCGGTATTTCAGGAGAAAAATTCAAAGTAGAGGTTGACCCGAGAGAGGAAGCAATACTTGAGGTGCTTCCGGGCAACAACTGTGGTGGCTGTGGATATGCCGGATGCTCCGGACTTGCTGCCGCCATCGCAAAGGGAGAGGCACCGGTAGGACAGTGTCCTGTAGGTGGAGACCCTGTTGCGGCAAAGGTCAGCGAGATTATGGGTGTAAAGGTTGAGGCCGGAGTAAAGAAGGTCGCATTTGTTAAGTGCGCCGGCACCTGTGACAAAGCAAATACAGACTACGACTATACAGGAGTAGAGGATTGTGTTGCAATGTCATTTGTACCGGGCGGCGGACCTAAGTCATGTAATTATGGCTGCCTCGGCTATGGAAGCTGTGTGAAGGCATGTCCTTTTGATTCAATCCATGTGGTTGACGGAGTTGCATGCGTTAATCCGCTTACATGCAAGGCCTGCGGCAAGTGCGTAGAGGCTTGTCCAAAGCACCTCATCGAGCTTATTCCATATGACACAAAGCACGTTGTAAAGTGCAGCTCAAAGGACAAGGGCAAGGATGTCATGAAGGCGTGCTCGGTTGGCTGTATCGGCTGTCATCTGTGCGAGAAGAACTGTCCGTCAGATGCTGTCCATGTAGTAGACAATGTAGCTTATATTGATCAGGAGAAATGTACAGGCTGCGGAATCTGCGCAGAGAAGTGTCCAAAGAAGATTATTTTATAATGCATAAAAGCTGTCACATATCATTATGATGTGTGGCAGCTTTTTTATAAGCTTGCTGCTATTCTGTGCTTACGTTATATTCATCTGATGTCGTGATAATACTATAATCATCTGTCACAAATATTGCCTCAACACCGGAAAGGGAATTGATAAGCTCCTTTGCTTTATCAATGCCAAGAGCAAAGCATGTGGTGCTTAAGGCATCTCCGTCGCAGGAGGAGTCGCTTATGATGGTGACAGAGTACAGATTATTTTTGACAGGATAGCCGGTTGTGGTGTCAAGTATATGGTGATATAGCTTGCCGTCTACTCTGTAGTATCGCTCGTAGATGCCGGAGGTGACAACGGATTTGTCCTTGACTTTGACAGTACATATTGGCTCACCGCTCTCGTCGAAAGGCTTTTGTATGCCGACTGTATAATCACTTCCATCGGATTTTTCACCGACAGTGAGGACATTGCCACCCAGGTTTATGATGCCTGAGGTAATTTTTTTGGACTGTAAATAAGTCTTCATCTTATCGGCGATAAAGCCCTTTGCGATTCCACCAAGGTCAAGCTTTGCTTTTGAATCGGTTAGCATCACATCGTTTCCGTTAATCTGTATATTGCGGTAATTTACATGTGACAGCTCGCTTTGTATCTGCGCATCAGACGGAACGACTGATGCATCCACCTCATTATCTTTAGAGTCGGTATTTTCAGCTATTTCGGAAAAATTCCACAAATCAGACAGCTTTCCTATAGTGATATCAAACCTGCCGTCACTTGTGTCGCCGTATTCGATGCCATTTTTTATGAGCTCAAGTGTATCATCGCTTACTGTGACATATTCTTTGCCGGCAGCGTCATTTATTTTGCTCACCTCTGAGTAACTAACTGTGTTTGACAGCATATCCTCATATTTCTTTGCCATATCAAAGCAGTCGTCTATGTATTTCTCGTCGGTAGTGCCATAAAGCGTAATCTGTATTATCGTGTCAAAGTAGAAGCCCTGTTTGGAAACCTTCTGCTGAGCCTTGGGCTTTAATTCACATGCAGACAGGCTTCCTGTTATTGTGGCAAGCGCTAAAAGGACAGGGACAAGGTGTTTTAGTTTATTTTTCATAATGCATCCTTTATTAATTTCCTGGTTGTAAATTATTTATGGTTAAAGCTTAAATAGTAAAAGCATAAATATAACTTTGCGTCCGGGCTTTATGAAATTTAAAACCGAAAGCAACAGAAATATAATAACACAAAATAAAAAAATGAGACAGTAGTAAAAATGATTTTGTATTTTGCATGAATATATGGTAAAGTAGTAAATGTATGCGTAATGTAATTATGTATGCATTTAGACTTACAATAGGAAAGATGATAGAAATGAGTTTTTTAGACAATTATAAAAGAGTGGTAATAAAGATAGGTTCATCGACGCTGACACATGCAGAGACGGGAAGCCTCAATTTTTCAAAGATGGAGCGTCTGGTGCGCTCGATATGTGATTACAGAAACAGCGGTATGGATGTGTGCCTCGTAAGCTCCGGCGCTATCGCGGTTGGACGTGATGTGATAGGCATAAAGGAGCGCCCGAGCGATATTTCAATAAAGCAGGCATGCGCCGCAGTGGGACAGGGCAGGCTGATGATGACATATCAGAAGCTTTTTTCCGAGTATAATCAGAATTCCGGACAGGTGCTCATGACAAAGAATACCATAGTCAATCCTGTTTCCAGACGCAATGTTATGAATACATTTGAGGAGCTTTTTGATCTGAACGTGGTGCCTATTGTCAATGAAAATGATACGGTAAGCACATACGAGATGCAGTTTGGTGACAATGATACGCTGTCTGCTATTGTTACATCAATCACGAAGGCCGATCTGCTCATACTGCTTTCTGATATAGACGGACTGTATTCCGACGATCCTCATGACAATCCGGATGCAAAGCTTATCAGAGAGGTTGATACGCTTGACAGGAGAATACTTGGCATGGCAAAGTCATCAACCGGCAGCGATGTCGGAACCGGCGGCATGGCGACAAAGCTTACAGCGGCAAAGATTGCCACATATTCCGGTGCCGATATGATTATCGCAAACGGCGGCAATATGGGAATTTTATATGACATTATGAATGACAGATATACAGGAACACTTTTCCACAGGGCAAAGGATGCAGAGTTTGTGCTTGCGGATTATATACAAAGAGAGATGGCACCTACATCTACATCAGCTATCAATTTGAAATCAGGAGAGTGCTATGACACAGGAAAAAATACAGCGAATCAATGAGCTTTACAGAAAGTCACAGGCAGAGGGACTTTCTGAGGCAGAGAAAAAGGAGCAGGATCTTTTGCGCAAGGAGTATATAGCAAACGTGAAGAAAAATTTAAGAAACCAGCTCAACAATATCGATATGGTAAACGATGACGGTTCGGTTGAGAACCTCGGCGAGAAATATGGAAACAAAAAAAGAAATTCGTAGCAGGCTAAAAAAGCAAAGAGGCCTTCTGGGTGCTGATGAGTGCCACAACATGAGCCATGAAATTTATAAAAGGCTCATAGCTTTAGAGCTCGACAGATATTATGACAACATACTTTTGTATTCAGCTATCAGAAATGAAGTGAATACTGATGAGTATTTTGCCTATTTAATAAACAAAGCAAAAAGGATATATTATCCGAGGGTTTCGGGCAATACAATGTCCTTTTACAGGGTAAGAAGCCTTGATGAGCTTAATTGTGGTTCATTTAATATTAAAGAGCCTGATATGACGAAGGAGTATACGCAGGAGGATGGCAGGGCGCTTATGATAGTGCCGGGGCTTGCATTTTCGGATACCGGTTACAGAATCGGTTACGGAAAGGGCTTTTATGACAGATATTTATCGTCTTTTACAAAAAGAGACACTGTCATGGCAGTTGGAGTGGGCTACGATTTCCAGTTACTTAGCAGCATGACGTTTGAAGATGAATATGACGTACCCTTAGATGGAGTGATAACAGATAAGAGAGAGGTGTTTATTGATGAATGATTTAGAAAAAATTTGTGCGGATGCATACGAGGCCAGAGTAAAGATAGGAACACTGGATACAGATATCAAGAATAAGGTATTAAACGATGCAGCGGACAATCTGCTTAAGGCAGAGGAAGAAATCCTTGAGGCAAACAAAAGGGATGTGGCTACAGCAGAGGAAAATATGAAGGCAAAGAGCATGATTGACAGGCTCTCGCTGGACCATGACAGGCTCCTTGGCATGGCTGACGGACTCAGACAGATAGCAAAGCTTGCAGACCCAATTGGGGAAGTGATGTCTATGGCAAAGCGTCCTAATGGCCTTATTATCGGAAAAAGAAGAGTTGCAATCGGTGTTGTGGGAATCATTTTTGAGGCGCGCCCAAATGTCACATCAGATGCCTTTGGTCTGTGCTTTAAGACAGGCAACTGTGTCATATTGAAGGGTGGAAGTGATGCGATAAATACCAATATCGCAATAGTTAAGGCACTAAAAAAGGCCTTAACGGACAATTTGGTTTCTGATGCTGCACTTGCACTTATTGAGTCAACAGACAGAGAGACAACAAATGCGTTTATGAAGATGGATCAGTATGTGGATGTGCTCATACCAAGAGGCGGTGCAGGACTCATCCAAAATGTTGTCAAAAATGCCACAATCCCTGTCATCCAGACCGGTACAGGCAACTGCCATGTATATGTGGACAAGGATGCTGACTTTGATATGGCTGTTAATATTATAAACAATGCAAAGACTCAAAGAATCAGTGTCTGCAATGCATGTGAGTCGATTGTAGTACACAGTGCCATAGCAGAGGAGTTTCTGCCAAAGCTGTACGATAAGCTAAGAGAGCATCATGTACAGCTGCACTGTGATGAAAGAGCGCAGGCTATACTGCAAGGAAGAGATGATGTGACAGAGGCCACTGCCGATGACTGGGGTATGGAGTATCTTGATTACATCATGTCGGTAAAGATTGTTGACAGTATTGATGAGGCAATCGAGCATATCAACAGATACAACACATCACATTCTGAGGCAATCGTTACAAATGATTACGACAATGCGCAGAAGTTCTTAAATGAGATAGATGCTGCGTGCGTTTATGTAAATGCTTCAACCAGATTTTCTGATGGAAATGAATTCGGCTTTGGAGCTGAGATAGGCATCAGCACACAGAAGCTTCACGCAAGGGGACCTATGGGGCTTGAAGCACTGACAAGCTATAAGTATATTATTTACGGCAGCGGTCAGATCAGGGAATAGTCAGGTAAAGTATTATAGAATTAATTTGAGAGGAAACATAATATAACATGAGCTACGATATAGATATAACAAAGACACCACCGGCACATGAGCCTGAGAGGCAGTATTACTACATGGCAAAGGCAAAGGATTTTGTTGAAAAGAAATCTAAAGAAATCGGCCGTCCTATGACTTATTTTGTAAAGACATTCGGCTGTCAGATGAATGCCCGCGACTCAGAAAAACTTGTCGGAATACTCGAGCAGATAGGCTACGTGGAAGGAACTGATGAGCACTCGGATTTTATTGTATACAACACCTGTACCGTACGTGAGAATGCTAACAATAAGGTGTACGGCAGGCTTGGATATCTGCAGAACTACAAGAAAAAGAATCCTTTTATGAAGATTGCCCTCTGCGGCTGCATGATGCAGGAGCCGGAGGTTGTAGAGAAATTAAAGAAGAGCTACCGCTTTGTGGACTTGATTTTCGGCACGCACAATGTATATAAACTGGCAGAGCTGCTGGAACAGCGCTTTGAGACGGGGAAGATGGTCATCGATATCTGGAAAGGAACTGATAAGATCGTCGAGGATCT
>OHCW01001238.1_pt1 | contig 10252 bp, 9 predicted proteins | sample 1566781 | NCBI WGS metagenome assembly OHCW01 (sample SAMEA3879590, study PRJEB24766) | human gut metagenome | biome: human-associated habitat; feature: feces | place: USA | collected 1985/1987 | reverse complement strand
TTGGTGATGTAGTTCTGCTGGCTGGGCGAGATGTTCAGCGCCTTCGAGAGAATCTGCCGGTCGCCGGATGCCTGATTCAGAAGGTAGACAAAATCCGAGTTTTCAAAGATGTTTTCCACCTCGCGGGAAGCAAGAAGATCGTAGGGTAGGGTAAAGGCGCCTTGCCGCCGTTGGCGGTAGGTTTCCTACACCCTCCCTCGGAACCGGACTTACTCCTCTCGAAGTATCCGGCTCCCCATTAGTAATTGACGTATTGATTAGTGTCTGTGTATTCTTTCATGGCACTTGCTGCAAACGACAAGCGTTTTTCTCCGCTTCTTTTTCATCACGGTTTCCCAATCAGAATTACCCAATTCGTTTAAGTTCCGTATAACGTGAACCTCATACAAATCGGCTTCTTTACACCCACATAGTTCACAAACTCTGGCATTGAGCCGTTGTCTAATAGTGGTTTTCCAGCTGAATTTCTTTCTCTGATAAATGATGTCACTCGCTTCGCCACGCTTACAATCTGCGATTTTAACAGGGCGAACACGTTTTGTTCCTGCTTTAGTTTCATAAGGGACAGACCATGTTTTCCCGTCTTTATACTGGCGAATGATTTTGCGGATACTGGTTTTGTGCTTATTAGCAATCGTCTTTAAGCAACTGTACTCCATAAGATAGCAGAAGTAGTCCAGCGTGTGATAATCACAAGCCAGATTGTAATAGTTGCATAATCCTCTTGCTTCGGCATTGTACTGTTCCACAATCTCATAATCCGCAAGGTTGAGAAGTCCGGCTCGGTGTATCGGCTGAAACTCCCCGTTTTCCTTTTGGCGAATGACTTTCTTTGCAAACATGAATTTCTCAATCTTTTCCGTATGGGGAACAGACAGGGCAACTTTCATGTGCAGGGTACGGGATTTTCTCCACGTTCCGTTTTTCATTCTGTGACCTTTGACTTCCTGATTTCTGCGGACGCAAATATCATATCCAATGAAACGGACTTTTTCGGAGCTGTGCGTTATCAGCGTCTTTTCCTCGCTCAGAGTTAATTTCAGCTCTGTGCTTAGAAATTCAGCGATTTCGGCTTTCAAGTCCTCACATTCCGCTTTTGTGCCGCACACACCTGCCAGCCAATCGTCCGCATAACGGACAAAAGTGAACTTCTTGTTGTCGGCAGGTTTGCAGGGCAGATTTCTCATAGCTTTCTTCTGCGCCCTATGCTGGTCAATCAGTTCTTGTCTTGCCGCTTCATCAGCGGTATGGTCAATCCAATAAGACAGTCTTTTTAATTCTTTGCTTGCCGCATGATATTCCGGTGTCTGATATGCAGACCTCGGCTTATCAAAGCGTTCTGCGATTTCCCGAAACTTCTTGTCCAGCTCATTCAGGTAGATATTTGCAAGTATTGGAGAACAGATACCACCCTGCGGGGAACCGCTGTAAGTGGCGTTGTATTTCCAATTCTCGATATACCCAGCTTTCAAAAACTGGCGAATGATGTTCAGAAAACGACTGTCCTTGATTTTCCTGCTCAAAATCTCAATCAATTTTTCGTGATTGATGTTATCAAAACAACCTTGTATATCGCCCTCGATAAACCAGACCACGCCTGTGAAGTCAGAAGAAATCTGACGGAGTGCGGTATGACAGCTTTTACCCGGTCTGAAACCGTGGGAGTGGCTGTCAAAGACAGGTTCATAGATAGCTTCTAAAATCATTCTGACAACTTCTTGCAGGAGCTTGTCACGGAAAGTCGGGATACCCAGCGGACGGAGCTTTCCGTTTTTCTTTGGAATATACTCACGCCTTACAGGATTAGCCTTGTAGGTTCCGTCCTTTAGTGACTGGATTAACTCTTTTACATAGAAGTCACTGAAACCGTCTGCGGTATCGTTGTCGATACCCTGTGTTGTTGCACCTTTGTTTGCATAAAGTTTCTGATAGGCGGCGTAGTAAATATCTTCACGAAGTAAGTATCTGTAAAGTCTTGTGAATACGCCGTCTTTGTGTTCGCTGGAACACTTTTCAATACGCTCTAAAATTTCAGATGTTGGTTTCATTGAGGTTTCTCCTCCCTTTCATTCTTACATTTTAGATGTTACTAACTGGCTCCCTTCGCCATGTAAGGGTCGTTATCCCTCTCGGACTACTATGGAGCCTCCGTTACCATATCCGGCAAATGAGCCAGACTTAGGCAATCCCCAGTTAGCACTGTGCATAGGTTAGTGAAGATTGTCGGATATGCTTTCGGTTCGTTGTGACGTGTTCTCACGCCTGTTTCATAACGTGTTGGCAGTTGTCCCGCCGTGAAAGATGACGTGACAGCGTTATGACATGGGTTTCAGGACTTTTCCCACACCTGCAAAAAACAGGAACTGGAACCTTACATTCGATAAACCCAATCTTATCCTCATATCTTCTTAACATTAGAAAACAGTCGCACCTAAGTCCTTTGGTGACTATTCCTTTTTCTGCCATGCGCTGTTCCCGTAAAGGATTTCTCCTTAGTCGGTAAGGCAGATTGTTTCGCACACTGCCGTGTGCGGCAGTACCTTAAGCTGCTTTGCACAACGCCCTATCTGGGCGCACCTTGACGTTCTGGGTGATACCGGTGGGAATGCCGCCCCACTTTCTGAAACGCTTCCAGATTTCCACGCTGTATGCGGCGGTCTGTTCCTCCTTCAAGAGCAGATGGAACTCGTCCATGTAGTAGCGCGTTGCCTTATGCTGGGCGCGGTTGATGGTGACTCTGTTCCACACCTGATCCTGCACGATCAGCATACCGAGCTTCTTGAGCTGCTTGCCGAGTTCGCGGATGTCATAGCAGACGAAGCGGTTGTTGACATCCACATTCGTTCTGTGATTGAAGACGTTCAGAGAGCCGTGAACATAGATTTCAAGGGCAGTTGCGATGCGCTGTGCCTCCGGCTCCTTCTGATTTCTCAGAATGTTGTAGAGGTCTTCGAGGATCGGCATTTTCTCCGGCTTGGGGTCTGCAAGAAACTCCTGATAGACCATGCGGACGCTGCGGTCAATGATGGTCTTCTCAACCGGCTGCAAGCCGTCCTTGCCGCCGACAATCAGCTCACACATGGAGAGGATGAAGTCGGATTTCAGCGTCAGCGGGTTTTCCTCTTCGGAGTAGTTCGTGTTGATGTCCAGCGGATTGATGTAATCCGTGCTGACCGGCGAGATGCGGATGACCTGACCGCCGAGCTTCTGCACGAGGGGGAAATATTCGGCTTCGGGGTCGCAGACGATGATGTCATCCTCGGTGATGAGGAAGGCGTTCGTCATTTCACGCTTGGCGGAGAAGGACTTACCGGAACCGGGCGTACCCAAGATTAGCCCGTTGGGATTCTTGAGCTGCTTGCGGTCAACCATAATCATGTTGTTGGACAGCGCATTCAGCCCGTAGTAGAGAGCTTCGCCGCCCTGAAAAAGCTCCTGCGTGGTGAACGGCACGAAAACCGCTGTGCTGGAAGTGGTCAGTCCGCGTTCGATCTCCACCTGATTGATGCCGATAGGCAGAGAGGACATCAGCCCCTCTTCCTGCTGGAAGTCAAGACGCTTGAGCGCACAGTTATACTTTTGGGCAATGGCGGCGGTCTGGAATACCGCGTTTTCGAGCTTCTGGCGGTTGGTTGCCGTGTTCATGATGAGGAGGGTCACAAGGAACAGTCTCTCATTGCGGGTCTGGAGATCCTGCAACAGACGCTTTGCCTCACCGCCGAAGGTGGCGAGATCGGACGGGATGATGTCCATATCGTAGCCGGAGCGGACTGCCTTTTTCTGCTCTTCAATCTTCATCTTGTCGAGGTCGGTGATCTTCGACTTGATGCTCTTGATTGCCTTCGCCTGGTCAATCGTCCGGATATGAAAATTGACCGTGATGTTGCTGTCCATCTCAAGGAAGTCGGCAAGCATACGGTCATTGAGTTCCGGCGCGAGGATTTGCAGGAAGCTCACCGCGCCGACGGTTCTGCCCATCTTGAAGCACTTGCCTTCACGGAAGTCAAAGGAAGTGGGAGCGATGAAGTCCTTCGTGCTGAGTCCCGTCCGGGCTACCATGTCAAAGGAAAAGCGGAACGGCTCATTGGTGTCCATGTTGAACACATCATGAAGCACTTTCAGCCGCTCATAGCCGGACAGCGGCTCGGTTCTCACACCGAGGGTTTTGAAGTTGTTGAGAATGTCGGTTTCAATGCGTTCGAGCTTCGGCTTTGCCGTGCGGAGGGAGTCCGCCTCAATGCCGAAGGTGATGTACTTCTTCTTGACCAGTCCGTTGTTGCCCTTGGTGAGCTGGCTTTGCAGCATACCGGAATACTCGGAGCGGATGTCGTTGAAGGCGTCCTCCTGTGCCGGAATGTTGATGCGCTTGCGAAACTCATTGAGGCTTGCCTTCTGGTTGATGAAGGAGAGCTGGACGAAAATCGAGCTGTCGAAGTAGTTCAGAAAGTCGCACCAGTTCTCAAAGATGGCAGTTTTGTCCTCGTTCTGCGCAAGCTGGTAGTTGATGTCCTCAAAGGCGATGGACTTCGTGTAGAGGCGGCTGTTCACCTTGCAGATACCGTCGCGGCACATCTCCACATAGGGAATGGTCTGCTGGGCGGACTTGCGGACTTTCTTTGCCTTCCTGTCCTTTTTCTTCTGCATGACGATCCGCTTCTTTTCCTGAGCGGAAAGGGCATCGCCGTAAACGACGCCGTTTTTGACCGTCATCTTAGGCTTTGCCTTTGCTGTGCTGTTGTTCAAGCTGCAATTCCTCCTGTTCTTTGATTTTCTGCTGAATCTCAGCGTAGAGATTGTTTGTGCGATAGGGACGCACCTTGTCCCGGATGAACATGGACTGTACGATGTGGTACAGATACTTTTCGGCGGGCTGACCGTCCTTCTCGTAAAGCGCGAAGAAGATGAACGGAAGCATGATCACCACCATCAGCATTGCCGCCGTAGACAAGTCGAGATGCGCCTTTGCCAGAAAGAAGATCGGGACGCCGACTGCCGCAGCGATGGAAAAACAAATGAGCTGCCGCTTGGTCAGGTTGAACATGACCTTCGTTTTGACGCGGTTAAGATCCTTCGGGACCGGAACAAATGCCATTGACTGTTTCCTCCTTTCTAAGTTGCTTTTCATAGCGCAGCTTCATTTGTGCGGGATATTGATCCTCCTTCGGTTGACGCTTGCCCGTCCAGCGAAGCCCGCCCGCTTTGCCTTGACAGATCCAGCCGGAAGCCCGAAGGCTTGCACCGTTTTCACTTTCCAGTGTGTAGGTGATGATACGCTTATAGCCCATAGCCGCAGCAGCTCTTGCCGCCGCGCCGTAGAGAAAGCTGCAAGCGTTCTTCGCCCCGTTGGTGCATAGCCTTGTAACCTCCAATGTGAAGCCGTCATCCAGATACCGGCTGACGGGACGCCCGGCGATGATTACGCCGACCAGCTCACCGTCTGCTTCACAGCCGATGGAAAACTTGTGACCGGCAACCGGCTTATGATGCCGGTGATGCTGCCGGACGTACTCGTTGGCGTCACGAAGAGAGATGGGTCTTAGCCGCAGCATGGTGTTTCCTCCATAGGAAGATGCGCCGTGCATTCGACCTCATTGCCCCAAACGTCCCAGCCTTCGGGAGACTGACGGGCAAAAAGCTCTACGCGGGGAAGGTCTCCCATGAGCCGAACAATGCGCTCCCGCGCTTCATCCGGCTTTTTGGAATGCTCTTCGATGTGGCTGAGGATGACCTGACGCACACCGGCGTCAACTCGCTTCGGGTGTCCCTTCGTGGCAAGGATGCAGATTTCGGCGTTTGCCCTTGTCCAATACCCCATGCCGGTGAAGAGATCATCGTTCCTGCGGTTTTGCTTCACCCATACAAAAGCCACGGTCTTATAAGAAAATCCCCATGCCGTCAGCACTTCGAGTGCTTCACAGAGGCATGGGAACGTGATCCAGAGGAACAGAGCGCAGTCCTTCGCAGCCAGTTCGCCAACCGGAAGTGCCTTGATGTCTTCAATGCACATTGTCGGGTAGTGGCTTTCTGCCGACCGTCCCTGTCCCTTCTTGGAGTAAGTCCGATACGCCCAAGGGGGATCGGCGTAGATGATGCTGTACTTCTTCATGCTGCCGACCTCCTTAGTGCGCATGGAAAATGGATTTTGCGAGGCTTCCGGTCTTGAACAGCGAGAAGCACAGAATAACCGTGTACGCTGCCACAGAGAACAGAGCCGAATGAATGTTGTCTGCGATGATCATGCCGTTGATCAGCACCGCATAGATGCCGACGCAGACCATGATGAGAAAGCCCTGAAATGCCAGAGCGAACAAGCCTTTCAGATAGTTCGTGCCGATGCTGCCCCATTCGCGGTTGCTCATGGTTGCGATGGGAATAGGCGCAATGCTCACGGTGCAGTAAATCTCAATCATGCGCCCGTAGAGAATGACCGTAATGAGGATCGCCATGATTTTAAGGCACAGGCTGATCAGGAGCGTTTCTATCGACAGTCCGAGCAGTTCTCCGACGCCCATGTTCTCCATGCCGGTACGCATCTGCGCAATCGTCGAATCAATATCAATGCTGGTGTTGCCGTGGATGACTCCGGCTGCACCGGAAACCACGTTCTGCCCGATGTCGAATACTGCCATCACGATGTCAAACGTATGCGTCACGAGGTAGATCGCCACAGCCGCCTTGAAAAACCACTTGAAGAACATCCAAGTGTCCATGTCGTGAAGGTTGTTTTTCTCGGTGATCATGGAAATCAGCTCGTAGCACAAAACGAAGGTGATGATGATACCAGCGATGGGGACTATCACGTTTTCGGATAGTCCCCGGATCATCTGGTACACGCCGCCGTTCCAGCCGGACGGTGTTTGCCCGACCTCGGCGGCAATCGTTCCTACCTTCTCGTTGACATCGGTGAACATATTGGTCAGGTTGCTCTCGATCCATCCGATCAGCATATCCTTGAGAGCTTGTTCGATCTTTTCTAAAATGCTGCCCAATATTTCACCACCCTTCGGTTAAGCTGGGCTTGCCGTGGATTAGCCGAACAAACCGGAGAGCAGGGGGATGAGGGTCGTGCCGATCAGCACCACACCGCCGCCAGCCATGAGCTGCTTGATGCCCTGAGACTTGGCGCCGGGGTTGTCGTTGCCGTAGCCTTCCATGAGGTTGACAACACCCCACACTGCGAGACCGGCACCGAGGGCGATAACGAGCGTCTGAAGAACCGTGACAGCCTGATTGATGAAAGCCATAGATTTTCCTCCTTGATTTGAAAAAGATTGGTTGTGTATTTTTGAAAATGGGCATAAAAAAAGAAGCCCCGTCGCTGTTCTGCTTTGGGATGAGCCATCAGGCTTTACCCACTGCGCAGTGCAGCGACGGGGCTTTAATCTGCATCGACCTCGCCCATATCATAGAGGTCGAATGTGTCATCGGGCTTGACTACCAGCTTGTGCTGCCGGTACTTCTCGATGTCAAAGGCGTTCCGCTTGTCGTAGTCGGAGAGCTGCCGGTACTTTGGATGCTTCGTAATGTCGTATTTGTTACTGAGAAAAGGTCTCACGCCTCGAAGCTGCAAAATACACTTTGCTCCGTCCATGACGGCGATCTCATCCTGAGACATCAGTTCCTTGCCGGTCTTCTGATAGTTCAAGCCATAGGAGTTGTTGTTGGAACGGGTTTCTGAGGTGTTGTAAAGGTCGATTGTCTCCTTGCCCAGCACCTCGCTGATTTCCTTGAGGGTCGATTTTTCTTTTCCGCCGAGGAAAAGTGTGCAGTCACAGTTGCCCGTGATGGTGTCAGCCGCATCCTTGTAGATGGTCTTGAGCTGAGACTGGGACTGCAAGATGATTGACGCCGAGATTTCCCGGCTTCGGATGGTTGCGATGAGCTTATCAAACTTCGGGATTTGACCGATGTTCGCAAACTCATCCAGCAGACAGCGCACATGGACGGGAAGCCGTCCGTTGTAAACGTCATCTGCCTTGTCGCAGAGAAGGTTGAAGAGCTGGGAATACATGATTGCCACAATGAAGTTGAAGGTGTCATCGGTGTCGGAAATGATGACGAACAGCGCCGTCTTTCGGTCTCCGATGGTGTCCAGCTCCATTTCATCGTAGCTCATCAGCTCCCGCAGCTCTGCGATGTCGAAGGGCGCAAGCCTTGCACCGCAGGAAATTAAGATCGACTTGGCTGTTTTTCCCGCCGCCAATTTGTATTTGCGGTATTGCTTGACCGCGAAGTGATCCGGGTCACGGGCTTCCAGCTCGTCGAACATCTTGTCCACGGGATTCTTGAAGGTTTCATCGTCCTCTCTGGCTTCCGAGGCATTGATCATTTCGAGCAGGGTAGTAAAGTTTTTCTCGTGGTCGGGTGCCTCGTACCAGATGTAACCGATGAGGGCTGTATAGTACAGCTTTTCCGCCTTCACCCAAAAATCTTCGCCGGACTTATCGCCATCTCCCTTCGTGTTGACGATGATCGTATTGACCAGCTTGAGGATGTCCTTCTCGCTGCGGATGTAGCTGAACGGGTTGTAGTGCATGGATTTTCGGAAATTGATGGTGTTCAGCGACTTGATGACGTAGCCTCCCTTTTCAAGCATTTTGCCGCACTCCACCAGCACCGTACCCTTCGGGTCGGTGACAACGTATGAACTGTGCATCTGCATCAGGTTTGGCTTCACGAAAAAGCGCGTCTTGCCTGAGCCGGAACCGCCGATGACAAGGATATTTTTGTTTCTGGCGTACTTCGGCTGCTTCGGGCGGCTGTTCATGGTCAGGAACTCCGTCTGCGTCAGAATGACATTGTTGGAGAACTCTGGGTCCATGTACGGCTTAATGTCCTCCGGTTTGCCCCAGCGGGCAGAGCCGTACTCTTCGCCTTGGCGGAACTTCTTGCGGTTCTTGCCCTTGATGTAGACCGCCAACTTGAGCAGCGCACCGGCAAGCACACCGATGAGCAGATCGACGGGATGAAAGCTGGGCAGCGGATTTGCGAAGGCAGTGCCGAACACGGCAAAGCCGTTTGTCAGCTTGTCGATGAACTCCGTGCCGGGAGCGAGACGAAACACGGCGGCGATCTTATCCGCAAAGTAGAAGGCGAAGACATACGGAAGGTTCAGAAGAATGAGCTTCTTCACATCGGGTTTGCTCACAGCTCCACACCCCGATCCTTGGTTTTGACCTTGACCTTCTCCTTGTGCTGCGCCTTGCTCTGGGCTTTCTCCTGATCCAGCTTGTGCCGGATGGACGGCTGTTCCTTCTGCTTGACGGTTTTTGCGGAGAACTCCTTGAAGGCGGCGGTCATTACATCAACGTCCCGTCCCTTGAAGAAGACAAGATAGCTGGGCGGTTCTACGGAAACGTCCTTCTTGAGCGCAAAGTCCAGACCGTATTTGCTGGCAGTCCGCTCAAAGGACTTGATATTGCCATCCGTCACTTCGATGTTGGAGATGGCGGCATTCTGGCTCATCAGATGCTTTATGGACTGCTTGCCGCGATAGGTTTTTGGCTGCTGCATCTGCTTCTGCGCCTTCTCGATCTCCTGCACGAACTTGTCCAGTGCCTTTTTCAGCACCTCGGCAGAGATTTTGCCGCCCTTGATCATGATTGCAACAACTTTGGTGTTGACTTCATCCTGCATTGCGGCGTTTACCTCCTTTCGTTGGAATGATTATGGGGACTGCTGCCGAAGCTAAGGCGGCACAATCCGGCGATAGATGATTTTCATTTACACTGTCCTCCTTTCCGAGCATTGCTCACGATGGTATTCATTAAAGAGTGTCTTCACAAAGGCTATAATCGTAGGTCTTCGGCTTCTTTGACCCTGCCGATCTGTCCTGCCCGTAGAAATCATGATTGACGAGCGCGGAGTAGTAATTGTCTATCGTCAGAGAGGCGTTATACAGAGCGGTCAACAGGTACGCCCGGATATTACGGATGTCTGACGGGTTCTTGTTCATTGCTTCCAGAACGTACTCTATGTGGCTGCTATTCAGCTTGAGAAAGCGGGACTTAACCACTTGCTGCGGCATATCCTCGCCATTGATACGGATGGTCGGAGCGGTAGAGCAGACGGCATCCAGCATGATGTCCATGATCTCCCGGAAGCGGTCTTTATCGAACTTCGGATCCTGACAGAGAATGTCGTAGTCAAGATTCTCTTTGATAATCTCTTCATACTCGCTTCGCTCATCCATCCTGTCCATCCCATCAAGATTGATGGATTGATAGTTCTTTGAGAGAGTATTTCTTTCTTG
>OHCW01001236.1_pt1 | contig 10259 bp, 9 predicted proteins | sample 1566781 | NCBI WGS metagenome assembly OHCW01 (sample SAMEA3879590, study PRJEB24766) | human gut metagenome | biome: human-associated habitat; feature: feces | place: USA | collected 1985/1987 | reverse complement strand
CCCGTGCGTCTCGCCATCTCCGAACAAAACGTTCCACGTCCATGTTCCGCATAAATATATCCCTCGTTCTGAAGAATCTGCAGAGCTTTCCGTACAGTCTGTCTGCTTACCTGATATGTCCCGGAAAGTTCATTTTCCGATGGCAGTTTTTCTCCCGGCTTTATTTTTCCTGAAACGATCTGTTTTCTTAAGTCCTCCATCAGATCATAATATTTTAACTTTTTATCCATATATCTGCTCCCGGATTCCGGTTTTATATCTCATTCCCCACTGCCTGCTTTGCTAACATATCTGCTTCCTCATTGCCATCGATACCGGAATGTCCTTTTACCTTTACAAAACGGATCACAATCACATTTCTCACCGATGCCACATAATCACGGTATGCTGCTGTCCCTTTTTTATTGCACTTCCACGCACCGGTTGCCCACATTTCGATTCCCATGTAATCATAATAAATCGTTACTTCCGGCAATCCTAATTCGACCGCTTTTCTGATCGCAGCCATACTGCCGCAGATTTCCCCTGCGACATTGCGCATCGCTGCCATCTCTGCATCCTTATCACTCCCCTGCAGCACTTCTTTTATGCCATCATGAATCAGAAAGCCACCATATCCGTAGACATGCGTTGCCACATTGTAAGAACCATCCACAAACGCATAGACAGACGGCATTGCCCCATCTTCCTGCTGCATTGTTTTCTTCATTGCATTTTGCATCTTTGGCGCAGCATCTGCTCCGGTATATGTCGCAGCTTTGGCAAAAGCCACTGCTTCTTCTCTTGTTTTAAAACTCTTATATACTGCTCCAGGAAAGCCGTCCACCATCGCTTTACATTCTGCCCAGCTCTGGTACACTCCCGGTTTTCTTCCTTTTTTTACTGCATAATATTTTCCTGGCATCTTTTCCTCTCTCTGACATTCCACTTTTTATTACTGCACTGTTTTTATAAAAATACTTCCACACTAATCCCAATGACGCAATTCATAATATAAAATGCCATACAGTTCCCTCACATAATAGGTGGGAAAATATACAAAAAATGTATGTGCCGGGGTACTGTAACTTTTCATTCCCAGCCTGGCTGCCATCTGATTCGCCCGATATTCATGAAATTCACTGGTAACCAGTGTCACAGTCATATCAAGTCCACGGTCTTTTAAAATTTCTCCGGTATATTTTAAATTTTCTTCCGTCGTTGTAGATCGTTCTTCTAAAATCAGACGATTTTCACTGATTCCCCGTTTTGTCAGCACTTCATACATGCACTGTGCTTCCGTGATATCTTCACCCGGTCCTCTGCCACCGGACAAAATACATACTGCATCTTTATTTACACTCAGATAATCATATGCAGCATCAATACGTTCCTCTAATATTCTGCTTGGTTTTGTACCTTTTACACTGCATCCTAAAACAACAGCTGTCGTATTTTGCGGCGGAGTGTGTAATGCTGAGTGGATCATCAGAAATGTCTCTGCCAACACTGTCATGATCATTATAAGTACAAGGACAAGCAGGAAAACACATATCCAGTGTGTTTTCCTGCCATTCCACAATATCAAAGCTCTCCTGTTCATACGCCCGAAAAAAATTCCATAACATAACAGGAATAACGAGATCAGAATCCCGGTCGCCGTTCCTATATTAAAAATTCCTTTGCATAACAGCGGCGCGAAGAACCAGAATAATAAAATGCCTCCGACCGCTATAATGACCATCTGTACACCGCGCATGAATTTCCTTTCTACATAAGCTCAAGTTTACAGTTTGCACGCATTTTCAACGGACATTCATAAACATTTTCATTTTTTTCTTTTGCAATGTAGGAAAGCGGACATTTTCTGCAGTCTCCCTTTGTAAAATCGCCTGCCACCTCAAATTTCAACACTGCTGTCATCGTCCCCTTTTTTTGGTTTTCCTTGCGGATATGATCCCAGGCAAGCACCTGTCCGCATCCCGGACATTTATCAGTTCCTACTGTAACTGCCCTCTTACAGGTCGGACAGCCATAGTATGGTTTACCACTCTGATCCAGTATCTCTACCACATCTGATGGAAACTGTTTGATCAGCTGTTCTCTTATATCGTCCTGCATATTTATTTCCTCCTTTATCCCAATGCGACATCTAATATCATCATGATCAGAAAACCTGCCGCAAATCCAATCGTATTAATATTGGAATGTTCTCCTTCTGATGCTTCCGGAAGAAGCTCTTCCACGACCACATAGATCATTGCCCCTGCTGCAAATGCAAGCAGATATGGCAGCATATGTGTGATGATTCCGGCTAAAATAATCGTAATTCCCGCCGCGATCGGTTCTACCACACCGGATGCCACGCCATACCAGAAGGCTTTTTTTGTACTGCCGCCTTCACTTTTCAGCGGAAGCGATATAATTGCACCTTCCGGAAAATTCTGAATTGCAATTCCTATGGACAATGAAAATGCTCCCGCCAGTGTAATTCCGTTGTTTCCTGATAAAAGTCCAGCGAACACAACACCGACTGCCATTCCCTCCGGTATATTATGAAGAGTAACAGCCAGTACCAGCATGGTTGTTTTTTTTAGGTGACTTGGCAATCCTTCCGGTTTGTCTTCATTCATATGAAGATGCGGAATGATTTTGTCCATCAGCAGTAAAAACAGGATTCCAAATATAAATCCGATTGCTGCCGGTAAAAATGCAAATTTTCCCATTCCCTCTGACATGTCGATGGATGGTATCAGCAGCGACCACACAGATGCCGCCACCATAACGCCGGATGCAAAACCAAGCAGTGCTTTCTGTACCAGACGGTTCAACCCGTTTTTCATAAAGAAAACACATGCTGCCCCCAGCGAAGTTCCCAGAAACGGGACCAGTAACCCGATAACTAAATTCAATGTTTCCTCCTATCTATTTAACTTGGCATCCGCCTTATTCTGAAATTTTTCCGCCTGTACAATAAAACGCTCATGCGTTCCTTCTCCGACTTTTCCGGTCTCATCCTCTACTTCTACGGAAAATACAAGACGTCTTTTATCCACTTCCACTAAAGTGGTATTGCAGGTCACCTTCATTCCCACCGGTGATGCGGCAAGATGTTTTACATTAAGGCTCGTTCCCACAGTCACACATCCTTCTTCAAGTTCATCTGCAACACTCTTCCATGCGGTCTCCTCGATCAGGGCGATCATTGCCGGTGTCGCGAATACTGCTAACGTACCGCTTTTCATCACTGCTGCTGTATTTTCTTTCTCTACTATAATGGTATGCTGTCCTTTGATTCCTGCTTCTAACATTTTATCCTCCAAAGTTAAATTTTTATTTTAGTGATTTAGTACCATTACAGTTTATCATAAAAAGAACCGCACATCAATGTTGATATACGGTTCTTTTTCGCAATATGAATTTTATAAATGAAGCACTCTCTCTTTAATTTCCTGTGTTCTGCCCTGATTCCAGAACTGTGTTCCAATGTAGCCGCAGGTTCTGCGCGCCACGCTCATCTTGTTCTGGTCACGGTTACCGCAGTTCGGGCACTCCCAGACAAGTTTGCCGTCCTTGTCATTGACGATCTTGATCTCTCCGGAATAACCGCATTCCATACAGTAATCGCTCTTGGTATTCAGCTCTGCGTACATAATATTGTCATAAATATACTGCATCACTGCAAGTACAGCGTCAAGATTATTCTGCATATTCGGCACTTCCACATAGCTGATCGCACCTCCCGGAGAAAGCTCCTGGAACTGTGACTCAAACTTCAACTTATCGAATGCACTGATTTCCTCTGTCACATGGACATGATAGCTGTTTGTGATGTAGTTCTTATCCGTCACTCCCGGAATAATGCCAAAACGCTTCTGAAGACATTTCGCGAACTTATAAGTCGTTGATTCCAGTGGTGTTCCGTACAGGCTGAAATCGATATTGTGTTTTTCTTTCCATTCCGTACATGCATCATTTAAACGGCGCATTACTTTTAATGCAAACTCTGTTCCTTCCGGCTCGGTGTGGGAAACCCCCTTCATGTATCTGGTACACTCACAAAGTCCGGCATAGCCAAGAGAAATCGTGGAATAACCGTCATATAAAAGTTTATCGATCGTCTCACCTTTTTTCAGACGTGCCAGTGCACCGTTCTGCCAGAGAATCGGTGCCACATCAGAAGGTGTACCGAGCAGTCTCTTATGACGGATAATCAGAGCCCTGTAACAAAGATCTAACCTTTCATCCAAAAGTTCCCAGAATTTATCCATATCTTTTCCGGAAGAGCATGCGACATCCACGAGATTTAAAGTGACAACTCCCTGGTTAAATCTGCCGTAATACTTCTTACCCGGAACGTAATTTTTTGCATTTGCATAATTTCCTTTTGTGCGGTCAACAGTCAGGAAAGATCTGCATCCCATACAGGTATAACAGTTGCCGTCTTTTAACTTTTTCATGATCTTCTCTGAAATATAGTCCGGAACCATTCTCTTTGCCGTACATTCCGCTGCAAGTTTTGTCAGATACCAGTATTTGGTACCCTCACGGATATTATCTGCCTCTAACACATAGATCAGTTTTGGGAATGCAGGTGTAATGTATACGCCCTGCTCATTCTTTACACCAAGGATTCTCTGATGGAGCATCTCCTCGATCACTGCGGCAAGATCATCGCGAAGCTGACCTTCCGGTACCTCATCCAAATACATAAATACCGTGATAAACGGTGCCTGTCCGTTTGTCGTCATCAGTGTGATCACCTGATACTGGATCATCTGCACACCACGGTTGATCTCTTCTTTCACACGGATCTCCGCAATTTTATTGACTTTATCCTCAGTCGGTGTCACTCCGATTGCTTCCAGTTCTGTGCGGACCTGCTTGCGGTATTTTTCACGGCTGACCTGTACGAACGGTGCCAGATGGGAAAGTGAAATACTCTGTCCGCCATACTGTGAACTTGCGATCTGGGCGATTGCCTGTGTTGCAATGTTACATGCTGTTGAAAAGCTCTTCGGACGGTCGATCATCGTCTCACTGATGACGGTTCCGTTCTGGAGCATATCCTCTAAGTTGACCAGACAGCAGTTGTGCATATGCTGTGCAAAATAATCCGCATCATGAAAATGAATGATTCCCTGCTCATGCGCCTCCACAATATCCGGCGGCAGCAAAAATCTCTTTGTGATATCCTTGCTGACCTCACCTGCCATGTAATCCCTCTGTACACTGTTTACGGTCGGGTTTTTATTTGAATTTTCCTGTTTTACTTCCTCATTATTACACTCTAACAAACTTAAGATCTGTTCATCCGTTGAGTTGGACTTGCGCACCAGTTCCTGTTTGTAACGATATGTAATATAGTTGCGCGCCACATTAAATGCACGCTGATTCATGATCTGGTTCTCCACCATATCCTGAATTTCCTCTACACTTGGGGAACGCTTCATATTTTCACAGGCAACTTCCACATTTTTTGATATCTCGTCAATCTGCTTGTCCGTCAGCTTCTCATAATCAATAACGCTGTTGTTCGCTCTGCGGATCGCCGCCTCGATTTTTTTAATATCAAAGGTATCCTCCATACCGCTTCTTTTAATAATTTTCATTTCCGATCAAATCCCTTTCTGTTCTGACTGATGGCTGCCTGCCATACCCATACGGCCGCATAACCTACGAGTATTTATTATACAATATATTGTGTCTTTGTCAATGCGTTTTGCCAACGGTCAAAAGTCCCATTTTATGGGCACTTTGGCAAAAGCAGATGCCTCAACCCCAGTAAATATGCGGTATTTATTCACTATTACCAAATTTAAGTTGATTTCTTCGTCATTTTTTTCACTTGTATCTGGTTTTTTATTAACCACAACATCTAGTGTTTCTGTTTTTCATGCCGCCACAAAAAGAATTCTTCGGACACTCGACATCCACGTCTAAATTAGAAAGCATCTGGTCTAAATATCTCTTCAGATCCCGTATCTCCCCTTCACTCAGTCCTTTCGCTAAAAGTGCTTCCATATCCCGCATATCCTGCTCTGATCTGTCCACTAAAGCGCGTGCTTTCTCTGTCAGCACCAGCTTTTTTAATCTCGCATCATGCTCCACCGCCTCACGGCGCACAAGCCCTTTCCTCTCCATGACTGCAAGCATATTTGATGCAGTTGCCCTCGATACGGAAAACTCTGTTTCGATATCCTTCTGATAAATATCTTTCCCGTCATGATCCCTCAAAAAGCCAAGCGTCCAGCGCTGCATTCCCGTCAGCGGTTCTTTTTCATTTTCCTGCCTTTTTGCCTCCATCCGCTTGTGGATCTGGTTGTGAAGCAGCCGTATTTTATATCCGATCGTGTCTGTATGCATCGTTTTTCTCCTGCTGAAATAAAATTATTTTTTCATTGACATTCGTTTTTCTATGCCTTATAACTATATTGTTAGCACACTAACAAATAAAAATCAATTATTTTTTGAAAAGGATGTGATGTTATGTTAAAAACTCTGGGAGCCCAGATCAAAGAATTTAAAAAGGATTCTTTCCTCACTCCTGTTTTCATGATCTTAGAAGTGCTCATGGAAACGATCATCCCACTGATGATGGCATCGATCATCGATAACGGCGTAGAGGCCGGGGATATCCACCATATTTACGTCATGGGCGGATGTATGGTCATTGTCGCATGCATTTCCCTGTTTGCAGGAACGATGGGTGGAAAATACGGTGCCCGCGCTTCCGCAGGATTTGCGCGCAACTTACGAAAAGCAATGTATGAAAATATACAGACTTTTTCTTTTTCCAACATTGACAAATTCAGCACCGCAGGTCTTGTCACCCGTCTTACCACCGACGTGACCAACCTGCAGAACGCATATCAGATGCTTTTGCGCATGTGCGTCCGCGCACCGATCTCTTTGATCTGCGCAATGATCATGGCATTTTTCATCAATGCAAGACTTGCTTCGGTTTATCTGATCGCCGTTATCGTACTTGGTATGATCCTCGCAATTATCACTGTGCGTGCACATCATTATTTTATGGAAGTATTTCCAAAATACGATGACTTAAACGCATCCGTGCAGGAAAATGTCTCCGCAATCCGCGTAGTCAAAGCCTATGTCCGCGAGGATTACGAGAAGAAGAAATTTACACAGGCAAGCAAAAATATTTACAACATGTTTGTCAAAGCGGAAGGCGTACTTGCCTTTAACTCTCCGGTCATGCAGATCGTTGTATACAGCTGCATCATTGCATTAAGCTGGCTGGGTGCCAAAATGATCGTCGCAGGTTCCCTTACCACCGGAGAGCTGATGAGCCTTCTTACCTATTGTATGAACATCATGATGAGTCTGATGATGCTCTCCATGGTTTTCGTCATGTTAGCCATGAGTATCGCAAGTGCCGAGCGTATCTGTGAAGTCTTAAATGAAAAGAGTGATATCACAAACCCGGAAAATCCGGTCTATGAGGTTGCCGACGGCAGTGTTACCTTCGACCATGTGACCTTCCGTTACAACAAGACTTCGGATAAACCGATCCTTGATGATGTCAATCTTTCCATCCGCTCCGGGGAAACGATCGGTGTCATCGGCGGCACGGGAAGTTCGAAATCCTCGCTCGTCAACTTAATCAGCCGTCTCTATGACGTCTCAGAGGGCGCAGTCCTTGTCGGCGGCAAAGACGTCCGCTCCTACGACCTGGATACGCTGCGCGACGAGGTGCTCTTCTCGGGAACCATTTACGAAAATCTGCGCTGGGGTGATAAAAATGCGACCGACGAAGAATGCCGCCACGCATGCCGCCTTGCATGCGCAGATGAATTTATCGACCGTTTCCCGGACGGCTACAACACTTACATTGAACAGGGCGGAACCAACGTATCCGGCGGTCAGAAACAGCGTTTATGTATCGCGAGAGCCCTGTTAAAGAAACCGAAAATACTTATTTTAGACGACAGTACCAGTGCTGTCGACACTGCAACCGATGCTAAGATCCGCAAGGCTTTTGCCGAGGAGATCCCGGATACGACAAAATTTATCATTGCGCAGCGAATCTCCTCCGTCCAGAATGCAGACCGCATCATCGTTTTAGATAACGGTGTTGTAAACGGTTTTGGAACCCACGAAGAATTGTTAGCGTCCAATGATATCTACCGCGACGTCTACGAATCACAGACCAGCGGAAGCGGTGATTTTGATGAAGGAGGTGCTGCATAATGGCAGAAAAGAATACCAAACCGGTTCAGGGACCGGGCGGCAGAGGTCCAAAAGGTCCGCGCCCGAAAGTTGAAAATCCGGGAAAATTATTTATGCGTCTGCTCGCCTATATCATGAAAAATTATGCAGTGCACTGTATTCTCGTCGTGATCTGCATCTTCATTACCGTACTCGCCAGTGTACAGGGTACCTGGTTTATGCAGACTCTGATCGACGGCTATATCCTGCCGCTCATCGGTCAGGCAGATCCTGACTTTTCCGGTCTGCTGCACGCTATCATGCGCGTTTCCATTTTCTACCTGATCGGAGCACTTGCTTCCTATATATACACACGCATCATGGTAAATGTTTCCCAGGGTACCTTAAAGAATCTGCGTGATGACATGTTCACCCATATGGAAGAACTTCCGATCCGCTACTTTGACACGCACTATCACGGAGATATCATGTCCACTTATACGAACGATATCGATACACTCCGCCAGATGATCAGCCAGAGTATGCCGCAGTTTTTAAACAGCATCATCACCATTGTCAGCGTATTTGTCAGCATGCTGCTCTTAAATGTTCCCCTGACGATTGTAACACTCCTGATGATCGGTGTCACACTGTTTGCGACTAAAAAGATCGGCGCACTCAGTGCCAAATACTTTATCGCACAGCAGAAAGACATTGCAACGGTCAATGGTTATATCGAAGAAATGATGAATGGCCAGAAGGTTGTTAAAGTCTTTACTCACGAGGAAGAAAGTATTGAAAACTTTAACAGATTAAATGACCAGCTCTTCCATAGCGCAGATAACGCCAACAAATTTGGTAATATTTTAATGCCGGTCAATGCACAGATCGGTAATATCAGCTATGTGCTCTGTGCTTTAGTCGGCGGTGTGCTCGCCTTAAACGGTGTAGGTGGCTTTACTCTTGGAAAACTTGCAAGTTTCCTTACCTATAATAAGAGCTTCAGCCAGCCGGTCAACCAGCTTAGTATGCAGCTCAACAATATTGTCATGGCGCTTGCCGGTTCTGAGCGAATCTTTAAACTGCTCGACGAAGAGCCGGAAGTAGATAACGGTTATGTTACACTCGTCCGCGCCAGAAAAGAAAACGGGCAGATCGTCGAATCCAAAGAGCGCACCGGTATGTGGGCATGGAAACATACCCATCAGGCAGACGGCAGTGTGGATTATATCGAGCTGAAAGGTGACGTAGTCTTTGATGATGTCAATTTCGGTTATAACCCGGATAAGATCGTGCTCCACAATGTAGACCTCTATGCAACACCGGGTCAGAAGATCGCATTTGTCGGAAGTACCGGTGCCGGAAAGACCACGATCACAAACCTGATCAACCGTTTCTACGATATCCAGGATGGTAAGATCCGTTACGATGGCATCAACATCAACAAGATCAAAAAAGATGACCTGCGCCACTCTCTCGGTATCGTACTGCAGGATACACACCTGTTTACCGCAACCGTGATGGAAAACATCCGTTACGGAAAACTTGACGCCACCGATGAAGAAGTCATTGCAGCGGCAAAACTTGCCAACGCCGACACCTTTATCCATCAGCTTCCGGACGGTTACAACACACTTTTAACCGGTGACGGTGCCAACTTAAGTCAGGGACAAAGACAGCTTCTTGCCATTGCGCGTGCTGCGATTGCAGATCCGCCGGTACTGATCCTCGATGAGGCGACCAGTTCGATCGATACCAGAACCGAAAAGATCGTTCAGGACGGTATGGATAAACTGATGGCAGGACGCACCACATTCGTGATCGCCCACCGCCTCTCCACCGTTAAAAACAGTGACTGTATCATCGTATTAGAGCAGGGACGCGTCATTGAGCGCGGTAACCATGACAAACTCATGGAAGAAAAAGGAAAATACTATCAGCTTTACACGGGAAATCTTGCGGAAGGCTAACATTTTGCATGAAAAACGGGCATATATAAAGTGAAAACTTTATATATGCCCGTTTTAGTCTCCATTTTTGGTCAAACTCACAAACATTCTATAATTCTGAACGAATCTGTTTCCTCCACGGCAGAACGATATGCTCCG
>OHCW01001230.1_pt1 | contig 10335 bp, 12 predicted proteins | sample 1566781 | NCBI WGS metagenome assembly OHCW01 (sample SAMEA3879590, study PRJEB24766) | human gut metagenome | biome: human-associated habitat; feature: feces | place: USA | collected 1985/1987 | reverse complement strand
GTGATTACCCTACGCAAACTCACTTCCGTTAACAATCGTTTTTAAACAACCTCTAAAAATAACGTCCGGTGCCGGCATCACATGATTGAGTTGCCGAGGCACCGGACATTATAAATTGCCAAAAGTCTTACATTATGCGGCAAGGAAGCCAAGCAGCACACCGGCTGCAACAGCTGAACCGATCACACCGGCAACATTCGGCCCCATTGCGTGCATGAGCAGATAGTTGGAGGGATCGTATTCCAGACCGAGGTTGTTGGAGATTCGGCTCGACATGGGAACAGCCGATACGCCGGCGTTACCGATGAGGGGATTAATCTTCTTGGACTGCGGCAGGAAGAGGTTGAACAGCTTCACGAAGAGCACGCCGGATGCAGAGGCGATGACGAATGCCATGAAACCGAGCATGAAGATGAAGATGGTCTCCTTGGTGAGGAAGGTGGAAGCCTGAGTGGAGGCACCCACGGTCATACCGAGCAGGATGGTCACAATGTCGGTCAGCGCGTTCGAGGCGGTTTTGGCCAGACGGTTTGTCACGCCGCATTCGCGCAGCAGGTTACCGAAGAAGAGCATGCCGAGCAGCGGCAGACCCGAAGGTACCACGAAGCATGTGAGGAGCATGCCCACGATGGGGAAGATGATTTTCTCGCTCTGTGCAACGGCACGGGCGGGCTTCATCTTTATCACGCGCTCTTTCTTGGTGGTAAGCAGTCGCATAATCGGGGGCTGGATCACAGGAACAAGGGCCATGTAGGAGTAAGCCGACACGGCGATGGCTCCCATGAGGTTGGGCGCGAGCTTCGACGACAGGAATATGGCGGTGGGACCGTCGGCACCACCGATGATGGCGATGGCACCTGCCTGGTCAGGCATAAAGCCGAGCGCGAGCGCAACCATGTATGCGCCGAATATACCGAACTGAGCAGCCGCACCGACAAGCATAAGCTTAGGATTGGCTATCAATGCGGTAAAGTCGGTCATGGCACCGATTCCAAGGAATATCAATGGCGGATACCATCCGGCACTCACACCGTTGTAAAGGATATTGAGCACCGAGCCCTCTTCATAGATGCCGACTTCCAGTCCGGCTGTGGCATTGAAGGGGATGTTGCCTATGAGCATACCGAAGCCGATGGGAACCAGCAGCATGGGCTCAAAGTCCTTGGTGATGGCAAGCCAGATGAAAAAGAGGCCTACACCCAGCATAACGAAATGCTGCCATGTGGCGTTGTAGAAGCCTGTGAGATGCCAGAACTGGGTCAGGTTCTCAATCAGGAATGTTCCGAACTCATTCATGGGTGGTCAAATCGTTAAGCGATGGTGATGAGCACAGCGCCTTCAAGCACAGAGTCGCCTTTTGCCACATTGATTGATGCGATTTTACCGTCGACACCGGCCTTGATGGAGTTCTCCATCTTCATGGCCTCAAGGGTGAGGACAGTGTCGGCAGCACTTACCTGCTGGCCTACGGTCACGTTGATGTCGAGCACAACACCGGGCAGCGGGGCCTTTACGGCTGTACCGCCGGCAGCGGCAACGGCAGGTTTTGCGATAACTTTCTCGCCGGTTGCAGTGCGGGGAGCAGCTGCCGGACGGGGGGCGGCAACCTTTATAGCCGGGGCGGCTTTGCGTTCCAGTTCGACCTTGTAGGGAGTGCCGTTGACTTCCACTTCGGCGATGCCGTTTTCTATGTCACCGATTCCTACCTTATAGATGTTGCCGTTGATTTTATACTTATATTCTTTCATGGGGAAATGTTTCTTTGGTCATTTTGTATTTATGCCTTGACAGGATTTCCACGCGCGAATCAGCGGCGGGGCATCTGCCGGAGCGTGTAGATATGCGAGCTCCAGGGCGAATAGTTTTTGCGTACTTTCTGGAATGTGAGGATTGTGCTCTCCAGGTCGTGGGCGTTGAGGTGGTCGTTGAGTGCGGCGGCGATTGCTGCGATAACCTCGCCGGAGTCGCCTTCGGGACGCTCGGCGCGTGCCACTTCCTTGTGGTCCATGCCGTAGGCTTCCATCTTCTTGCGCTGCGAACGGGCTGCGCCGATGCGGCTGATGATGTAGAAGCATACGCTCAGGAGAAGCAGAGCAAGGAACACGATTCCCATAGCAGTGATTGTCATACCGAAACCATTACTGTCGACACGGTGGAACATGTCGACCTTTTTGTTAGTATCCTTGATTACGTTGTTGCTGGAGGGAGTAACGATGCTGCCGTCCACGTCGGTGCGGATTTCCCAGTCGGCAATCGACGTTCCTGCACCATCGACCTTGCGGGCGAAGGAGCAGTCGGGGCCCAGCGGCGGAACGGTTATTGAATCGATGAGGGTACGCCCGTCGGCATCATATACGCCAATCCAGTTGCTCGTGGTGGGATCCAGAGCGAAATTGGTGTGGAATGTGCCGCGTGTGGGCATGTTGTCGGCCCAGAACACCACGTGCTGACGCTTGGGGATGCGTGTATTCACATCGCCCAGCGGCACGGGATAAAGCCGCGGTTGCAGTGAGTCGTTGGTGAGGAACACGCTCGAGATTTCGAGAGGCGCATAGTTGGAGTTGAAAAGCTCGATCCATGCACCGCGGTTGCCGTAGTCATCAACGAAATTGGTTTCATTGACCACCATCACCTCGTTGATGCGCAGGCCCTTCCGCGCCTGGGCGGAGGAAACTGCGCAACAACCGGCAACGGCAATCAAAAGAAGCAAAATCTTCTTTTTCATGTTGCAGTGATTATCTTAAAGATGGGAAATGACTGTTGAAGCTTGAATGTGAAGTTTCTTCATTTCACACCCTTAGAGAGGAATATTGCCATGTTTCTTGGCAGGATTGGTCACGCGCTTGGTGGCAAGCTGCTGAAGAGCGCGGATGATGCGGAAACGGGTGTTGCGTGGCTCGATGACATCGTCGATGTAACCGTAGCGGGCTGCATTGTAGGGGTTGCAGAACAGCTTGTTGTATTCCGCTTCCTTCTCGGCAAGCACCTTCTTGGGATCGTCCGAAGCCTTGGCCTCCTTGGCATAGAGCACCTCGACTGCACCTGCACCACCCATAACTGCGATTTCAGCTGTGGGCCATGCGTAGTTCATGTCGCCACGCAGCTGCTTGCAGCTCATCACGATGTGGCTGCCGCCGTAGCTCTTGCGGAGTGTGACGGTAACCTTGGGCACAGTGGCCTCGCCGTAAGCATAGAGAAGTTTTGCGCCGTGCAGAATCACACCGTTGTACTCCTGACCTGTACCGGGAAGGAATCCGGGCACGTCGACCAGCGATACGAGGGGGATGTTGAAAGCATCGCAGAAACGCACGAAACGGGCAGCCTTGCGCGAAGCGTTGCTGTCGAGCACACCGGCGAGGAACTTGGGCTGGTTGGCCACGATACCTACGCTCTGACCGTTGAAACGGGCGAAACCGATGATGATGTTCTTGGCATAGTCGCGCTGGATTTCAAGGAATTCGCCGTTGTCGACGATGGCGCCGATAACGTTGTACATGTCATAGGGACGGTTGGGGCTGTCGGGGATGATTTCGTTGAGCGAATCCTCCATGCGGTCGATGGGGTCGGTGCATTCCACGGTGGGGGCATCCTCGAGGTTGTTCTGGGGAATGTAGCTGAGGAGCTTGCGGGTGATCTTGATAGCCTCTTCGCCATCTTCAGCGGCAAAATGGCATACACCGCTCTTCTGCGAGTGAACCACGGCACCACCAAGGTCTTCCTGACTTACATCCTCGCCGGTAACGGTCTTAACAACCTTCGGGCCGGTAAGGAACATGTAGCTGATGCCTTTGGCCATGATGGTGAAGTCGGTCAGTGCGGGGGAATAAACGGCACCGCCGGCGCAGGGACCTAGAATGGCGGAAATCTGAGGAATCACACCGGATGCAAGGATGTTGCGCTGGAAAATCTCGGCGTAACCTGCAAGGGCGTTGATACCCTCCTGGATACGTGCGCCACCCGAGTCGTTCAGACCGATAACAGGGGCGCCCATCTTCATGGCCATGTCCATGATCTTGCAGATCTTCAGGGCCATGGTCTCGCTGAGCGAACCGCCGAATTCGGTGAAGTCCTGTGCGAATACATAAACCAGACGTCCGTCTACTGTTCCGTAACCGGTAACAACGCCGTCACCAAGGTATGTTTTCTTTTCCTGGCCGAAGTTGTAGCAACGATGGGTCACAAACATGTCGAGTTCCTCGAACGAGCCTTCGTCGAGAAGCTGGGCAATACGCTCGCGTGCGGTGTATTTGCCACGCTCATGCTGTTTTTCGATGGCCTTTTCGCCACCTCCGATGCGGGCTTTCTCGCGAAGGGCGATAAGCTCCTGTATTTTTTCTAATTGACTGCTCATAATCTTACTTTAGTCGTTTGCAGACAGATATTTTGAGTTTATTTTGAGTTGGCTCAGTTGGGCGTGATGATCACATCTTTTTGGGATCCTCGCAGAGTTCCACGAGTGTACCCACAGTCGATTTGGGGTGCAGGAATGCAATGTTGAGGCCTTCGGCGCCTTTGCGGGGGGCCTTGTCGATCAGGCGGCAACCCTTTTCCTCTGCCTCGGCCAAAGCGTTAGCAACACCGTCGGCAACTGCGAAAGCCACGTGCTGAATGCCGCCGCGGCCACCGTTGTTCTCAATGAACTTGGAGATGGCGCTCTCGGGAGCTGTTCCCTCAAGAAGTTCTATCTTTGTCTGGCCGACCTTAAAGAATGCGGTCTTAACTTTCTGGTCAGCAACTTCTTCAACGGCAAAACATTTAAGGCCGAGAATCTTTTCATAGAACGGGATAGCCTCTTCCAGCGAAGGAACGGCGATACCGATGTGTTCGATATGGGAAATTTCCATAATTAAAAATATTGTTTAAGGTTTTCAATTAAATTACTTTTTCACAGATACCTGTCAATCAACAGGCAAAACGCAAAACGGAATCAAGAAACACATGACGGTTGGAACCGGCAGGCCAGTCTATCCATTTTACGCAACAAAATTAGCAAATAAATCTCAAAAAACTTATGCTTTGGCCACAAATATTCAACCATGTTTAACAACATAGAACACTGTGCGGAACATCAGTGCGACCCGGCTTTGAGAAGCCTTGTGGCCGTCACTGAATCACGGCCAGACCGCCCTGCGAGGTCTCCTTGTAAAGCGAGGGGATATCGTGCCCTGTCTGCTTCATCACGGACACAATGCGGTCGAAGCTCACCGAATGACGCCCGTCGCTGAACGCTGCATACAGATTGGCGTCCAGCGCCCTGGCAGCGGCATAGGCATTACGCTCGATGCAGGGAATCTGTACCAGGCCGCACACGGGGTCGCATGTCAGCCCGAGGTGATGCTCAAGCCCCATCTCGGCTGAATATTCAATCTGGGCAGGCGTCCCGCCGAACAGCTGCGAGGCAGCCGCGGCAGCCATGGCGCAAGCCACTCCGACCTCGCCCTGACACCCAACCTCAGCGCCGGACACCGATGCATTGAATTTCACCACATTGCCGAACAATCCGGCAGTGGCGAGAGCGCGCAGGATGCGCTGCTCCGAAAAGTTTTTCGAAGTGTACAGGTGATAGAGCACGGCCGGTACAATGCCGCACGAACCGCAAGTTGGCGCCGTGACGATCAGGCCGCCGGCGGCATTCTCCTCCGAAACGGCAAGAGCATAGGCATATACCAGCCCACGGCTCTTCAGGCTCAGACTGTGGCCGGAGGCGTTCATGTAGTACGCCACAGCCTTGCGGCGCACACCCAGTCCGCCGGGGAGCACACCCTCCTCCTCGATGCCGCGCTCAACGGCCTCTTTCATCACCGTCCATACTCGGCGCAGGTAGTCCCAGATCTCCGGACCCTCGCACTGCTCGACATATTCCCAATACGACCGTCCGCTTTTCTCGCACCAGTCAAGGATATCGCGTATCGTGGTCAGATTATAAATCTGTTCGGACGGAGCACGCTCCTCCCCTTCCCTAACAATGTCGCCTCCGCCTATGCTGTAATAGGTCTCGGCATCCGTCACATTTCCATCCTTGTCGAACGCCTCGATCTTCATTGCGTTGGGGTGAAACGGCAGGAACACCTCCGGCTTCCACACAATCTCGGCCGGAGCTGACGGCTCAAGCTCCTCGAGAATCGCCTTATCGGTGAGGTGACCACGCCCCGTGGCAGCCAGCGAACCGTAGAGTGTGACCACACGGCGAGAAGCACCGGGCGTACGCTCCAGAAACATCTGGGCGGCCTTACGCGGCCCCATTGTGTGACTGCTCGACGGGCCGAACCCTATCTTATATATCTGTTTGATTGATTCCATAACCAAAAGTCATTCAATATCATTATTCATGTGAACTACAAATTTACACAAAAAACCATCAAACCGCAATATCACCGCATGTAAATCAACCATTCACAAAGACAATCTATTTTCCCCAAAACAATCCAACCGCAATAGCACGAAGATTGGAAAGCTTAAACTGAATCTGCACCGCCCGCTGCCGATTTTCACCGTCAATTCTCAGATGCCCTCCCCTCCTCATTCTAATGTTGTTTTGATGCAATTATAATGTAGTTTTGATGTGGCTTTGATGTAGCTGTTGATGCTGATTTGATGTGGCTTTGATGCGGGATTTGAAGATTTTTTCAGGAAAACACAAAAAACGGCTTGCACAATTCGCATAAAAGTCCTACCTTTGCAACGCTTTCAACGGAAAGCCGGGTCAAAGCATTTCAACCAAAGAAATGAAAACCGACATATTGGAGAGGTGGGTGAGTGGCTGAAACCACCAGTTTGCTAAACTGACGTAGGAGCAATCCTACCACGAGTTCGAATCTCGTCCTCTCCGCAATTTCGCTTGATATTCAAGCAAATACGAAAAACGTACACGAAATGGTACACGAAACGACCCCGAAAGTCATATTTCTGGGGTCGTTTTCTGTGTGAGTAAGCACTCACACGATAAACGAAATTCGCCCGACATGATGCCGGGCGACTTCTCTATATATTGGTTTAGGTTTATACGGGCATATATTAAGCCCGAGCCAAACCAAATTTTTGTGTGCTATTTGAAGCGTTTCCTATCATCATTTATTTCACGTATTATTCTGAAAGTCCGCTGGTCGGTTGAATGTACCTGTGGAGTTGTACGCATCAGAACTCGGTATCATCGGATATTCTCCATTTGACAAGTTTGTCAATTATACGGCGAAAGAATCCTTTACTCTCAGATGGTTTCCCATCATCTTCCCATTCCACATCTCCTTCGAGTTCATAGTCTTTATCCATGTCCTCAAACGCACGCTTGAAGGCTTCTTTTCGGGCGTCCTCTTGTGTCATGCCCTGCTCCTCTCGTAGCTGATTTATCAGTTTCCCGATGTCTTCTATAAGCATATTGGTTGGTTTTGTTTAATTTTGCTATAAATAGTTTGGGTTAGATCAAATAGTTCTTTCTCGCATACAGGGCAGGTCCCAGCGCAATCTCCTTTGTGCGTACATATTCGCGATGATTTCTTTATTCCATTGGCATCTGCGATAATATCGCGGATGCGTTTCATAATTTCACATATGGCTTTGCCTGGCAAAAGTCCGGGAATCAGTGAGCCATAGCGTAAAGGTTTCTCAATGACGTATGGGAATATATCGAAGCGAGTAAACCCAAAAGTTTTGAGGTGTTCCATGTCAGCAGTGGCCTCATCCTTTGTTGTATAACCGGGGATAATCGGGATTCTCAACTTGACCATGTCAAGAGGAACCAGATTCGCCAAACGATTCAATGACTTGTTTCTCTGAGCTATATCGTAATCTGTATAAGATTCAAATATTGCCGGATTTAAACTTTTGAGGTCGACAATCCACTCATTTACGATTGGTGCAAGGCTTTCGACAATAGTTGGGTTCACGTTTAATGCCGTTTCAATGCGAATTTTCCATTCGGGAGGGCATAAGCTATGAAAAGCAAGTATGAAATCAGCTTGAAGACAAGGTTCGCCCCCCCCGAATGTAACGCCGCCTCCAGTAGCCCTAAAATACAAATCATCCTTTTTTACCTCGTCAAATAGAGATTGAGGCGTGTAGCATGGGACGTTTTTGCCTGATTCTAAGCATTGTGGATTGAGACAATATTTGCATCTCAGAGTACACCCATGGAAAGCTACAAGCGTAGTTACGCCACGTCCATCGGTAGTGAGGCGGTGACGTGATATTCCGAAAATAGGGGCTTGTATCTGGAACTTCATTTTTATTTATTCACGAAAACAGGTTCAAGAATGGCGAGATTGAGCGCACTCTCTATCTTTGAGATTGTCTCAATCGAGAGGTTCTCAGTGCCTTTCAATACTCGTGAAATGTACTGTTGAGAACATCCCATGCGCTCTGCGACCGACTTCTGTGTTAGTCCCAGTTCTTCCATCCTATCGAGCATCATCATGGCTATGTGCTGTGAATAGCGAAGCCATTCCTTGTTGGCGATGCGCCACTCTGCATTCTCCCTCCATTTGGATGGAGTCGCGCTCTGATGCCGTTTGAGATTAGTTATAATTTCTTCTTTCGTTTTCATAGTCGTATCCTTTAGCTGATTTCGTTGAGGTAATCTTGAAAAGAGTCCATGTCAACAATGTTGTTTTCAAGCATATAACGTCGCACTCGCTCCATCTTCGCCAGTTCAACAAGAGTGTGTTCACGCTCTTGCATGGTTCTTGTCAACTTGATTGCACCACCTGTAATGATATAAATTTCGGGGTCGAGTTTTATTGCATAGATACGGAGCCATGAAGCGTGTCCGGGCTTGTTCCTTAGTCTCGCTTTTTCTTTACCGAGCAGCATCTCCGTCATGCGCTGATTCTCCAATGGTCTGAATATCTGGTCCAAATTTGCATCCGGAGAAATATCCATTATAAGACATTGAAGTCTCTCGCTATCCTCGATGGTGTCATATATAGCCTGATTGACATCGGTTATCTTGAAGTATGCCGCCAAATCTCCAATATTCTGTTTAAAGAATGACCGAAGCCATGCGACATCATTCCATTGTCCGAGAATAGTGTCAAGCACATTGTCAAGGCAGTTGTCATATCTTACAGCCCAGAGATTGCCATTTTCTGTTATCAAATCGAATTCCATATAATGATTCTTTTCTGCAAAGATAATCATCTTTTTTCAATTATACAACTTAACGGTTGTATCTGTTCAGAAAATACCCTCACCATAGTTATGCCGATAGCTACTTTTCGATTTTGACTCATTAGCTATCAGCTATCATTAAACGATAAAAATTCCTATCAACTGTTAAGATTTGGTTAAATCTTTCATTCAAAACACACGCCTTTTCTAATCCTCTCTCACCCTCAAAGCAACTTTTTCATTCCATCTTTTCCCTTAACCGATAGTTGTACCGTTATTTTACTATGTGGTTGATATTCAGAGATAGAAGTTATTAGAAAATCATTCAAATGGAGTTAGAGGCCTTTCATTATGAATTCGAGGACTTCGTTTAGTTTGTCGGCGGGGAGGCGTTTGATGTACTCTGCGCGGGCATCGAGGTTTCCTCGGATGTGAGCGAGGACGGCAAGAAGAGCATTGACGGAAGCGGTATCGCCCTCGAAGATTTCAAGATAGGTCTCGCGGGTAGGTAAGCCGAGCCGAATACACTCATTGTCGGTGATGGCGTGGTCGAAAACGGTCTCAACTCCTGATTGGGCGTTCTCGTTGAGAATGCTTATTTTCTCCCTCTTGCTTTCATCATCGAATTTCACATACTTCATCATCATGTCGGCAGTGGTATGACCTGTGACGGCACGAATATCTTCCGGCGACATGCCTTTACGCAGACACATCGTTACGAATGTGCGCCGGGCTACATGCGATGTCAACAGTTCATACTTCGGACGCACTTCCCGCGTCTTGGTGCGCCCGCTCTGCTTCTCAGTAATCCAGTATCCCGTCATACCAGCGAGTTTCCCGACCACTTTTAACTGTTCGTTGTACTTCTGATTTGTAATCCGTGGAAAGATATAAGGATCCGGCTCATCAGGAGCTTTTGGATACTTGGACAATATCATCATCACCTCGTTAGCGAGGGCAAAACGCTGGCGCTTGTTGGTCTTCTTGGAAATTACATCAAGAATATCACCGTCAATATTAGACCACCGTATATGCATTACATCGGACTGGTTCATGTCCCGTAGAGTTCGTAATCGCCTTGGCGCTTTGCTTTGCAAAGACTCTCATAGAATATCACAGCCATAATGAAGCCTCATAACAGAAAAAGCCCTGCCGAAGCAGAGCCTTGGGGATATGTTGAGACTGTCTAACAAGTTTGGGCAGTCTCTTTTTATATTCTAAATGGCAAAAAAA
>OHCW01001227.1_pt1 | contig 10350 bp, 7 predicted proteins | sample 1566781 | NCBI WGS metagenome assembly OHCW01 (sample SAMEA3879590, study PRJEB24766) | human gut metagenome | biome: human-associated habitat; feature: feces | place: USA | collected 1985/1987 | reverse complement strand
GACTGCTGCCATTAGGCAGCGTATGCTAAATTATCTTCAGCGTTTAATTTTAATTGTGGAATTTAACGTATCCCGTACGACTCGCTTCTCCAGCTGCATGATCCCTGTCGAAACCATTACTAGCCCTTGCAATGTTTTTTGCGAAACACCTATCCAAGATTCCGCACTTTGAAATCCCGTTCGGCTTCCCGCCGCTGGTCTTTTTTGGCAATGTCCTGACGCTTATCGTAAAGCTTCTTTCCTTTTGCCAGAGCAACCTGCACTTTTACAAGACTTCCTTTGAAGTATACTTCCACTGGAACAATCGTGTATCCTTTCTGCGCGATCTTACCGACCATCTTCTGAATCTCTTTCTTGTGCATCAGAAGCTTGCGCGGCCGGAGCGGATCTTTGTTGAAAATATTTCCCTTCTCATATGGGCTGATATGCATACCATAGAGGATCACCTCCCCATTTTCAATATGGATAAAGGATTCCTTGATGCTGCACTTGCCCATGCGCATGGACTTTACTTCGGTTCCAGCAAGAGCGATACCGGCTTCAAAAGTCTCTTCGAGAAAATAATCGTGATAGACTTTTTTATTGTTGGCTATTAACTTCTTCGGTTGTTTCGCCATCCCGGCTCCCTCCTTTTTGTTCTGTAAACTCAGTGTATATGATTTTCCTGCAAAATGCAATAAACTGCTGCTTTTATTTTGAAAATTTTAAGAATTCCATCAATTTTCGTCAGAATCTGCAAGTGTAAAATCAATCGTCCGCATGATCCGGTCACAGTTATCCACCGTCACACGCACCTGCTGCCCCAGTTTAAACCTGCGGTTCGTTGCTTCTCCCACCAGTTCATAAGTTTCTTCATAATACTGATAAAAATCATCGGTGAGGGAAGTCACACGCACCAGACCCTCCACAGTATTTTCCAGCTCCACGAAAAATCCGTACTCTGCGACTCCGGAAATAACACCGGCAAAGGTTTCTCCGATATGGTTTTCCATATACTGCACTTTTTTCAGCTTAATTGTCTCCCGCTCGGCCTCATCTGCACGCCGTTCCATCTCACTGGCATGCTTTGCAACCTCCGGCAGTATCTGCGTATAGTGGCCAATGCGCTTTTCGCCCAGACGCCCCCGCAGACTGTCCTTGATAATCCGGTGGATCTGCAGATCCGGATACCGGCGGATCGGTGAAGTAAAATGGCAGTAACAATCCGCTGCCAGACCAAAATGCCCGGTATTTTCCACCGTATAGCGTGCCTGCTTCATCGAGCGAAGGGTCAGACGGCTGATCAGCGGCTCCTCCGAAGTTCCGTCGATTTTTTCCAGCAGCTTCTGCAGTTCTTTCGGATGCACCTCATCACTTCCTATGTGGAGAGAGTACCCGAAATTATTGATAAACGTGGATAGTTTCTGTATTTTTTCCGAATCTGGCTGCTCATGCGTACGATAGACAAACGGAAGTTCTCTCCAGTAATATTCGGCTGCCACCGTCTCGTTTGCAGCAAGCATAAAATCCTCGATCAGTTTCGTTGCCACATTGCGGTCATACGGACGGATATCTACCGGATTTCCATTCTTATCCAATATTACCTTTGTTTCCGGAAAATCAAAGTCGATGGAACCACGCTTCATACGTTTTTTACGAAGAATTGCTGCCAGTTCTGCCATCTTTTCAAACATCGGAACCAGTGGCTCATATTCCGCCATCACCTCCGGATCATGGTCTGCCAGAATTTTTTTCACATTGGTATACGTCATACGCCGGTCCACGCAGATAACGGACTCTGTGATTGTGTGATCGATAATTTCGCCCTTAGGATTGACCGTCATGATGCAGCTGAGTGCCAGCCTCTCTTCCCCCTGGTTAAGGGAACAGATTCCGTTTGACAGGGCATGCGGCAGCATCGGAATCACCCGGTCCACCAGATATACAGAAGTTCCTCTCTTCAACGCTTCCGTGTCAAGAGCACTGTGCTCCTGCACATAATTGGACACATCCGCAATATGCACACCCAGAATATAATTTTCATGGTCCATGGTAAGTGACACCGCATCATCCAGATCCTTGGCATCTTCGCCATCGATGGTCACCATCTGCCAGTCGCGCAGATCCATGCGTCCTGCCATATCCGCTTCCGATACCGGCTTTGCCACATGCTCTACCTGCGTCATGACCTTCGGATCAAATTCCACCGGAAGACCGTAAGCGCGCACAATAGAAAGGATATCCACCCCCGGATCATTGATATGCCCGAGAATCTCCACCACTTTTCCTTCCGGATTCTTTCCCTTTTTCCCGTACTGCGTGATTTCAACAACGACTTTATGACCGTTTACAGCTCCTTTCGAACGCTCCAGCGGAATAAAAATATCCGACCCGAACTTTGGATTATCCGGCACTGCAAATCCAAAATTTTTATTCAGCTGATACGTGCATACCACCTGCTTCATGCCCCTCTCAAGCACATGCAGCACCTTTCCCTCCTTGCGGCGTCCGGTCACTGCAGGTGATACGGAAATCTCTACCGTATCCATATGCATCGCACCATTGGTCTCGGATTCCGGAATAAAGATATCTTCCTTTTCCCCCTCCACGCTGACAAATCCGAATCCTTTCGGATGTGCCTGAAACGTGCCTGTGATCTTTTTCTCTTCGGATTTGCTGAACTTTCCTCTCTTTGAACAGACAATGCGCCCTTCTGTCATCAGTTCATTTAATATCTGTTCCAGCTGTGGGCGCTGATCCTTCTTCACTCCGAGGACGATCGCCAGTTCCTTGATTTTCATCGGAACATACATATCATCACACATAAAGTCATATATCATTTTTTTCCGCTGTTCATACTTTGCGTCCATACCCAGATCTTCTCCTTATATAATGAAACAAAAAAAGCTGCCGATGTAATCGACAGCTTCTGGTTTCTACCAGATTCCCAAATTCAGAACCATTGCAATGACAAGGAACAGAATCACAAAAATTCTTGTAAGCTTTACAAGCATTCCTTCCATGGAACGTCCCTTATTTTTGCCCCAGTAAGTATCTGCTGCTCCGGCGATCGCGCCAAGACCTGCAGATTTACCCTCCTGCATTAAGATAATCACTGTAATTACAATACTCAGTATAATAAATACAATAGTTAAAATCGTATTTAAAACGGTCACGATTTCCACCTCCTAATTCTAAACTCACGACTAATCGAGTATATCATAAAAGGGAAGGCTTTTCAACATTTTTTTATATTTTCCTTTTCATTTGTTACTATGTGTCTGTCTGTTCACTGGCGGATGTTCCCAAAACAAGGATCTGCCCTCTGCCACGCACAACCAGACCCCGGCCACAGAAGCTGCCTCCCATACGGATCACACCCCACAGGTACTTACCCCGCAGGCAGACGGCACCAAAACTTTTACAACAGATACTGCAGTTATTGATATCTCCCACACGCAAGAAGGATATATTATGGCAAAATACACCGGTTCCAATGCAAAACCCAAACTGCAGCTGACCGGGACAGACGGCATCACATATACATACAGTCTTTACAAAGATTATAGTACCTTTCCCCTTACTTCCGGAGATGGAACCTATCAGGTCGGTGTCTACGAAAATGTTTCCGATGACCGTTACACAACGCTGCTCTCCGAGACATTTTCTGTTACACTTACAGATCCGCTGAAGCCTTATCTGTATCCGAACCAGTACGTGAACTTCACCGCCGATTCCCTCCCTGTGGCCAAGGCCGAAGAACTTGCAGACGGTGCTTCCAGCGATCTGGACATCATCAGCAGTGTATATAATTATATCATTACACATTTTACCTATGATTATTCCAAAGCTTCCAGTGTAACAAGCGGATATCTTCCCGATATCGATGAGGTTTTCACCTCCGAGAAAGGAATCTGTTTTGATTACGCTGCAGTCATGACCTTTCTGATGATCGCCGTGATTCTGGTTCTGATTGCAAAAGTCGTACCTGTTTTTTCCAAAGTTTATGCCGAACTCGGAAGCGAGCTGACCGGGACCACACGGACGCTTCTGCACATCAGTACCATTCTCAATCATTATATGCTTGGATTTATCATTGCCTTTCTGGTATTGCTTATCATCTGTATGATTTTATATCACACCGATCTCGGGCGCGTATTGTTCCTCGGACAGAAACTTGCCATGACGGTTGCCTCAGGACGCGTTGCAAACTGCCTGTATCTGGTTCTCTCCAGCGGACTCGACAGTAATATCGGTCTTACCCTGGCATGCGAACTTGTCAATAATCCGCATATGCAGGCACTTATCGACAAATGTCACGAGAATATCCGCCACGGGGAATCATTCGACAAAGCACTGCTGCTGTCCGGCATCTTTTCCCAGATGTACGCCAGCTGGATTGCAATCGGTTCCCGGACCGGCGAAATGGAAAGCATTGTTTCCCAGCGGGAGATCAATACCGATACCGCAAGCTATCTGACGGCACTTCGTGCTGCATTGCGCCAGATCAACGGTATTATCTACACTTCTGCCGCAGAAAATATGATCGCCATGGACAGTAGCATCTTACAGCTTTATAAAGACGGACGAATCGACAAACACACCGCCATCTCGGAAGCGGTCAATCCGGAGATCATGTCCAAACGTCTGAATCTCTTATAATGTTTCACTGATCCGCAGAAGCTGGTTATACTTGGCAGTGCGCTCTCCTCTGCACGGAGCGCCTGTCTTGATCCAGCCGGCATTTACTGCCACCGCGAGATCTGCAATAAAAGAATCTTCCGTTTCTCCGGAACGATGTGAAATAATTGCCTTATAGCCGTTCTTCTGTGCCAGTTCAATCGCATCCATGGCTTCCGTAAGCGTTCCGATCTGATTGACCTTAATCAGCACAGCATTTGCCACCTTAAGATCCATTCCGCACCGGATTCGTTTCACATTCGTGACAAACAGATCATCCCCTACCAGCATCACCTGTTCTTTCATGCGCTTTGTCAATTCCTGCCAGCCTTCCCAGTCGTCTTCATCCAGACCGTCCTCAATAGAAATCAGCGGATATTCCGTGGTAAGTTCTTCATACAGTGAAATCATTTCCTGTGCACTGCGCAGGACTTCTTTTTTTTCGGTGATCTCCTGCGTTTTCACATGTGCGTCAGATGTATAGGCACCTCCCTGCGTGTCCGGACGCCGCAGATTGACATCCACCTCTGCATGTGTCTGCGCTTCTCCCGGAAAATGATACATTCCGTCTTCCTCACTGTACAGCTCGGATGCTGCCGCATCCATGGCAAATGCAACATCGCTGCCCACCTTATATCCGGCTTCCTCCACGGCACGCTGCAGACATGCAAACACTTCTCCCGCATTGGAAAAATCCGGTGCAAATCCGCCTTCATCCCCCACTGCCGTCAGTTTGCCTTCTTTCTGCAAAATTTTTTTCAGAAAATGATAAATTTCCGCACCCATCCGGAGTGCATCTGGAAACGACTCGGCTCCGACCGGTACAATCATAAATTCCTGAAAATCCAGGTAATTCTTTGCGTGAGCTCCGCCATTTATGACATTCATCATCGGCATCGGCCATTTTTTTGCATTCGATCCTCCCAGATAACGGTACAACGGCATATCCAGTGCTGCCGCTGCGCAGCGCGCACAGGCTAAAGAAACACCAAGTAAAGCATTGGCCCCCAGATTTCCTTTGTTGTCTGTCCCATCCAGTTCCACAAGTTTGCGGTCAATCTGTACCTGTTCCAGCACATTCATTCCCAGCAGTTCCTTGCGGATCTTTGTGTTGATGTGATCCACAACGCGCTGTACTCCAAGCCCAAAATAACGTTCCTGTCCATCCCGCAGCTCAATCGCCTCAAATCTTCCGGTACTGGCTCCGGATGGCACAGATTCCCTGCCCGTAGTCTTCTTTCCCGTTGTCTCTGTCTGCGCGGTCACTTCCACCTCAACCGTAGGATTTCCTCTTGAATCCAGAATTTCCCTTCCATGAATTTCAATAATTTTGATCATCAGACCCATTCCTATTGTCCTCCTTTTTTCATTATTGTGTGAAAAAGAAAGAAATTTATTCAAATCCAAAGAAAAAGAAAGACCTCCCATGTTATGGGAGGTCTCTTAGCATAACCGACCGGTCTGTTTATAGGTTCATTTATACGTTAATTTCTGCAGTAACGCCGAGTTCCTCTTTGTGTGCATCCAGCACTGGACGAACCACATCACGCAGGAATACTTCCACCTGACGCGGTGCACGACCCACATACAGCTCTGGTTTTAAGTTTGCCTCGATCTGTTCTTTTGTCAGACCAAAAGCCGGATCTGCTGCAATCAGATCTACCAGATTGTTATCCTTACCCTCTTCCTTGACGGTCTTTCCTGCCTGCATGGACAGCTGACGGATTTTCTCGTGCAGTTCCTGACGGTTTCCACCCTCTTTTACGGCATCCATCATAATATTTTCGGTTGCCATGAATGGAATCTCTGCCATAAAGTGCTTGTAAATTACCTTCGGATATACCACCAGGCCATCTACAACATTTAAGCACAGATCCAGGATACCATCGATTGCAAGGAATCCTTCCGGAACCGACAGACGCTTGTTGGCAGAATCATCAAGTGTACGTTCAAACCACTGTGTTGCAGAAGTAATGGCCGGATTTAATGCATCTACCATCACATAGCGGGACAGGGAAGCGATACGCTCACTCCGCATCGGGTTGCGCTTGTATGCCATCGCAGAAGATCCGATCTGGTTCTTTTCAAATGGCTCCTCTACTTCTTTTAAATGCTGCAGAAGACGGATATCGTTAGACATCTTATGCGCACTGGCAGCAATCCCTGCTAAAACATTTAAAACACGGGTATCCACTTTACGGGAATAGGTCTGTCCGGAAACCGGATAGCAGGACTTAAATCCCATTTTCTCTGCGATCATCGGATCAATCTTATCGATCGTCTCCTGATCCCCGTCAAAAAGTTCCAGGAAACTTGCCTGTGTACCGGTCGTTCCTTTCGATCCGAGCAGTTTTAACGTACTCTGTACATACTCCAGATCCTCCAGATCCATCAGAAACTCCTGTGTCCAGAGTGTTGCACGCTTTCCGACTGTTGTCGGCTGTGCCGGCTGGAAATGCGTAAATGCAAGGGTCGGCTGATCCTTATATTTTTCTGCAAAATTGGACAGCTCCGCAATCACGCTGACCAGTTTTTTATGTACGAGCTTTAATGCCTCATTCATAATGATGATGTCTGTATTATCTCCGACATAGCAGGAAGTAGCCCCCAGATGAATGATACCGGCTGCCTTCGGGCACTGCTGTCCATAAGCATACACATGACTCATGACATCATGACGCACCAGTTTTTCACGTGCAACTGCTACATCATAATTAATATCATTGACATGTTCTTTCATCTCATCAATCATATCCTGTGTGATGACCGGCTTTCCATTCTCGGAAAGTCCGAGTTCCATCTCTGTCTCAGCCAGTGCGATCCAGAGTTTTCTCCATGTGGAAAACTTCATATCCTGGGAAAAAATGTACTGCATTTCCTTGCTGGCATAACGCTCGGAAAGAGGGCTTGTATATCTGTCTGTGCTCATGTTCTTCTCCTTTTATTTGAATACATTGGTAACAACTTATCGGCTCATCTTGCGCTCAAGATCAATCTCTTTGTCATAATACTCTCCGCGAATGTCCTGTTTCGGCGGTTCCATCGGGTATTTGCCCGTAAAACAGCCGGTACAGATCGGAAGTCCTTCCGCCATTTCTTTCAGACGGTCGATTCCGAGATAACCAAGGGAATCTGCTCCGATAATCTGGCAGATCTCTTCAATCGTACGGTTGTAGGCAATCAACTGCTCACGCGCCGGAATATCGGTTCCGAAATAACAAGGCCATAAAAATGGCGGAGAACTGATGCGTACATGCACCTCGGTTGCTCCTGCATCCCTTAACATGCGCACAATACGATCCGATGTCGTACCTCTTACAATCGAATCATCGATCATAATGACACGTTTCCCTGCCACTGCCTCACGCAGCACATTCAGCTTCACCTGTACGCTGGATTCCCTGCTGCTCTGCTTTGGCTTGATAAACGTACGTCCCACATAGCTGTTCTTGACAAAGGCTGTACCATACGGAATCCCGGATGCCAGAGAATAGCCAAGTGCTGCAGCATTTCCGGACTCCGGAACACCGACGACAAGGTCTGCATCCACCGGTGAATCCATGGCGAGGAAACGTCCTGCCTTGATCCTGGATGCATAGACACTGACACCGTCGATATGGCTGTCCGGTCTTGCAAAGTAAATATATTCAAAAATACAGCGCGCCTCTTTTTCTTTTGGCAGTGCTAAAGAAAGGTCAGACTGAATGCCGCCCTCCGGTGTGATCGTAACGATCTCTCCCGGCAGTACATCACGGACATACTCCGCGCCGATCGTATCAAGTGCACAGGTCTCGGATGCCAAAATGTAGGCATTGTCACGTTTTCCAATACAGAGCGGTTTAAAACCGTACGGATCACGCGCTCCGACTAACTTTCTCGGGCTCATCACTACCAGTGCAAACGCACCCTTGATCTTCTGGCAGGCACGTCCCACTGCCTCTTCCACACTGTTTGAATTTAAACGCTCACGGGCAATGTGATAGGCGATGACCTCAGAGTCGATCGTCGTCTGGAAAATTGCTCCGGTATACTCTAAATCCTTGCGCAGTTCCATTGCATTGATCAGGTTTCCGTTGTGTGCGAGCGCTAACGTTCCCTTTACATAATTAAGAACCAATGGCTGTGCATTCTCACGGGTGGAAGCTCCTGCCGTCGAATAACGGACATGTCCGACACCGATATCGCCATGCATAGGCTCTAAATTATCCTGCGTGAATACCTCATTGACAAGTCCCATGCCTTTGTATGAGGTCACCTTTCCCTTGGGTCCGTTCGTCTCACTGACCGCAATACCACAGCTCTCCTGTCCACGGTGCTGCAATGCAAAAAGACCATAATAGATCGTAGACGCAACGTCTCCGCCATCAAAGTCGTACATTCCGAATACACCACATTCCTCGTGCAGTCCGCTGTCCCCATTCGTCTGCCATGGTGTATCTTTCACAAATCCATTGTTGTCCATAAATGTATCTCCATTAAGCAAATTTCTTACCTGTCAGAAGCTCATATGCCTCTTTGTATTTATTCACGGTCTTTTCGATGACATCATCCGGTAACAGATAGTCACTGTCCGGATTTGCTTTTAACCAGTCTCTTACAAACTGTTTGTCAAAGGAAGGCTGTCCCTGTCCCGGCTTGTAACCCTCTAACGGCCAGAATCTGGAGCTGTCCGGTGTGAGCATCTCATCCCCTAATACAACATTGCCATTCTCATCCAAACCAAACTCAAACTTTGTATCTGCAATGATGATACCTTTGGTCAGTGCGTATTCTGCACATTTTTTATATAATGCGATCGTATAATCTTTGATCTGTTCTGCATAAGAAGCGCCTTTTTCCGGATACTCTTTCTCTAAGATCTCTCTGCAGCGCTCAAAGGAGATATTCTCATCATGCAGACCGATCTCTGCCTTGGTACTCGGTGTAAAGATCGGCTCAGGCAGTTTGTCGGACTCCTGTAATCCCTCCGGCAGTTTGATGCCGCATACGGTACCGTTTTCTTTATAGCTCTCCCAGCCGCTTCCTGTGATGTATCCGCGGACGATGCACTCGATCGGAAGCATCTCTAATTTTTTGCACATCATGCTGTTGCCGTCAAATCTCTCCTCCTGGAAAAACTCCGGCATATCTTTTACATCAACAGAAATCATATGATTTGGAACGATATCTTTTGTTAAATCAAACCAGAATTTAGACATCTGAGTCAGAATCGCACCCTTTTTTGTGACTTTGTTCTTCAAAATATGATCGAAAGCAGAAATTCTGTCTGTCGCTACAATGATCAGGCTGTCGCCGTTATCATATACTTCACGTACTTTTCCCTCTTTAATTGGCTGAAATACTTTGCTACTCATCCTCTTTGTCCTCTTTTCCGGTGTTATAAGCACCATATCATTTTCTGATGTTACTCAAAAATTATAATACATAGTCTTTTGGAAAGTCAATGATTTTGCCCGTATGGACATCGATATGTGATATAGAAAAATCAGTTCTTTTTATTAGTATTTTTGTATAGTTTTAATCATATTATAAGTTGTACTTATATTTTTGTTTATATTCTCTTATTCTCACTTTCTCAGCTTCTTTCCTGCATGAATTTTACCGGAAAATGATCCTTTTCCTTTCAAAAAAAGTGCCACAAAACTGATAAATTTCTTTCTGACAGCAGCTGCCCTGCCTGTCCAAAAATAA
>OHCW01001220.1_pt1 | contig 10426 bp, 7 predicted proteins | sample 1566781 | NCBI WGS metagenome assembly OHCW01 (sample SAMEA3879590, study PRJEB24766) | human gut metagenome | biome: human-associated habitat; feature: feces | place: USA | collected 1985/1987 | reverse complement strand
AATCCTCTGCTCCTGCAAAGGCAGTCGCATTTTGCTCCGCAAAACAAGGAGGATTAAAATGCTTCCACAAGCGTTTTTAAACAGAATGGAATCAATGCTCGGAAATGAATATCCGGCATTTTTAGAAAGTTATGACAAGGATAAATATCAGGCACTGCGGTTAAACAGTATCAAGGGAGATACTGCGCAGATGAAGGAAAAAGTACCTTTTTCCCTGCAGCCGGTAGCCTGGGCGAAAGATGGATTTTACTATGAAAAAGATGACACTCCGGGCAGGCATCCGCTTCATGAGGCGGGCGTGTATTATATCCAGGAGCCGAGTGCCATGGCGCCGGTTTCCTATCTGATGGAAGATTATGATGTGGTGCAAAAAGAAGCGGCAGACTGTCAGGAACGGATCTTAGATTTGTGCGCGGCTCCTGGCGGAAAAAGCACACAGATCGCGGCAAGAATGCATGAAATGTACACATCAGGGAAGTGGAAGGAGCAGGGACTTCTCATCTGCAATGAAATCCATCCGGCACGCGCGAAGATTTTATCTGAGAACGTGGAGCGGATGGGGATTGCAAATGCAATGGTGACGAACGAGACGCCACAGCGTTTAGCGGAGATGTTCGAGGATTATTTTACCCGTATTCTGGTGGATGCGCCGTGTTCCGGGGAAGGCATGTTCCGCAAAAATGAAGCGGCATGTGAAGAGTGGAGCCCTGAAAATGTCAGCCTTTGTGCCGAAAGGCAGGATGGAATTTTAGACTGTGCGGCTTCAATGCTTGCACCGGGCGGCAGGATCGTGTATTCCACCTGTACGTTTGCCCCGGCAGAGAATGAGGGCAGTATCAGTCAGTTTTTAGAGCGTCACCCGGAATTTGAACTGTTACCGGCGGAGAAAAAAGACGGTATGATGCCGGGTGTCCCGGCGTGGACAGATCATCCGGCTGAGGGCTTAGAGCATACCATCCGTTTATGGCCGCACAAGTTAAAAGGCGAAGGGCATTACCTCGCTGTCTTACAGAAAGCGGGTGTTTTATCCAGAACCTATCAGGGCTATTGCAGAAACGGCGTGGAGAAGGGGATCAGTGAGAAAGAGTGTAAGGAATTTTTTGCATTTGCAGAGGAAAACCTTGTGAAAAATATAACAGGCAGTTTCCTGAAATTCGGCGACCAGCTTTATCGGATGCCGGAGGGAATGCCGTCCATCCGGAATCTGAAAGTGCTCCGCCCGGGACTGCATCTGGGAACCTTAAAAAAGAACCGTTTCGAGCCGTCCCATGCACTGGCGTTAGCGTTAAGACCGGATCAGGTAAAGCATGTGTGCAATTTAGAGAGTGACGACCCACAGGTCAAAGCATACTTAAATGGACAGACCCTGAATATGGACGGAGAAAAGGGCTGGTATTTAGTGGCTGTGGATGGTTACAGCATTGGCTGGGGCAAGTTAGCCGGTGGCATTTTAAAAAATCATTACCCGAAGGGACTTCGAAAAAATGGCTGATGGGAAAACAGGAAAAACTTTAAATTTAACAGAGGGTAATCCGTTAAAACTGATTTTATTATTTGCAATTCCTGTCTTTTTGGGAAGACTGTTCCAGATGATGTACAGTCTGATCGATACCAAGATCGTCGGAAGTATTTTAGGGGAAGAGGCATTGGCGGCAGTTGGCTCCGTGTCGATCCTTTATAATCTTCTGACCGGAATTTTCAGCGGCTTTACATTGGGATTTTCCATTGTGACCGCACAGAATTATGGAAGTGGGAATGAGAAACTTTTGAAGAAAAATGTGGCGTCTTCCATAATGCTGGGAATGATGACGGCGGTTGTGATCATTTTTGCAGTACTACTTTTCTTAAATCCGATCCTTCATGCCATGAATGTTCCGGAAGAACAGTTTTGCATGGCACATGATTATATCAGGATTTTAGTGTGGGGCATGTTTGTTACACTGGCATACAATCTGTGTGCGGATATGCTCCGGGCGATCGGAGATTCCGTGACACCACTGATTTTTCTGGTCATTGCGGCGGTCACAAATATTGTGCTTGACTATCTCTTTATCGGCAGCTTTTCCATGGGCGTGTCAGGAGCTGCCTGTGCGACGGTGCTGTCACAACTGATTTCAGCAGTATTATGCTTTCTGCGTATCAGGTCCGGTTTTCCAATCCTTCACATCTCGAAGAATGATCTGGAGTGGGACAGAGAACGCATGAGACTTCTATATCAGAACGGACTGGCGATGGCACTCATGTCATCTCTGGTAAACTGCGGTACTTTGATCTTGCAGACGGGAATCAATAAACTTGGAACGAACATTATCGTGGCACATACAGCGGCGCGCAAAGTGTTTGAGATATTCAGTCTTCCGGTCAGCGTTTTTGGCGCCTCCATGGCAACTTACTGTGGACAGAATTACGGAGCCGGAAAGTATGACAGGATCCGGCAGGGCTTAAAGGCAGTGCTTGGAATCGGCTGTGTGTTCAGTGTGATTATTTTTATTTTATCGCATACGATATCACCGTATCTGATCTCTTTTATTGCAAGTTCAAAGAATAAGGAGGTCATTTACTGGGGCACACAGTATCTGGTGTACGATATGTCTTTTCAGGTGGTCTGTGTGTTTATTGTGATCCTGCGCAATTCGCTGCAGGGAATCGGAGATCAGAGGACGCCCGTCTTTTCAAGTTTTATAGAGCTGGCGGGAAAAGTGGTGTTCACGCTGGTTTTTGTGCGCAGGTTTGGTTATTGGGCAGTCATCTGGACAGAACCGGTCATATGGATCTGCATGGTGATCCCACTGATCGTGACGGCAGCAGGAAACCCGGTATTATTTGGAAAACAAAAATAGGAGCTTTCTATGGAGCGTTGGATATGGTTTCTGGGAATGGCAGTCTTTTATGGAGTGCTGTTTCTATGGTTTTTAAATCAGGTGAAAAAGCCGGATTATAAGAAAAATTATGTGCTTGTAAAGACACTGCAGAGTGCAGCGTTTGTGTCTGTGTTTCTGGCAGCAGCAGTTGTCAGTCAGGATATTCTGCATTTCTGGCTGATGCTTCCGGCATTTGTCTGCTGCTTTGCAGGAGATGTAATACTTGCTTTTTATAATAAGATCAAAAAAAAGAGACTTTTTTTGTTGGGACTTGTCACATTTTTAATGGGGCATCTGTTCTTTATCCGGTGGCTGGACCGGATGCAGCCGCCGGCAGTTGCAGATATGGTGTTTCCGGTCATAGCGGTGATCGGGATTTTTGCAGTGACAGGAATGGGCAGCTTTCATACCGGAAGACTCCGGCCATGCATTTTAGTCTACACTTTTTTTATTGCATACCTGTTTGCAAAAAGCATGCATATTGCAGTGAGTATCCCTGACATGCGGCACATCGTCTGTGCGGTGGGAAGTTTTCTGTTTATGATCTCAGATATTTCCATTCTGTTTCTTTATTTTTATAAAAATAAGAGCCGGAAAGTCCACCTGTTTAACCTTACCACTTATTATGTGGGGATTTTTCTTCTGGCGATCAGTCCTTTGTTTCATTAAACGAGGCAGAATCTTTGTCGAAAAATGTTGTATCATGTTTAGAAGATGCCAGATAATGCATATTTTTGTGAAAAAAAACAAAAAAAACGCTTTTTTATGTAAAAATTATGTATAATAGCTAAAGAGATGATACATTATCGAATCAGGAAGGTACGAATCAGATATGAACAGACAACTGACAATGCTCATTGTAGATGACATGGAAGTGGAACGCATTTCGTTTGCAGAAATCTTTAAAGACGAATATCAGATTCTGGAGGCGGAAAACGGGAAACAGGCGATGGAACAACTGGAACAACAAAAGGTACATATTGTTCTTCTTGATCTTTGCATGCCGGTGATGGATGGATTTGAAGTGATCCGGGAGATGAAACAGCAGGATAAGTATGCGGATATCCCGATCGTCGCAAAAACTGCAATTGATGAGAAAACAGAGGTTAAAGCGTTAGAAGCTGGAGCGGATGAGTATATTTTTTCTCCGTGTGATCCGGCCATCGTGAAAAAAAGAGCTCATAATCTTGTGGAAAAATATATTCTGGAACGGGAGAAGATCAGGGCACAGTTAGAGAAAGAGCAGGAGATGGGCAGGGCAAAAGAACTGTTTCTTGCAAGGATGTCCCATGAACTCCGCACACCGATCAATGGAATTCTGGGCATTTCACAGCTTGCCCATTATAAAGATGCAGAAGTCCGGGAGGATTTTAAGAAGATCCGTTACCAGGCGGAGTATCTGTGGGAACTGGTCAATGATGTGCTGGATATGGCAGCCATTGACAATGGAAAAATGACGATCCGTCATGTGGCGTTTTCACTCAATGAGGTCGTGTCGGAGGTCTCTAGTCTTTTTTATTCCCAGTGCAGAATGAAAAGGATCTATTTTTATTTCAGGGTTGACAATGTGACACATGAATATCTGATCGGAGATGCAATCCGTGTCAAGCAGGTGCTTGTGAATCTGCTCTCAAATTCGTTTAAGTTTACCGAGAGGGGCGGAACCATTGAGGTGTGCATGTCTGAGCTGGATGTGGATGACAGCAGGACGGTTTTACATATTACAGTGCGTGATACCGGATGTGGGATTTCGGATAAAGCTTTGGAAAAAATCTGGGAACCGTTTGAGCAGGAACAGCATGAAAACGGAAAATGTTACGGTGGCAGCGGTCTGGGACTTCCAATCATAAAGAGCATTGTCGAACAGATGCACGGAACGATCGATGTGGCATCCGAATATAATGTGGGTTCAAAATTCATCGTGGACATTCCATTTGAAATTGGAAAAAGTATTGTGCGGGAGAAACGTAAGTTCAGATCATTAAAAGTTTTTCTGGTAAACAATGATGAGATCGCACTGCATTATATGATGTCGACGCTGACGAGACTCGGAATCCGGTATGACAGTTCGACAGACGGGAAGGAGATCATCCGGATACTCAAAGAAGCGTATGAACGAGGGGAAGGCTACGACATCTGTTTTGTCAACTGGCAGATGCCGGGGGGATATGGCAAAAAACTGGTCAGGGAAATGCGGGAGATCTTTGACCGTGATACATTAAAAATCGTTACATCTTCCTATGATACAGAGGACTATGAGGATGAGATGCGTGGGGCAGGTGCAGATTATATCCTGAAAAAACCGGTGCTGCAGTCTCAGGTATACAGCATGATCTCAGAGATCTGCAGCGTGCCGGAGGCAGAGAAAAATAAAACGGAGGACTATGATTTTTCCGGAAAGCGTGCACTGCTGGCAGAGGATAATGCAGTCAACGCAGAGGTCTTTCAGGGATTTCTGAAGGCTGTCAACGCAGAAGTAGAATGTGCCGACAATGGGGAAGCGGCACTTTCACGCTATCAGAATATGCCGGATTACTATTATGACATGATTTTTATGGATCTGAATATGCCGATCATGGATGGGTATGAGGCAGCAAAGAGTATCCGAGGCAGCAAAAAGCCGGACGCATCGGATATCCCGATTCTGGCAGTCACTGCAAATGCGATGGCAAAGGATATCGTGAAAGTGCATGAGGCAGGCATGAATGAAAGAATCACAAAGCCGGTACAGAGAGAGCTGTTGTATCAGACAATGGAAAAATATATTCTGTAAGAAAGGGCAGGAGCACATTGCGTGTTCCTGCTTTTTATGCAATAGGAAATGTTTGAAAAGAGAGAAGCTGTGCTTGACAACGAATCCGTTTCTGTGATAGGTTATAAGCAGACACTTTAATGTGGTAGCGTGGTAATAAACTGAAAATAAAGGATGGAGATTTTATGAAGAAATTTATGGCATTATTACTTGTTGCAGGGATGACATTGTCGCTGACAGCGTGTGGAGGTTCCACTGATACAGCAAAAACGGATGAAGCAGACGGAAAAGATACATTTACTGTTGGATTTGACCAGGATTTTCCGCCGTTTGGTTATGTGGGGGATGATGGCGAATTTACAGGGTTTGACATTGAGATGGCGACGGAGTGTGCAGCGCGTATGGGCAAAAAGATTGTGTTACAGCCGATCGACTGGGATGCAAAGGATATGGAGTTAGAAGCCGGTACGATCGACTGTATCTGGAATGGATTTACGATGAATGGACGTGAAGATCAGTATACATGGACAGATCCATATATGGACAACAGCCAGGTGGTTGTGGTAAAGAAAGATTCCGGAATTAACACACTTGCGGATCTTGCAGGAAAAGTGGTGGAGGTACAGAAAGAGTCTGCCGCAGAGACCGCATTAAACGATGAAGAACATGCAGATCTGATGGCTTCCTTTGCACAGCTCTTATCGGTAGGCGAATACAACACCGCATTTATGGATCTTGAGTCTGGCGCAGTCGATGCTGTTGCGATAGATATCGGTGTCGCACAGTTCCAGATTGAGGGAAAAGAAGATCAGTATCAGATTTTAGATGAGACGATTTCCTCAGAACAGTATGCGGTTGGATTTTTCCTTGGAAACACAGCACTTCGCGATGAGGTGCAGAGCACTTTATTAGAGATGGTAGAGGACGGCACATTCGCAGAAATATCCAACCAATATTTCGGTTATGATGTCTGCACGCTCGGCAAATAGCAGCGCATTGGTTTTACAGTAGAAAAAGATAGGGGTTCTTTTTATATGAGCTTTCAGGTAATGATTTCCCAGCTTGGTTCCGGGATGATGACAACAATTCAGATTTTCTTATTAACACTTATTTTTTCACTGCCGCTTGGACTTCTGGTAGCCTTCGGAAGAATGTCAAAAAATGCTGTGATAAGAACGATCACCAAAATATATATTTCCATTATGCGTGGAACACCCTTAATGCTACAGCTTTTGGTGGTATATTTTGGACCATACTATATTTTTGGCGTGAATATTTCGTCAAGCTACCGCGCATATGCGGTTGTGATCGCATTTGCAATCAACTATGCTGCATATTTTGCAGAGATATACCGTGGTGGTATTGAGTCCATGCCGGTTGGACAGTATGAGGCGGCAAAAGTATTAGGCTATGGAAAAACACAGACATTTGTAAAGATCATCCTTCCACAGGTGATCAAGCGTATTCTTCCGTCCGTGACCAATGAGGTGATCACGCTGGTAAAAGACACGTCGCTTGCGTTTTCCATTGCTTATGCAGAGATGTTTTCACAGGCAAAGGCACTGGCAGCTTCACAGAAGAGCATGATCCCGTTTGTGGCAGCCGCGATATTCTATTATGTCTTTAACTATGTGGTGGCATTTATCATGGAATTTTTTGAGAAAAAGATGAGTTATTATCATTAGAGATACAATCGTAGTAAAATTAAGGCAAAGAGGAAATGATATGAATTTACTGGAAATGCAGCATGTAAAAAAGGACTTCGGCGAAAACGAAGTTTTAAAAGATATCAGTTTAAGCGTTGCAGAGGGAGAGGTTGTCTCCATCATCGGACCTTCTGGTTCCGGAAAATCCACCCTGCTGCGATGTGCGACACTGTTAGAGCAGATGGATGACGGAAGCTTAACGTATATGGGGGAAAAGGCGGCAGAGAGTATCAATGGAAAAACGGTTTATGCGAAACCGGCAGATTTGAAAAAGATACAGAGACATTTTGGACTGGTATTCCAGAATTTTAACCTGTTTCCACATTATTCTGTCTTAAAAAATATCATTGATGCCCCGGTCAGTGTTCAGAAGCGGAAAAAAGAAGAGGTTGTTGCAGAAGCAAAGGTATTACTGGAGAAGATGGGATTAAGCGGCAGGGAAGATGCCTATCCATGTCAGCTTTCCGGCGGACAGCAGCAGAGGGTATCCATTGCGCGGGCACTTGCCATGCGGCCGGAAATATTATTCTTTGATGAACCGACTTCCGCGCTCGACCCGGAACTGACGCTTGAGATCCTAAAAGTCATCCGGGAGCTTGCGGAGGAAAAAATGACGATGGTCATTGTCACGCATGAGATGAACTTTGCAAAAGATGTGTCAAACCGTATGATCTTTATGGATAAAGGTGTGATCGTGGAGGAGACGACACCGGAGTTATTATTTACTTCGACAAATCAGAGAACGAGGGAGTTCCTTGGAAAATATCATGACATGGCGTAGTGGTCGCATGTTTTGTATAAAAAATCATCTGTCCTGCATGGAAAAAATATTTGACATCAAATGCGTGGATCAATATAATAAAGAACGGTAAAAAGATGTGAGATGTAATGTGAATCATAAACTCACATCTTTTTCTATGCTTTGAGAAATACTAGAAGAGAAAATGGAGGAACAGTGATGCAGAAAATCTGGGTATGTGGTGCCCGCGGTCAGATTGGCCAGGCAGTGAATGATGTTGTGGATAAATTGGAATTTGAAATGTTAGATACAGATGTGGATGACCTTGATGTGACGGATACAGATGAAGTACTTCGTTTTGGCGAGATGAACCGCCCGGACATCATCATCAATTGTTCCGGTATGACGGATATCAGTTCCTGTGAGGAAAATCCTTCGCAGGCGTTTAAAGTAAATGCACTGGGAGCCAGAAATCTGGCGATCGTTGCAGCAAAAATGCAGGCAAAAATGGTACAGCTTTCCACAGATGACGTGTTTGACGGCAAAAGCACAGAGCCTTACACAGAATTTGACATTACAAATCCGGGAACGGTTTATGGAAAGTCCAAGCTTGCGGGGGAAAACTATGTGAAAGAATTCACAACCAAACATTTTATCGTGCGGAGCACCTGGGTGTATGGAAAGGGACAGAATTTTATCAATGGTTTCTTAAAAAAAGTGGACGCAGGCGAGCAGTTATCGATTGCCTCCGACCAGTTTGGATCACCGACGAGCGCAAACGAACTGGCAAGATTTTTATTACATCTTGTGCATACAAGCGAGTACGGAACTTACCATGCGACGAACAAGGGCGTGTGCAGCCGTTATGCGTTTGCACAGGAAATTTTGAAAATGACAGGAAAGACGGCTTCCATGCAGCCGGTTCCAACTGTCATGTCGGATTTTTCCAAGGTGAGACCGGCGTATGCGGTGCTCGATAATTTTATTATGAGCATGGTTCCGATTTATGATTTCCCAGACTGGCAGGATTCCCTGAGAGAATATCTGGAAGAGAGGGGATTATATCATGCAGAATAGAGTTCAAAAGAAGAAAAAGATAAGCCTTACCACGATGATCTTTATTGCGCTTCTTGCAGGAGCTTTGGCCGGTGTGATCATCAACTATGTGATTCCATCGAACTACGTGGTGGATGATATCATTGTGCAGGGTGTCTTTTATATTGTCGGACAGGGATTTATCCGTCTGATGCGTATGCTCGTCGTTCCGCTTGTATTCTGCTCCATCGTCTGCGGAAGCATGGCAGTGGGAGATACGAAAAAGCTTGGAAGCGTCGGTGTGAAGACACTAATTTTTTATCTGTGTACGACAGCGCTTGCGATTACCGTTGCGCTGACGATCGCCAATATTTTTAATCCGGGAAAAGGACTTGACATGTCACAGATCCAGGTGACTTCCACCGTGAGTGAGACAACACAGTCCATGAGCATGACAGAAACACTGTTAGACATTATCCCGGTCAATATTTTTAATTCCTTAAGCGAGGGAAATATGCTGCAGATCATTGTGTTTGCATTGATCCTCGGTGTGATTCTCGCAAACATGGGAGACCGTGTTGACATTGTGAAGAACTTCTTTGGACAGTTCAATGATATTATGATGGAAATGACGATGGCTGTCATGAAGCTTGCACCGATCGGAGTGTTCTGCCTGATCGCAAAAACATTTGCAGAGATCGGTTTTGAGGTGTTCATCCCATTGTTAAAATATATGTTCTGCGTTCTGCTTGCACTCGCAGTGCAGTGTTTTGTGGTGTACCTCGGATTGCTGAAAATATTTTCAGGGCTCAACCCGTTTATTTTCATCAAGAATTTCTTCCCGGTTATGGCGTTTGCATTCTCAACCTCAACTTCGAATGCAACCATTCCAATGAATATTGATACGCTTGCGGAAAAAATGGGTGTTTCGAAAAAGATTTCATCTTTCACGATCCCGCTCGGAGCGACCATTAACATGGATGGAACATCGATTATGCAGGGTGTGGCGGTTGTGTTCACCGCACAGGCGTTTGGAATCCCGCTTGACATGATGGATTACCTCACTGTCATTGGAACCGCAACGCTTGCCTCCATCGGAACCGCCGGAGTGCCGAGTGTGGGACTGATCACACTGACGATGGTATTTAATTCCGTTGGACTTCCAATCGAGGGAATCGCGCTGATCATGGGTATCGACCGAATTCTTGATATGACACGTACCGCAGTCAACATCACAGGAGACGCTGTCTGCACGACGATTGTTGCCTCGTGGAATAAGGCGGTGGATAGAGATGTGTATTATAATCGGAAGTAAGTGGGAAACATCAAGAGG
>OHCW01001211.1_pt1 | contig 10490 bp, 9 predicted proteins | sample 1566781 | NCBI WGS metagenome assembly OHCW01 (sample SAMEA3879590, study PRJEB24766) | human gut metagenome | biome: human-associated habitat; feature: feces | place: USA | collected 1985/1987 | reverse complement strand
GCCATAAGATGCCACGCTGATCACCACACCAAAAAACGCTGAATTTTCCAAAAAGTCAAACATGATTTTCCTGCACTCCTTTTTTTCTGTGTCGAATGACTGATTGTGTTACCTTACCGGAAATAATCATCACGATCCATGTGGAAAGTACTGTGACCGCCACATACTCCAGCCACGCCGGTGCGATCACGTCCCATGTTTCCAGCAAGCCCACCGCCGCCGGAATAAACATCAGCGGCATAATCTCAATCAGAAACCGCGCGGCTTCATGCACCTGCGGCAATTTAACCAGTCCCGTCATCAGTGCAATAAATAAAAGCACCAGACCATAAATACTTGCCGGCATCTGAATCGGAATCACCGCGTGCAGGACTTCCCCGATAAACGAGAAAATAAGAATCATCAATAGTTGTCTTAAATACTTCATTTTTTAACTCCTTCTTTCGCTTTTCCCATTTTAGCACCTTTCAGGATTTTTAGGGCAAAAATAAGGATTGTATTAATAAAATACAATCCCCATTCTTAAATCCTTCTCCCTATTTTTCCTGTGCGGTGCAATCTTTTACATACTGCATAATGATATCTGCCGTACCTTCAATTCCAAAACGCGTATCATTAATGCAAAGATCATAATTTGCAGCGTACCCCCAGTCCTCCCCGGTATAATACGTGTGATACTGCTTCCGCCGGCCTTCCGTCTTCTCAATGATGGCCTCCGCCTCATGCCTTTTCACCTTATGCTTCTCCATCAGGTGATGAATCCGGGATTCCCTGTCACCACTTAAAAACACCCGTACCACATCGTTTTCCTTCTGGTACGCATAATTTCCAGCTCTGCCGATCAGAATACACGATGTCTCCCCAATCAGTTCATCCAGAACTTTCCTCGGTGTCCGGTGCACAACACTGTCTTCCCCATCATCTTCCGCAATGACTGCCAGAAGCGTTCCTGCCGGATTCTCACCGAAATAATCCGGATAATGCTCCAGAATTCCCTTTTTCTTTGCGAGTTCTGTTAATGTCTTTTTATTGTAAAGTGGAACATTCAGTCTGTCTGCCAGAACCTGTCCGACTTCATCTCCGTAACAGCCGCACTCTCTTGCAATTGTAATCTTCATGCCATAATCCCCTTCTTTCCTGTTACCGCAATGTTAGCACAATTTTATCCAGAATTCCAGTCAAATGTGCAATTGTAATCCCATAATTTGTCATCGGAATGTTCTGTGCCTTTGCGCGGTCGATTCTTGATACTACATATCTGCGGTTAAACATACACGCGCCACACTGAATGATCAGGTCATACCCTTCCAGATCCTGTGGAAAATCCGTGCCGCTCACATGATCAATCCTTAGCCGTTCTCCAAATCGTTTCCGCAACATACGCGGAATTTTTACCCTGCCGATATCCTCGCTCAAAGGGGCATGCGTACAGCATTCCGCTATCAGCACATGAGAGTTTTCGTCCATTGCATCGATCTGTCTGGCACCTTCCATATAGTACGGCAGATCCCCTTTGTATGCAGCAAACAGCACAGAAAAAGATGTCAGCATACTTTCCGCCGGTTTATTCTGGTATACATAATCAAACACCTGGGAATCGGTAATAATCAGCTTTGGTGCCTGTTGCAGCATGTTGAGTGCCGGAAGCAGTTTGTCCGTGGTCACACTCATAACCATACACTTTTTATCCAGTAATTCCCGCAGCGTCTGCACCTGCGGCAGAATCAGACGTCCTTTCGGTGCCTGAATATCCTGTGGCATAACAAGAAGCACAAGATCTTCCTCCGTGACCAGATCCCCCGTAATCAAACGGTTTCCAAAATTCTCCGGCACTCTGCGGCTCATTGCCTCCCGGACATTTTCCATACCGGCTCCGGTCAATGCACTGACTGCCAGTGCATCTTCCTTTGTTTTTTCTTTCAGATAGTTTTTCAGAGGTGCTGCATCCGCCACGTCCGCCTTGTTAATGATCAGAAGAACCGGAATTTTACGCTCCTTAAACCAGGTGTACCATTTCAGTTCTTCCTCATAGGATTCGCCGGAAACCGGCTGTGCAGAAAATACAATAATTGCCAGATCTGCTTTTTGGGCTGCAAGCCGCGTCCGTTCCACGCGCTGTTCTCCCAGCGTGCTTTCATCATCAAATCCTGCCGTGTCCATAATCGTGCACGGTCCCATCGGATAAATTTCCATCGCTTTGTATACCGGATCGGTTGTCGTTCCCGCCACATCTGCAACGATGGAAACCTCCTGCCCGGTAAAAGCATTGATAAATGAAGATTTTCCGCTGTTTGTTTTTCCAAATACACCGATATGCAGACGATTTGCAGACGGTGTTTCATTCCATGTTGCACCCATATGCGTTCTCCTTCTTGTGCGTTTTACTGAATCAGTGATAATCTCCACGGTTTACGACCACTTTGTATCCGACACTTTCCATGCGGCGCGCCATACAGTGCCGGCACTCTGCCGCCTCATCTCCCGTACAGATTTTATTATCATATAATTTATATTTTTCCCGCACTGCTACCGGGGAAAGATTCGGCATCACAACATTTGCCCCTGCCTGAATTCCTTTTTCCCTGCCCAGCGGATGAATGGTTCCCAGTGCAGTTGTTGATGGCAGCAGCACATGCGGCTGCAACAGCCGGATAATGGATAAAAGCCGAAGCGTATCTTCCATTGTTCCTGCCTTTTTTTCGCCAAACGGGGTATCCTTCTGGGGAATAAACGGACCGATGCCTACCATATGCGGCTGCAATCTCCGGATAAACTGCAGATCTTCATACAGCGTATCCACCGTCTGCTCCGGCGAACCGACCATAAATCCACATCCCACCTGATAACCGATTTCTTTTAAATCCCACAGACAGTCCATGCGATGTTTCCAGAACATTTCTGCCGGATGCAGTTTTCCATAATGCGCCTCGTCCGCGGTCTCATGACGCAGCAGATACCGGTCCGCACCGGCATCAAAAAATGCCTGATAGCTGTCGTGCTCTTTCTCCCCGATGGAAAGCGTCACCGCACAATCGGGATACTGTGCCTTGATCTGCCGTATCAGGGCACAGATTTTATCGTCCGTAAAATACGGATCTTCCCCGCCCTGCAGCACAAAGGTCCGAAATCCCAGTTCATACCCATTTGCACAACAGGAAAGAATTTCTTCCTCCGTCAGGCGATAGCGTTCTGCCTTGCGATTGCTCTTTCGAATGCCACAGTAAATACAGTCATTCTTACAGTAATTGGTAAATTCAATCAATCCACGGATAAACACCTGCTTTCCGTAAATGGCATCTGCTGTCTTACGTGCCCGCTCGTGAAGAAATGCAATGTCCCCGGTATCCGTTGTCTCCAGCAGCAGAGCCAGCTGATCACGGGTTATATTCTGTCTGTTTTCAATTTCCGTTATGATCTGCTTTAACATTTGCATACACCGTTCTGGCACTTGCGCCATCCAATCTTTGAATTTTTATTTTGTGGATTCTTTAAGTACTACTTCATACGACAACAGTGTCCGATCCGGTACCGTCTCCCCTTCAATCTGCGCCAGCAGATTCTTACAGGCTTCCATTCCGAGTTCTCTCGCATTGAAAGACAACGAAGTGATCGATGGTATGTTGTTCTCGAGCACGGAACTGTTGTAAAACGATGCCACACGGATATCCTGCGGCACTTTTATGTGTTCCTGCCGCAGCTTGCGAAGTACCTGTATGCAGATGGCATCATCCATGCAGACAATACAATCCGCCCCTTTTTCCAGCACTTCTTCCACTGCACGATCCATAAAGGCACGGCTCTCCAAATTCCGGTAAACAAGCGTTTCTTCCACTTCTCTTCCCGCTTCCTGATATGCCTGCTGGTATCCTTTATACCGGTTCTGGTTGACTACGAAAGATTCACTTCCTCCGAGCAGAGCGATATGCTTCATCTGGCGCATCAGTAAAATAGATGTCAGTTCGCGGCAGGCGCTCTGCTGGTCATTGTCCACCTGTTTGACTTTGCGGTAGGTAGTACTACCGGTTGTAACAAACGGAATCTTTTTTTCTAAAAGCAGTTCAATCTGCGGGTCTTTTAAAAAGGTCCGCAGCAGCACAATTCCGTCCACCTTGCGGTTTCTCACGACGCGTTCAAGACCTGTAATATCATTTTCCTGACAGATACACAACAGAATGTCGTACTCATTCATTCCTGCAATTTCCTGAATTCCTGTAATGACTTCCTGAAAAAACGGAAGATCTACCAGTGCATAATCCTCCGGCATAACCACGCAGAGATTGAATGTTTTTGACTGTGCAAGTCCTCTTGCAATTACATTCGGTTTATAATCATGCTCCTCTATATAAGCCAAGACTTTTTGCCTTGTTGCCTCACCGATTCTTCCCTTTCCGGATATTGCCCGGCTGACTGTCGTTTTGGAAACGCCAAGTGCTTCCGCAACATCCGAAATGGTGATTACATTTCCCTTTTTCATATTCTTCTCCTAACTGCACACCTATGCATCCATTGCATGTTAAACGGTTGCGCAGTTACATTTTGCAGTTTTTTATCAATTTTGTCAAGTATCCCCTATTCCTTTGAATTTTTCTGCAATTTTTGTAATTTTTCTTCTGCTTTCTTTAATTTATCATAATTTGTGACATACACCTTATCATTGGCAGTCAGTTTATCATACGCATTTCTTGCCTTTTGCACCGCTTCTTTGGAATCCTTTGTAATGGTTCCGAGTGCGTCAATCAGTTTTACGACCTTTTTTGCTTCTCCCTTATCTGTTGCATCGGTACTTTCCGTTCCAGGAAGTTCATACACCAGCACCGGATAATTCTTCTTAACATTTTCAAATACTACCTTTGCGACTTCCGGCGGAAGATTGATGCAGCCATGTGATCCTGCATATTTATAAATACTTCCTCCGAACTTGCTGCGCCAATAGGCATCATGCATACCGACATTTCCCGCAAAAGGCATCCAGTATGTAACCGGCGTCTCATAGTTTTCTCCGCGCAAAGTTGCATTTTTCTCGGTATATGTCACGCCATATGCACCGGTCGGTGTCGCATTATTTTTCGATACATTTCCCGATACAAAATCCGAATCAATCACCAGTTTTCCATCTTTATATAAGAACATATGCTGTGCCGTCAGATTGATCTCAACGTAAGAATCGCCATAATCATTTTTTCCATGGGAATTGGCTGTCATGGAATAATTCAGTTCTCTTTCCACTGCTTTCCCGGCTTTGATCTCACTCGTAATCTGGGCGATTTCCTTTTCCGTATCAATCTTCCATCCATAATGGCTCTCCGGAATCGTAACCGTCTTTCCGTAAGAAGTCTTTAACGTTTTGGCACTGTAACAGGTATTATATTTTTTTGCAAGATCACTGACGTATGCTTTTACACACTCCTGGTCCAGTACCGGTTTTAACTTTTTATTTAACCGGAACCAGTCACCAAATACGGAAGCATCGAGTACCTCTTTGGAATCTCCCACGGTAAATGTAATCTTTGTCTTTGCATACCCGTTCATTTTCTTTACGGCTTTTACCAGATTCTCATCATCATCTAAAACCGTCGGATCTTCATAAACGCCGGCTTTTTCCAGAGAGAGGTTCTCTTTTAATCCTTCCACCGCCTCCTGCACTGCCTGATACATTTTCTCTGCATCAATGGTCGTTCCCATGACGCACCCAACCACGGTAAATCCTTCCGTCTTATCATAAGAAGAAACCGAAGCATTCTCCGGTGCCGTCTGATTGTCTGCATCCATACAGTCCAATGCATCGATCTGTGTCTGCAGCTTATCTTTGTCATAGTCGACAAGTGTTGTATTTTTCAATGTCTGTTTCTGGAAAATTTTTACCGGCCATGCAAACATATTCTGTGCGTGTACCAGCTCTGTTATTTCGTCTCCCCACTGTGGTTCCAGCGAAATATCCTGTCCGGGAATTTTTTCTGTATGCTTGTCTCTTGTTGCTATCTTTAACTGGTAGGAATGGATTTCTTCCGTAATCTCATCCATCACTTTCTGCGCGGTATACCCTCCCGCTTTTCTTCCATTTAATGTCGTTTTTGGGAAAAAGTGATTGTGGAAATAAACGGCCAGTCCCAGATACAAAAGAACGGCCAGTCCTGCCACCATCCATATCAGTTTTCTTCTCTGTTTTCTTTTCATTCGTGCTTTTTTCAAAATTCTTATCCTCCGTCACTATTGTATTATACAAAAGCACAAGAGGTTGTCAATGTGCCAAATTTTTAAAGTTTTATGAACATTGCGGGTTTTATATTGTCGTGCTTTTTTCCCCGTGCTATAATCAGTTTCAGAACAAAAGAAAAAAGATCTGCACACAGATATAAAAGGAGTATTTATGTTGCCGGAAACCCAAAGTAAGCGGACGTTTGTGTTCCGAAAATATTATGAAAAATATAAACATTTATGGATTTTGTTATATTTTTTCGTGTACATGGCATGGTTTAACTATGTAGAAAAAACCGTCACGACACATTTTCATGTCATCCATGTACCGATTGATGATTATATTCCGTTTTGTGAATACTTTGTCATCCCTTATCTGCTCTGGTTTCCTTTTGTCGGATGGGGCATCGCCTATATGGCATTACATAATAAAACAGATTACTATAAATTGTGTGCGTTTTTGTTTACCGGAATGACAATCTTTTTAATCATCTCCACGGTATACCCGAACGGTCAGTATCTGCGTCCGACCTATTTCACACACCACAATCTGTGCACCATGCTCTGTGAACGCCTATATGCCGGTGATACTCCGACGAATCTGTTTCCGAGTATCCATGTATATAATTCGCTCGGCATTTATCTTGCGGTGACACACAATAAAAAGCTGCGCAAAAACAAGCTGGTCTGTCTCCTGACACTGATTCTGACGGTCAGCATCATTCTGGCAACGATGTTTATCAAACAGCATTCTTTCTTTGATGTATGTTGTGCATTTGTTCTTGCCGCAGTCATGTACCATGTGGTTTACCGCCACAACTGGGCGCGTGCTAAAGCTGCCGCCACCTCATCCAAAACCGATAACAATTTTTCTGTGGAATAATAAAAGAGCTGGCCTCTCTGGTCAGCTCCTTTTCTTTTTTCTTTTTCCTTTTATTTTTTGCGTTCTGCCGCATGCCGGTACACGGTTTCCATGGATTGAAGAAGTTCATCAAAATTTTTCTTCTGACTCTCCATTTCTTCTGTAAAATCCTCCATCTGCATCCGGTTGCGTTCCTCGGATTTGGCAATTTCCTCATCTGCATTGCGAAGCACAACAATCTGGTTTTCCATCTCTTTGAAATTTGGACATGGTTTTAAACGATTCCATTCCTGTGCCTGACGCGCAGCCTCCTGACAGGATTTCATCAGTTTGGTCATTGCCACATTGTTTTCTTTCAGCAATGTAACCATCCGGTGTACCTGCTCTTCCAGCTCTGCAATTCTTTCATCCGAATCTGCCAGCCTCTTATGTGCCTGATCAATCAGCTCATCATACGTTCCCGCAGATACACGGATCGTTTCTGCCGCCGTAACAAACTGTTTTCCTCCCTCTCCCATACGCCCGGCTTCAATCGCCGCATTGAGGGCAAGCACTCCCATCTGCTTTCCGCAATCCTGCATCTTTTCCAGTTCCTCTCGGGTCTTTTCATTTTCCGCCTTGAGTGCAACCGGAAATTCGTTCAGGAATTTGGATGGCGTGGTGAAATGTTTGTTTTCCTCCACCAGCTGTGCCATCTCCTGTTCGATCTGTGCAAAATTCTGCAGCATCTGCTCTCTTTTTTCCGATGACTGTACTTCCTGCTCCTGATATGACGCCAGCTGTCCGGTCAGCTCCTGCTCCTTTTCTCCGTTGTCTGCTGCCATTTGTGATGCTTCTTTTATATTTTCCTGTATCTGGGTGATTCCGGCTCCCAGCTGCTGATATGTTTCTCTGATTTCCCTTGCGGTTGCATCAAACATATCTTTTCCGTCCTTCATATGGGCAAAAAAGCCTTCATCCAGCTGTGCCAGGTTTCTCATCCGTACCAGTGTTTCATGTTTTTGTTTCTTTTTTCCGAACATTACTTGCCCTCCATTGCATTTATTTTACAATTTCTTTCCCGTTTTTTCAATGGAATCAGCGATAATATTTCATCTCAAGCTGCAGATTTTCATTTCCCTGATAAAAATCAATCTTTGCTGTATACACCATAGAAAATAAAATCCGGTTTTTTCTGCCATGCAGCGCATTCTCCACCTCTTTTTGACCAAACTTTTCGGTAAAATATGCAAACAACGTCTCCACATCCCCAAAGAAAATAACCGGAACCGGCTGTCCGTATTCCGAAAGAACACTCATCCGAAGAACATTCCGGTTCTTTCCTATCACCCACATGCGGCTGATGGACAGATTCCGGTCTGCAAACAGTGGAGATGGATTGTCTTTTCCAAACGGCTCCAAAAGTGCAAACTGATGGACCAGTTCCGTACTCGCATATCCCACCGGCATGGCCATGTCAATGTGAATATCCGGGCAGACTTCCTCCACCGTAAGCGGACAGTTTTCATTAATTTTTCTGCGGAATTTTTCCACATTTTCTTCTGGAAGGGATAACCCTGCCGCCATCGGATGTCCGCCAAATTTTGTAAACAGTTCCGCACATCCACACATATTTTCATACATGGAATAATTTTCAGTCGATCTTCCGCTGCCTTTGACTCCCTCTTCTCCCCGCGTCAGCACAAATACCGGCCGGTTATACATTTCCCGGATTCTTCCGGCAATCAGTCCTGCAATGCTTTCGTGGACATCCGGCAGAAACAGAACAAGTACCGGATCATTCTCATATCCACCTTCCTCACAGAGTTTCTTTGCCATTTCCACGCCCTGCAGTGTCAACTCCTTGCGTTCCTGATTCAGATCAACCAGATCCCGGGCAATCTCTTCTGCCTCCGTTTCCTGCCCGGTCTCAAACAGCCGAAGGGCATGCCTTGCCGTGTCAAGTCTGCCGGTTGCATTGACACATGGTCCTAAGACATAACCAAAATGGTATGCACTGATATTCTCCGGCTGTACATTGCATGCCTGCATAAGTGCCTGCAATCCGATGTTTTTCGTATGACGGATTCTCTTTAATCCCTCTTTTACCAGAATACGGTTTTCCCCGGTGAGCGACATGACATCACAGACAGTTGCCATAGCAACAAAATCCAGCAGATCTTCCGCTTCTCTTTTGTCCATATCATAATTTTCATACAATACACGGATGACATTCCATGCCACACCGGCGCCGCACAGCTCTTTATACGAATACCCGCAGTCCTGCTGATGCGGATTTACCACGGCATCTGCCAGACTCTTTTTCTCTGTTCTTCTTCCCTCATGTTCTTCAAACGGGACTGCATGGTGGTCGGTCACAAGTACTGTCATTTTCTGTGCTTTTGCCCACGCAATCTCATCGATAGCGGCAATACCGTTATCACAGGTCAGAATTGTATCCACACCATCTTCTTTCGCCTGTTGTAATAAATGCAGGCTTAGCCCATATCCGTCCTGTATCCGGTGTGGAATAACCACGTCCACTTTTGCTCCCACACGCCGCAAAGCCATCAGAAACAGATGGGAGGAAGTCACACCATCCACATCATAATCGCCGATAATCCGGATATGCACCTGTTTCCGGATCTTTTGTGCAAGAATCTCCACCAGCCGGTCCATATCTTTCATCTGATGAGGATCTGACAGGTCCGAAAGGTTCCCACCCAGATAAATCCGGATATTTTTTTCTCCGATTACCTCGCGGTTTCTGATAATCCTTGCCACAACCGGATCCACATGAAATTTCTCTGCAATCGCATAAAAATCCGCTTTTTTAGCAGCGACCATCCATTGTCTCATATGTCACTTTCTCCAATCGTAATCCCTGCGGCGGTGCCGTATAGCCCGCCTGCTTCCGTTCCTTTGCCTTAAGAAGTGCCGGCATACTTTCCGGAGCCCGTTCGCCTCTTCCCACTTCAATCAATGTTCCCGTGAGAATCCTTACCATGTTCTGTAAAAATCCATTGCCACAATACAGGATCTCAATCTCACCGTCTCTTTCCACCAGATCAATGGAAAAAATGGTACGGACCGTTGATTTTTTCATATGACGGTTTCCGCAAAAAGAAGCAAAATCATGTGTTCCCACAAGTGCCTGTGCCGCTTTTTTCATTTTATCCACATCAAGCGTTTGTCCATACTGATACAAAAATTTTCGTTCAAATACATTCGGCACCGGACTTGTCCGTATCCGGTAACGGTAGGTCTTTTCCACAGCCTGATATCTGCTGTGAAACCGGTCATCGACCTCCTTTATTTTTGTCACTGCGATATCTTCCGGAAGGTGCCGGTTCAGATCTTCAAAAATTTCCTCTGCCGAAAAATGTTCGTCCAGATGGAAATTAGCCACCTGCCCGATTGCATGAACTCCGGCATCGGTTCTTCCGGAACCGAT
>OHCW01001207.1_pt1 | contig 10510 bp, 8 predicted proteins | sample 1566781 | NCBI WGS metagenome assembly OHCW01 (sample SAMEA3879590, study PRJEB24766) | human gut metagenome | biome: human-associated habitat; feature: feces | place: USA | collected 1985/1987 | reverse complement strand
CCGCTCCTCTTATCTGGATCTGGGCGTAAACGGGAATATTCGTTACAATGCCACCAGCAACTCCCTGCAAAAGGAAAATAACCAAAACACCTTCAATTACGGAGCCGGCGGTTACACGACAATCTATCTGCCCCTCAATTTCAAGATAGAGAGTGACGTGAACTGGTCTACCAACTCTGGCTACGGGGACGGATTCAAACAGAACGAAGTCCTATGGAATGCCTCAGCCTCCAAGTCTTTCTTAAAGAATAACCAAGGGACGCTCCGTTTCAAGATCTACGATATCCTGCAACAACGAAGCAATATCTCCCGTTCCGTTACCGCTAGCTATATACAAGACTCAGAATATAACACGCTAGGCAGTTATTTCATGGTACACTTCATCTATCGGTTCAGCATCTTCAAAGGTGGAGCCAGTGCCAGCGACGTGAAAACGCCGGGTAGAAGCGGACGGGGAAGAGGTCCGATGGGTCCTCCTCCGGGACATCGATTTTAATCCCCTAAGTGGAGACTTTATAAAGTCCGGGCGCAACAAAGAACGCACCGGACTTGTTTTTACTTAGGATAATATATAAAAAACTTAGGATAAAATAACGCTAACTAGCGCATTAACAGCGGAGTTTCAATGCTTAGCTAACATATATCCTCTATGCCCACAAAGTATTATTAACAATTTAAACGGATTATTTTTACCTTTTTTGTGTAAATATTAAACTAAAACATACGTTATTTGTTGCAATATTAAGAGAAAGATATTGATATGAGGAAGTCGACAATTTGGTTGCTTGCGGTAGTTATGGCTTTTGCCTTCGCCGGGTTATTATACCTACAGGTAAACTATGTGAGCATTATACTTAAGACACGCAGCGAACAGTTCAATGAGACTGTCAAAAGAAGCCTGCGCCAAGTATCTAAGAATCTGGAATTGGATGAGACCCGTAAATACCTCGAGGATGATATCAACCGGGATGAGACAAATTTCATGTATCAAAATGCCCCGGATGCCCAAAGCCTAGGACAAGTGATCAACCATGAGAAATACCAATTACAGATCAAGGATTCTAATGGAACCGTTCAACAAATAGAGATGCAAAGTTTTAGCGCCCATAAGTTCGAGCCGCTCTCTTCCTTGTCAAAACGGCAGTCTGCCAACAGCATCGTAAACACATCTAAAGATTTACAGAAGACACTAAAAAGACGTTACCAGTACCAAGGTGGACTGATAGAGGAGGTGATTTACAACATCTTATACACCGCGAATCTAAAGCCGATCGAGGAACGTATAGATTTTAAAAAGCTGAACAATTACTTAAAAACAGAATTTATTAACAACGGTTTGAACTTGCCGTTTGTGTTTTCTGTTATTAACAAAGATGGAAATGTAGTATACCAGAGCGGAGAATTCCAAAAGCAACCGATCGCCTCTGACGTGATCACCCAAGTGCTTTTCCCGAACGATCCCCCATCGAAACTAAACTACCTGAGAGTTTATTTTCCGACGAAAGGGGATTATATCTCAAGCTCTATTACTTTCATCGTTCCATCGGTTATATTCTCATTGATCCTGTTGATAACCTTCGTCTTCACGATTTACATCGTATTCCGTCAGAAGAAGTTATCCGAGATGAAAAACGACTTTATCAACAACATGACGCACGAGTTGAAGACACCGGTATCCACGATCTCGCTCGCCGCCCAGATGTTGAAGGATTCGGATATAACGAAGAGTCCGGACGTATTCAAGCATATATCCGGCGTAATCAACGACGAGACGAAGCGATTGAGCTTCTTGGTCGAGAAAGTGCTACAGATGTCTTTGTTCGAACGACAGAAAGCAGCGCTTAAATTGAAAGAAATTGACGCGAATGATTTGGTAGCGAACGTGGCTAACACCTTCGTTTTAAAGGTCGAGAAGTACGGCGGTACAATGGATATAGACCTGCAAGCTACAGAATCGGATATATATGTGGATGAAATGCATATCACCAATGTATTGTTCAACTTGATGGATAATGCGGTTAAATACCGCCGCCCGGAAGTTCCGCTTACATTGATGGCACGCACTTGGAACGAGAACGGAAAGCTGTTGATCTCCGTGGAAGATAATGGTATCGGTATCAAGAAAGAATATCTGAAAAAGGTATTCGACCGTTTCTTCCGCGTACCGACAGGCAACGTACATGACGTGAAAGGGTTCGGCCTCGGACTCGCTTACGTACGTAAAATTATTGAGGACCACAAAGGTACGATCCGTGCCGAAAGTGGTGCCGGAAACATTGGAACAAAATTTATTATTACTTTACCTCTTATAAAAAGTTAGTTATGGAAGAAAAACTAAAGATCTTCTTTTGTGAAGACGATGAGAATTTAGGAATGCTTTTAAGAGAATACTTACAAGCTAAAGGGTATGTAACGGACCTATTCTCTGACGGAGAAGCCGGATACAAAGGTTTTACCAAAGGTAAATACGATCTTTGTGTGTTGGATGTCATGATGCCAAAGAAAGATGGTTTCACCTTGGCACAAGAAATTCGCTCTATCAATCCTGATATCCCTATTATCTTCCTTACAGCCAAGACTATGAAGGAAGACATCTTGGAAGGATTCAAGATCGGCGCAGATGACTACTTGACAAAACCGTTTAGCATGGAAGAGCTATTGCTTCGTATCGAGGCTATCCTTCGCCGTGTGAAAGGTAAGAAGATGAAAGATATTCCTTTCTACAAGTTAGGAAACTTCTTGTTCGATACCCAAAAACAAACGTTGGCTATCGGCGACAAGGTTACAAAACTTACCACGAAGGAATGCGAATTATTAAGCTTGTTGTGCGCCCACGCAAATGAGATCCTTGAGCGTAACTACGCCTTGAAGACAATCTGGGTAGACGATAACTATTTCAACGCTCGTAGCATGGACGTTTATATCACGAAATTACGTAAATTGTTGAAAGACGATCCGGGTATCGAGATCATCAACATCCACGGCAAGGGTTATAAATTAATCACTCCTTCCGGGGAGGAACAAGCCCGTGAGGAAGGCATACAAGTGCTTTAATTCACTTGAACAATAACGACAGAAAAGGCTGGCTAAATGTAAGCCAGCCTTTTTTATACTTTCTTTCTTTTCCAGACTAAGAAGATCCCGAAAACGATCAACGTAACTAGTAGCCCCAAAAGTTGAGAAAAACCGGAGGAAAGACCAAACCCTTCCGGAGCTACAAAAATATAGGTAGAACATACCGCCGTCATGAATAAGGCGGGAATCAAGGTTATCACATATAATTTTTTTGCTTGTACCAAATAGGGTAAATACCGCTAACGTCTGGTTACTCCATGCGAAATAACGCCAGATCATATCGAAGCCGTCCTTATCTTTTTGACTATATAATAAGATTCCTATCGCAACGATAAACATGGGAATACAGATCATCAGACGTTTGGCCACCGTTTTTTGCTCCATATGCAGGAAGTCTGCGACAATCAGACGAGCCGAGCGGAAAGCCGTATCGCCAGAAGTAATCGGAGCTGCTATCACACCCAGTATCGCTAATACACCTCCGACAGCGCCCAGCCACTCTTTCGTGATACTGTCTACTACGACAGCGGCATTGTTCTCCTCCATTCCGTTATTATGGAAAAAATACGTAGCGGCTGCGGCCCAAATCAAGGCTACGATACCTTCGGTAATCATCGCTCCGTAAAATACGGGACGGGCGTATTTCTCACTTTTCATGCAACGGGCCATCAATGGACTTTGGGTAGCATGAAAGCCAGAGATAGCGCCACAAGCGATACTAACAAACATGATCGGAAAAATAGGCAAGCCTCCCGGATGCGTATTACCAAGTCCATCCGTAATCTCAGGTAACGGCGGCTGGTTAATAAATAACATAACCAAGATACCTACGGCCATAAATAGCAAAGCGATGGCAAATAATGGATAGATCTTTCCGATAATCTTATCAACAGGTAATAGAGTAGCCAGTATATAATAAATGAACACGACGATAATCCAGAACGTAGCATCTAGATATTCCGGAGTCAGTTTAGCCAGCAACCCTGCAGGCCCAGCTACGAAAACAGCACCCACCAAGATCATCAAGATAACCGTAAAGCCCCGCATAAATTGCTTAAAGTTATTCCCCAGATACCGTCCGATCAATTCAGGAAGACTTTCTCCATCATGCCGCAACGAAAGCATTCCCGATAGGAAATCATGGGTAGCGCCCGCAAATATACTTCCCAATACGATCCAAAGGAAAGAAGCTACCCCAAATTTAGCCCCCATGATAGCGCCGAAAATAGGTCCCAGACCCGCTATATTCAAAAATTGGATCATGAAAATCTTCCAAGTAGGCAAGGGTATATAATCGACACCATCTTGTTTCGTGAAAGCGGGAGTAACCCGGGAGGGATCTACGCCAAACACCCGCTCGACAAATTTACCATACGTAAAATATCCAACGATAAGGGCTATCAGACAACATGTAAAAGTAATCATGGTTTTCTAAAGAATTAAATTGTCAAAGGAAAAGGTATATACGAGAAAACCGTACCAAGGGCATTCTAACGAGTAATTGTCAGAATGCCCTTAGTGCGGTCTTCGTATGAATCAATTAATTAAGTAAACGCTTAACCGTCTCGGAAATCATCCGTCCTTCGGCTCTTCCTGCCAATGCTTTTGAGGCTACACCCATTACCTTACCCATATCTTTCGGGCCAGCGGCACCGACTTGAGCGATAATAGCTTTCAATTCTTTCTCCAATTCCTCGGCAGACATTTGTTGAGGTAAATATTTCTCAATCACTTTTACTTGCTCCAACTCAACATCCGCTAGGTCTTGACGGCCCTGTTGCACATAAATCGTAGCGGAATCTTTCCCTTGTTTCACCAACTTCTGCATGATCTTCAAGGCATCCGCATCCATCAGCGTATCATTGGCTCCCGGAGCGGTTTTCGCTTCCAAGAAAAATTTCTTTACATTTCTCAATGTCTCCAAGGCGACTTTATCTTTCGCCTTCATCGCGTTTTTAATGTCTTCACTGACTTGTTCAAATAAATCCATATCCTTATTATATTATTAACTATCGGAAACTGATCACTTGTTTACCCCCCCGCTGAGAATCTTGGCGAGGTTGGTTAGCCGGTTGCTTCGCCGTTGTCGGAGCCGATACTTGAATATCCTCTCCCGCTACTTTGGAACGGGCACGGGCCACGATCTTCGGATCCCGGTTATAAGTCGGATTATCCTCTATCAAAGCGATCAAGGCATCATCATCCAACTCTTCCTGAGTCAAAACTACCGCTTTCGCACGAGAGGTAAAACGACCCGCCTTTTGTGCGGAAGCACCATAATATTTACCAATCAAATCACGCTCCTTACGCTCTTTCTCGATTCGCTCTTCTTCTAAGCGCAATTCTTCTTCCGTCATCTGAGCGGCTTCATTCCTGCGTTTATCAGCGATCAATGGAATATCATCCATCGTAAATCCAGTAGCGAGGATCGTCATTTTCACTTTATTACCTAATGTATTATCCACGGCAGTACCCCAGATAACCTCTATATCACGGTTGAACTCGGACATAAAGTTATGCACGTCGTTCATCTCCTCCATGCGCAACTCGGCTTCCTCGCTGAAATATACGTTGAACAGGATTTTCTTGGCGTTCTTTACGTCGTTGTTGCTTAATAGCGGAGAATTCAGAGCGTCTTCCACCGCTTGGCGAACACGTCCTTCTCCTTCACCAAAACCATTACTCATCAAAGCGACACCACCATCTTTCATCGTGGTGTTAACATCGGCGAAGTCGAGGTTGATAATACCCGGAAGCGTAATGATCTCCGCGATACTCTTGGCGGCGATCGTCAAGGTATCATCGGCCTTGCCGAAAGCGTTCATCACGGAAAGGTCCGAATAAATCTCACGCAAACGCTCGTTATTGATTACCAATAAGGCATCCACGTTTTTCGCGATCTCCTCCACACCATTCAAGGCCTGTATAATCTTACGCTCACCCTCGAACAAGAAAGGAATGGTTACGATACCTACCGTCAATATTCCCATATCCTTCGCGATACGAGCGATAACCGGAGCGGCACCCGTACCGGTACCACCACCCATACCGGCGGTAATAAATACCATCTTCGTACCGTCGTTCAACATACCTCGAAGATCGTCCAGACTCTCCTCGGCCGCCATCATCGCACGTTCCGGCTTATTTCCTGCGCCCAATCCCTGCGTGATCTCACGTCCCAGCAATAACTTGATAGGAACATCCGAACGGTTCAAGGCTTGATTATCCGTATTACATAACACGAATGTAACATCGTGTATGCCCTCCTTATACATATGAGTAACAGCGTTTCCGCCACCGCCTCCAACACCAATCACCTTAATGATTTTGGGAGTATCCGTAGGATAATTAAAATTTAATATTGTATCGTCCATTGTCTTCCGGTTTTATTACATTCGTAGATCACGTTATTTACTCTCGTTATCATCGTCATCGAAGAGGGTTTTACCAAAGGTATCGATTCCTTTTGTCAACCGCCCGAACAAGCCGGGACCTTTTTTCTTCTCTTTCTTCGGCTTCTCCTTGACGGGTTCCGGAGTCGGTTCCACTGTCGGTTCAGGCTCAACCACCGGCTCAATCTTAGGCTCCGGTTTAGGAGGAATATATAACGCGCAATTCTTAGTTCCTTTCGCCAAGAGGCCGACGGCTACCGCATATTCGGGATTGCTGGCAACCACTAAATCACCACTAGCGACAATCCCCTTGCGAACCGCTGAATAGCGAACCTCCATCTTCAAGCGTTCGCTCATAACAGCCGGTAAATTCTTCAAAGCGGCGCCTCCACCCGTAATCACGATGCCAGCACCGAGAACGCTCATCAAGCCTGTAGCCTCCAGACGAGCATATACATTCTCTAAGATCTCATCCATACGGGCCTCGATCACACTTGGATGGTCATATCATTATCCCGGTCCGCTTTCGCGCTACCATAAGTGATCTTCAAGCGTTCCGCCTCAGACTCTACAACCCTGAGATTGGTTATATCTTTTGTTATCAAATTACCTCCAAAGGGAACAACGGAAAGGCTGGCCAACTTACCACCCTTATAGACAGTTATCGTCGTCACGCCGGCACCGAAGCCGATCAAGGCGCAACCCAAGTCCTTCTCATTGTCGCTCAAGACCACATCACCCAACGCTAGGGGCGACACGAGAATACCGGCGATCTCGATCTTCGCTTGTTCCGAGATGCTATTGATAATATTTAATTTCAAGGAAGGACGTCCAACAATCAACTTGTAACGAGCCTCGATACGGCTACAAGGCACGCCCACCGGGTTGGACTCTGGCTTATCATCTAAAAAATAGGAAGGAGAAACCACGTCAAGAACGGTCAACATATCCGGACGATAATCCTTACACTCTTGATAAAGAGAGTCTATGATCTCCTCTGTGACCACTCCTTCCGTTCCCAACACCTTGCAAACCGTATGCTCGATAGAACGGAGTGACTGGCCACCCAGTCCCACATATACCTGCCCGATCTTGGCCCCCCCCAGTTTATTCTCCAACTTGAGGATCAAGCGTCTTATCTTACTCGCCGTCTCCTTCACGTTATATACACATCCTCTTCGTATGCAGGTGCCGGAGTTCTCAACTTCGTAGGCGATGATTGAAAGAGCGCCCGTCGCATTCTTAGTCCCCACCATTCCTACCATATGGGAGGTACCTAGGTCAATAGCTGCTATAAAGTCTGTGTATGCCATATCATCTATTTTTTAGTACAAACAATCTGATTCTTATATTTTAAATTAATCATACTGTACTTTTCCCAACCCACTTTAGGGATCGCTTGTTCATAGAAAAGCTTTAAATTCGCAAGCTTTTCTTCGAATTCATCCAAAGTACCCAACATGATCCGGTGGTTACCCACTCTTGGAATAAGTTCTATATCATTATCCGGATAGACATAGATTTGTTCAATCTGGTCATTCCAGAACTCATTCTCTTGCAAAAATAATGCAAATTTGTATAAGTCGGTCACCGCAAGCTCTTTTTCCACATATCCACTCACAATTGGCACATGCGCAGCATACCGACGACTGATCGGCATGGTGGTTCCCAGATTATCCACGTAATAACTACCTCTTACGCCCATAATCCGGAGGATAGGCATCTTTTGCATGACCTCTAGTTTGATAATCCCCGAAGGAGTCTTATACGCCTCCACTTGGGCGATCATCTCATTCTTAAGCAATTCCGTCTCTATCCGATCCGTATTCACGTCGGCCATTGGCCGCTTGATCGGATCTAGCCCGGCTTTCTTCAGTATAGACACAAGGTCACTCTCGCTCACGAAGTGTTTATCCAGACTGTCTTTCACCACGACTTGCAGATCTTGGCAAATAGAGTCTTGACGTATTTCCCGAAAGAAAAACGACACAAACACGATGTAACAGAACAACAACGTGGCTACTACTATGGAAATTATTCGGATCACGGTTTCCTTATTTGTTTACATAAAATCTCTTTTACAGGCTCCACCAAACGGTCGATATTGCCGGCGCCTACCATTAATACTACCTCATATTTCCCGGCGGCAACCACGTCCAAAAGCTCTTCCTTCTTACACAGCGTCTTGGAAGGGATCGTCACCTTATCAAAAATGATCCGAGAGCTCACCCCCGGAATCGGTTCCTCACGAGCCGGATAGATATCCAGCAAGATCAACTCATCCAATAAAGAGAGACTCGCAGCGAAATCTCCAGCGAAATCTCGGGTACGGGTATATAGATGCGGCTGGAAAATACCTGTCACCTTACGACCCGCATATAATTCCTTCACCGACAAGATACTCTGTCGCAATTCGGCCGGATGATGGGCATAATCATCGATCAATACCACTTGATCAGTCTTCAAATGGAAATCGAAACGGCGGCGAGGTCCGGCAAATGTAGCCATACCCTTTTTCAAATCCTCAGGTTTCACTCCGTTCAACCAAGCGATCGCCATAGCCGCTACCCCGTTCTCTATATTAACCTTTACGGGAACACCTAATTCCACATCAGGAATACGGATTTCCGGACCAACGAAGTCAAAGGTAATATTTCCGTCGCAAATACGAATATTTTCAGCGTAAAAGTCCGCTATTTCCGTAACGGAATAGGTATATTTCTTGACACCCTCCTGTAAACGGGGCGTTACGTTGATTCCTTTCTTGATCAGTAGACAACCATCGGGACGAATTAAGGAGGTAAATTTCTCAAAACTCTCCCGGTAAGCCTCCGCCGTACCGTAAATATCCAGATGATCCGGATCCGCAGAAGTAATCACTGCCATATAAGGAGTAAGCCAATGGAAAGAACGATCGAACTCATCCGCCTCGATCACGGTAAAGTCGCTCGTATCCGACAACATCAAATTACTCTCGTAGTTCTTTAGGATTCCTCCGAGGAAAGCATTGCAATCCACTAGCGATTGTTTCAGCAAATGAGCTAGCATAGAAGAGGTCGTTGTCTTGCCGTGCGTGCCCGCCACGCATAAACCCCGGCTGCTTTTCGTGATCTCTCCCAAGACACGTGCCCGCTTCATCACCTCAAAACCGTGCGCCCGGAAATAGGTCAATTCCGTATGCGACTCCGGGACCGCCGGCGTATAAACCACCAGCGTATCATCGGGCGACTTGAACGCCTCCCCGATCAAAGCTACATTATCCTCATAGTGAATATCGGCTCCCTCCTTTTTCAACTCCTCGGTTAAATCGGAAGGGGTCTTATCGTATCCGCCCACTCGTTTTCCCTTAGCGAGGAAATAACGGATCAAGGCACTCATTCCAATGCCCCCGGCACCTACGAAATACACCGCTGTCACTTTATTTATATCCATATTCCTTATTTCTTATCTATAATCTTAACAATCTCATCCACGATACGGTCCGCGCTATGGCGTTGCGCCAAGGTCTCGATATTACGGCTCAACGTACGCAAACGTTCATCGTCATGAACTATCTTCAAGGCAGTAGGCACCAAATCCTTTTCCGCATCTTTATCGGCGATCATAACGGCGGCATCCTTATGGACCAAGGCCAAGGCATTCTTGGTCTGATGATCTTCCGCCACATTCGGCGAAGGCACCAAGACCACCGGTTTTCCTAATAAGCAAAGTTCCGAGATAGAACTAGCCCCCGCACGGGATATCACCAAATCGGCCGCTGAATAAGCATAATCCATACGGGTAATAAAGTCTGAGCACCAAACCGGCATTCCCCGGTACGCCTTCAAATGCTTGGAAGCGTCGCTGTAATAATACCTACCGGTTTGCCAAATAACCTGTACATCCGAGGCGAAGAACTTATCCAGATCCCCTTGAATACTCCGGTTAATCGTCCGTGCGCCAAGGCTACCACCTACCACAAGGATCGTTTTTTTCTCCGGAGAAAGCCCGAAGAACGCCAACGCCTCCTCTTTCTTACTCAGCGCCTCTTCCAAATCCTGTCG
>OHCW01001200.1_pt1 | contig 10576 bp, 9 predicted proteins | sample 1566781 | NCBI WGS metagenome assembly OHCW01 (sample SAMEA3879590, study PRJEB24766) | human gut metagenome | biome: human-associated habitat; feature: feces | place: USA | collected 1985/1987 | reverse complement strand
AGTGTTACGGTCCATACGCCGGTTTCAGCATTCTTTGCCGTGTAGCTTGAAAGGTCTGTTCCCTGGAAGCTCACCTTGTTGTTCGGAACTGTGAAGGAATAATCGGTGAGAATTCCGGTTGGTGGATTCAAAACCCAGGCACCGTTTGTATATTCCGCTGTCAATGTATAATCCGGAGAGGTATCCGCCGTGACTTCTTCCGGAGTTTTCATAAAGACATTGATAGCAGCTTTCGAGCCTTCCTTGGCAGAGTTCAGACAAATATTGGTCATATCCGTTTTCTGGAACGTCTCAAAGTCATTGACAACGACCCAATCCTGAAGCTTTTCCCCGAAAGTGTTCGGAACGCCGAGTGCCGTTGCCGTCTTCTCAGCATCCCCATCCTGCAAGCCTTCGATAAAATCATGAACCGGCTGCTCATACTCAGTTAAATTGTTGCTGATAAGCCGTTTCAAGCCAGTCTTGTTCTCTTCATCCTGCAGCTGCTGAGAAATGGCGGCTTCCTGAGACGCTGCCTCTTCCTCGGGGGTCATCTGTTTCCCACACCCAGAAAACAGCAGCCCGCATGTCATTACAAGCGCGAGTGTTCCCGCAAACAAACGTTTCATTGTATTCTCCTTCTGTGGCAAATCACCCTGCTGAACTGACATTGCCATCTTTATCAATCCAGTTGTTTTCATAGTAAATTTCAAACATCGCTTTAACGGAATCGGCTTTGCACAGCTCCTGTCTTTCCGTGTTGCTGCCGGACGCATAGACGGAACAGCTTCCGTCATCCGCAACCACCAGCTCAACTTTTGCGGAATCATCCGTCTTATTGATATTTTCCTGCAGTGCTGCGGTCGCATTATTCAGAGACGTAAGCATCTCATCATTGGACAGTGAAACCTGCTGCATCGGGTCCGAGAACGTATTATCCGTACTAGCGGACGCACACCCCGCCAACAGCATCATAGCCATAACAAACGACAGCATAGCAGCCATCAGTTTCTTCATATACCTTGTGCCCCCTTAAATTGCAAATCTCAGCATTGCGCCAAACAGCGTATCCGCCAACATCATAAAAGCAGCTGACGCAGCAACCACACAAAGAATCACACCCGTACGCTTTGTAGTTTCCTTAGCGCTAAGCCAAGTCACATTTGACGGATGCAGCGTATCGGCTACCTTGGCCGGAATCGACCGAATTTCATTCTTTTTCACAGCGTTTCTCCTTAAAAGTGGGCACCGATAATTGTTAGAGCCAGAATCGCAATAGTGAGCACAGCGCCAACCTTCACAACAAACTTGTTTACTTTCAGGTTGTTGTCATTCCGGCGAGTCGTCATAAAGTCACTTGCACCGCCAAGAGCCGCGTTCAAGCCACCCTTTTCGTTTTTGACAATATAACATGCACAGCTCACGACAAGACTGGCTGCCAATACCACAAGGCCCAAGATAAATTCGATAATGCTCATTTGCCTTTCCCCCTTTATCCCAAGAATCCTTTATGATGACGCACAGTCAGATATCCTTCCATGCTGCGCACAACCTCAAGCGCCACGCTGGACATAATCATCAAGCTTGTACCACCAAAAGAAATCTGAGTTCCACTGATTAAACTAAGCACCATCGGCATCAGAGCAATGATGGCCAGATAAAAGGAACCAGTCTGTGCCATTTTGTGTAATGCTTTGTTCAGCATCTCGGTTGTCTGAGGACCGGGCCGATATCCGGGCACTGCGCCGCCTTGATTGCGCAGGTTGCTGGAAATCGAAACAGCATCAAACTGAATCTCGATATAGAAGAAATTGAAAAGAGCAATCAGGATAACGTATACGGCATAGTAAATCCAGCTGCCGGAAGAGAATACAGAAAGGACCGAATGAAGTCTTACGTGCTTCGTGGCGTCTACGAACATATCTACCGTTGCCGGGATACTCATAATAACGCCAGCAAAGATAATCGGCATCACACCACTCATCAAGAGCTTTACGGGGATATAAGAAGCCTGGCCTCTTGCATTGTATTTACGTGCTGCGTATTGAACGGGGATACGACGTTCTGCCCCATCACTGTAGGATACGAACCACACGGCGAAGAGCATTGCAACTACCATCCCGATACCCACGAGAGAGTACAGCCAGTTGCCGCTCTCGACCTGAACGGCAATGTTATGGGCAATCGTGTTGATGTCGGTCCAGCGAGACACGATACCGGCAAAAATCAGAATTGAAACGCCGTTGCCAATTCCAAACTCATCAATTCGGCCGCCAATCCAGACAGAAAGCTGAGACCCTGCAAGGAAAGTTGCCATAATAACAACCGCCGCGAAGAACCCACTTTTCCCTGCCGTATACTCAAGAGCTCCGTAATTGCGGAGCACGAAGTAATAGCCGATGCTCATGATTGCAGCCATTGCCAGAGCAATTCGTTTGGTGTACTCGTCTAGTTTGTCTTTTCCAGTTGTTTCTTTTTGCAGTGCTTCCCAGCTTGGGAGTGCCACGCACAAAAGCTGAGTGATGATGGACGAGTTAATGTAAGGACTCACACCCAACGCAAAGAACGCGCATCGAGAAAGAGCACCGCCAGACAGCATGTTCATGTATCCGAAGATACTGTCATTGGAAAACATCGAATCCAATGCGGTATTGGATACAAACGGAACCGGAATGCTGCATCCAAGGCGGAATACCAGAATGAGAAGGAGCGTAAAGAGAATCTTTTTTCGCAAATCCTCAATCTGCCAGATGGATTTCAGTTTATTCACTGTTATTTCCTCCAAGTGATTGTGATTTGATTTCCTCAGGAGCTAATGGCTTGAGTCTGGTTCGGAATCCGGATACTTCTCTGCCGCGTCTCACTGCTGCCAGTGGATGCCGGAAGTGCATTCGGTTTCTTCATTTCAATCTTTGCTGCAATCTGAGCGCCAGGTTCGACTTTCAACATGCTGCACCGGATATAAGTCCCTGCCACGACCGCATGTTCGCCAAAAGCCGCAGTCTGTTCAGAAAGACATTCAATGTCGCCGTTGATTTCACCATTGATGTCAGCCTTCTCACGCACCGTGACATGACCTTTGATTTTACCGCCGTGCATCCGAAGCTTGTTGCAAGTCACATTCCCTTCGATGTAGCTGGTTTCCCCAACGCAAGTCACAGTCGATGCAGAGATATGACCCATTACCTTTCCGGCAACCATCAAATCACCTTTAACATCGATGCCTCCGCCGATAACTGCATCTTTGGAAATGACACATACGCTTTCCTTCACAACACCCTCCGCTTCCAGTTGCCGCTGATTCTGTTTCGGCATCAGGATTTCAGATTCTTCATCGAGCCCGGTTCCGTTCTCGCCAACGCCCAATGCTTCCATCACCTGATTCCCAATGCTCTGCTTATGTTCCTGAGCTGCGATAGTCTCAACCGGTTCCGGCTGAGTTTGTGATTTCTTTGTTCCAAACAACTGTATATTACCTCCTAACGAATCACGAATAGCAAATATGTGGTATATCCACATTTTTATTATCTGCGACTCGCAAGCAGGGTCAACCCATCGGATGGTCGATTTTATACTGGATTTCCGCCTGCTTCCTTACTGCTTGATAAAGCTGCGGATAGTTTAGAGCCATCTCCATCACCGCGTCTTTGCCACTCTGCTTAACGCCCAAAATCTGACCGGTCCCACGCAGTTCCAAGTCCTTTTCAGCAATCTTGAAACCGTCATTGGTCGCCGCCATAGTCTTTAAGCGCTCATTCTCCTTGTCCTTAGACAGAAGCACGCAATAGCTCTGCAAGCTGCTTCGTCCAACACGCCCTCTGAGCTGATGCAGCTGTGCTAACCCGAAGCGTTCCGCGTTCTTTATAACAATGACCGTAGCGTTCGGAACATTCACACCAACCTCAACAATCGTAGTAGAGATAAGGATATCAGCCTGCTTTTGAGCAAATGCTTCAATTCCTTCCTGTACTTCTTTAGCTTTCATGTCACCCGATATTGCCTTGATTTTCACTTCCGGATACGGCTTAAACCATTCTGTAAGTTTTTTGTAGGTGGTTTCAACTGAATCAACACCTTCAAGAGACTCGGAATCCGAATCTTCAATCAAGGGACATACGACATAGCATTGATGTCCTTCTTTGATTTGGTTATACACGGATTTGTAGCAGCTGTTTTCATTGGACCAGATAATGGTCTTTACAGGCTTGCGCCCGGCAGGCATCGTATGGATATTGACGATTTCGGTGCCTTCCCCATACAAAGTGTTCGCCAACGAGCGCGGGATTGGCGTAGCGCTCATGCTGACATTGTGAACGCCGTCTTTTGCTTTCTGCTTGAGTGCTTCACGCTGCTCAACGCCGAACCGATGTTCCTCGTCTACAATCGTTAAACCCAGCTTATGATACTTGACCTTCCCGGAAATCACAGAATGCGTTCCAACAATGATTTGAGCCTTGCCGCTCTCAATCTCTTCGAGAACCGATTTTTCTTCTTTTGCTTTCATGCCACTGCGCAGGAAAACCGTCTTGTACCCGAACGAGCCGAGGATTTTCGAGAACTCCTCATAGTGCTGCGTGGCAAGAACCACGGTCGGAGCCATAACGGCACACTGAAACCCATTCATTGCCATAGCTAATGCACAAATCTCAGCAACGACCGTTTTACCGCAGCCTACATCACCCTGAACCAGGGTATCCACACGTTCTCCGTGTTCCATCTCGGTGAGCATATGTTCAGCAGCGTTCTTTTGGTCCTCTGTCAGCTTGAACGGTAAGACTCCCTGCATCTTGTTCAGAACGTCCCGCGTACTCTTAATTCGACAGAACGACACCTTTGCGGCTTCTGCTTTCTTTGCTTCCAGCTCATAGCAGAACGGATACAACACATCGACCGCTCTGCGTTTTCGGGAAAGCCTGATTTCCTTTTCATCGGTCGGCTGATGTGCCATGTGAATGGCTTCAGCAATCGGTGGAACTCGCAGCGCCCGCATCTGAGCCAGGCTCAAGGTTTCGGTCGAGCATTCTCTGGTATAAGGCATCGCCAATTTAATGGCATCTTCCAGGTATTCCACCGACATTCCTTTAATTTTCCGATAAACCGGCTGGATAGAGAAAGCTGACGCGATATCCGTCGTGACAAAGTCAGGCGTTGCCATTGTCATGTTGTTGTACTGCTCGTTCCAGGAAACGACTCCGCCAAGCGCAATGACGTCGCCGACTGAAAACTGCCGTGTGCGGAACGGTTGATTGAACCAGAATACCGTACAAAAAGTGTTCCCGTCCGTAAGGCGCAGCATGTAATGCTTGCCGTCAATCACTCGGCCACTCACGACCTTGCCCTTGATGGCAACATGCTCTCCTTGATGATATTTTCCTTCCGCAAACGAGATAGGATTCCTGAAATCCAAGTATTTGGTCGGATAATACCCGAGCAAGTCTGTCACTGTTTCAATTCCCTTACTAGCAAATTGACTTGCTTTTCGCGGCGTAATACCAATGTCAGTCAACGGCATGTTAGCCATATCGTTTACTCCTCTGTCATTCCGCAAAACAATCTGTTCCGGAAGTTCCAAAATTCGTCATGTGAATGTCAAGGTATTTTTCGTTGTTATAGTGCTGTAACCTATTTTTGAGCAATGAGTTGCGGTTTTCAATGTCGTTCGTATCGATTGCCACATCGACCGCGTCCATATTGCCTACAATTCTGCACTCATTCTTCGAACGAGTCACTGCGGTATACAGAAGATTTCGCTGCTGCAGCTGTTTCCAGCCGGTATCAAACGCCACCACGACTGCTTTGAACTCAGAACCCTGTGACTTGTGAACCGTCATCGCATATGCCAACGCAAATTCAGATTGCATCGTCTTTCTGCTGACAATCATCTCAAAGCATTCGCCATCCACATCGCAAGGGTTATCGAACCTTACTGTATAGGCGTTGCAAATCATCGCGCCATCCTGGTCCAGGGCTTTCGGTTCAAAGCTCGTGATGAAACCCATATCACCGTTTACAAAGCTGCCTCTATGGTTCTTGCACAGCATCACGCGGTCACCGATTCGGTAATCGAATCCCTGTTCCGGTACGCCTTTCAAGGATTCAATGAATCCGCTGTTTTCATATGTTGCCGGATTAAGCTTATCCCGAATCAAAAGATTCAGGTCTGTTGCAGAAATATACCCACTTCCCTTTTTACGGACCGGTGTAAGCAGGCATATATTCTGAACACCTTTACGAATTCCATCCTCCGCATGTCTATTGTCCAGGTTATTCACTTCGCCATATTTTCGAACGAAATGAAAGTAGTTGAACAGCGCTGTTGTTCTGATTTCCATACCTTTGGTGGCCGGAATCAGCAAGAACGATTCGTCTTGTCTGAAAGTACTCGTCTGCTCACCAGCATTGATGTGTATTGCATTCTCTACAATCGCGCCCATATTTCTATGGCAGGAGGAGAGCTTACATACATTCACTTCTCCACTGTCAATCAAGTCCCGAAGGACGTTACCCGCTCCGATTGCAGGAAGCTGGTCAGGGTCTCCCACGATGACCAGTTTGCAGCCATGGGAAGCAAGTGAGAATACCATATGCGCCGTTTCAAGGTTACACATCGAGAATTCGTCAACCACAATCACACTCGCTTCATTATCAAAGCAGCCAAAATACGCTGACTGAATCGTGGATGCTGCGTGTCCTGTTGCTTCCCGCATTCTTGCCGATGCTCGACCAGTAGGAGCACAGAGCAGAATGTCTTCTTCTTTATAGTAACTGCCTTTAGCAACCATAAACGCTTCAATGATGGTTTTGATGATAGTCGTCTTACCGCTGCCGGGGCCGCCAGTGATTACCGTCACGTTCTGGCTGTCACTGTCATACACCGTGTATGCTGCTTGCTTTTGAGTGTCGTCCAGCAGAAAGCCATCTTTCATCTGCACGTTCTGGATAGCTCTATCCACATCGGCTTTCGAGACTATGCCGCACGCTGCATTCATGCAGTGGTGCAATGTATGGCAAAGGAACGTGATGTCGCATTCAAGTGCCCAGTATCGGCGCAGATAAACGCAGAAGAGAGGTTTTCCGCTTGCGTTCCCGCTAGACTTTTCTGCCACCAGCAGTCCTTTTCGTCTCGCGCCATTCACAGCATCTCGTATTGACTGTTCAGGAATTCGTGATTCGTGCAGTTCCTTTTCCACGGTCGTTGCCACGCAGGCCATCAACTGATTCAGCCAAACGAAAGAATGGCCTTCCATCTGTGCCTGCACCTCAAGCGAATGCAGCACGATAGCTTCCACCCTGCGCTGGTCTTTCCTGTCCATTCCCAGCCCGACCAACGCAATGCGGTCAGATGCAGCAAACCCGATGCCACTGACATCTTGATATAGGCAATACGGATTCTCCTTGATGGCGGCTAATGCCTGCTTGCTGTCCCCGTACTCTTTCAGAACGGCATTGATTTTCTGCATTGAGATGAAGGGAAGTAGAAAAGAAATCAATTCCTGGTCTTTTGCGATATGAATATAGGCATCGTGGATTTTCTTTGCTGCCTTCTCTTTGATTCCGGCCAGTTCCGTCAGCTTTTCCGGGCTTTTCTCGATTATTTTGAGGGAATCGGCACCAAACGCTTTGATGATTTTCTTTGCCGTTACAGGTCCAACTCCCGGTACATACCCGCTGGTCAACAGCTCATAGATAGAATCTGTGCCGCCAGCTTCATAATCAATCTTGCAACTTTCGACCTTAACATACTGTGTTCCCCGCCGTGCATCTTGTTCCCAGTGCCCTTGATAGGTAATATAAGCATTCTCAACAGGGTTCGGAATAATGCCTTTGAGGACAATGCTCTTACCGTCTTCAATCCGAGATGCAACCAGAATTGAAAAGCCGCTTTCAGGGTCACAGAATGGAATATCAACGATTTTAGCCTTGTATTTTGTCGCACTTTGTACTGCATATCTGTTATATGTTATTGTCTGATAGCTGCCAACCATTTGATACTCCTTAATACAACACGAAATGATAATCCGGATACATTGATTTAAGTAGTTTCCACTTTAGGCGAAAAGCTTCGGTTTGAATGTACTTCCCGTTCTTTTGGTCATATCCCTTTACATCCTCTACCACGACCGTGCCATTTTTATCTCGATAATAGAAATCTGCTCGGTAGTCGATTTTCTGAATTCTTTTTCCTTCATACTGAAACGCTTCCTGAATTGTCAACGGGACCTGCCGTTTCAGCTCCGTGATACTTCCGCCCTTTTCAAGTATCTGCAAATCTAACCACCGACAATATTCTTTAGTAGAGTCAAACACATCCACGATATTGCCATGCTCTTTTGCATCCTTGTTCCCTGCTACAAATCCGTCCTCGTACGCATAAACCTTGTGATTCCCGTATTTGGGATACGTCACTTTGATTTCTTTTGCTTTGCTGGCTTTAGCACAGTCTTTTCCACACTGCACCTGAATACTCAGCGCAGGGTTCTTTGCCAATGTTTCGTTAAGCCATTTCTGTGTCAACTGCATTTCGGATGCCTCGGATGATGGTGCGAAAAGAAAACTCTTATACTTCAATTATACCATTCCTGCACTTTGGTCACAACAAATTGTTGTTTTGTTAACTATCATTTCACAATTACAGTTTCTTTCAATGTGTAAATCACTTGCGTACCTGTTATTACATTTCGTTTATTTCATGTCCATGTTATTGCGTTCCTGTTGTTGTAAATTCAAAATTGCTTTGGATAAACATAGCGGAGATTATTTACGTCGACTTTTCTTGCTGCTCTCAGGCGAAGTGGGCATTCAGAAAAACTTGCATAAATCTTGCATAAATACATTATCCTTGGCCTTTGTGGTATTCTGAGGTTCTCACTGTTACTTTTTTCTTCCCAAACCAATCCATTCAGCTCAACTAAACAGAGATTGTTTTCATTCGTGTTTCGTCTTTTGCTCTATTTAGAGGCTTCTTAATATCAGAGTATTCTCTGTTCTGTCTTAACGGAGCTCATTTTCATTTTTAGCTTCATCTCTCATTCCTGAAGCCTTCCAAACAAACGTAGATTATTTACGTTTGCTTTTCGCTTCACAGTATTTAGGCTCCTATTCAATCTAACCTGAGATTCTTTTCGTTCCAGTTTTTTTCATAACACAGATTGAATGCGTAGTATCAATATACTATTCCGAGATTATTTACGTTTTACTTTTGCATTCAGAACTATCGGGCTATTCCAGGTAATGCATATCACACTTTGTGGAGTCCACATCAAACAGCGTTTATTTTCATTCGAGTTTGGTTTTGCTGCTCATTCATTGTTCGTGTCTCACCTTCTCTCCCCTACTATCATGTGAGCCTAAATTTCTTGAGTTGTGCCAACCGGAGAGTGTTTTCTTTCCGTTCTGGATATTATAGGCGAGCCTCCCTATCACGGCTGCGTTATACCCGAGGTTATTTACGTTCATTTCTCTAAAGTCACGGGAACCCAAACGCCTCATGGTGTTTCCAGAACGTAAAATCGTGCTATATTTAACACTTTGTAATTCTTATTTCGCAACTTCCGCGCTTTTCCCGTTGATTCCCCATAGAGCTCTCTTAGAATCCTTCTTATAATTACAAAATCAAAACTGCAACGTTAATTTTCTCTCATATGTGTTTGCTTTTATCATCAGAATGTTAGTATTATCATCGTATTACCGTGCTTTTGCTTTATCCTTACGAATCCAATTCTGCAACGTAAATAATCTCTGATTCCGCCGTTTTATTGCTTCCTCGTATGAATTGTGTATACTGTTCGTATAATTCCAATGTAATAGTTCAATTTGGATGTAATATATGCGTAAAGGATGATGACATTTACTGCAAAACAAACTATTATATTGTAAGTGCCCCGTGATAGCATGGTACAGCAGCTGCGTCCGTTTGGAATCAGATAAGAGGTTATACCCTAGGTTATTTTCATTGAATTTTGGATAGGGCCAGCAACATAACGGCTATTCAAGACGGAGGTTATTTTCGTTCGATTTTTAATCAATCAGAACTCTTAGCCGTTTCGTAGCAAACGGAGATTATTTACGTCTCCTTTTTGAGGCGGGGACTTTACTCCAAGGGACCTGAAGGTTCATGCCAGGTGTATTGCAAGACGGAGATTATTTTCGTTGCGTTTTTAGCAACAGGACTTCTTTAACTGCTGTACCTAAAAAAGAGGTTATTTTCGTTTGGCTTTGCCAATACTTCTTTCAGCAAAGAACTACAGTTAGAATGGTGTGATTCCCATTATCTGTTGTGGTTCAGAACGGCCCTCCCCTCCCCCGCTTGCTTGGGAACACTGTATTGTAGAGCAGAGATTATTTACGTTTCAGTTTGTATCTGCTTATAAGTACACTACTACTTGAGCTGCAATTTCTTATGCAATTCAAAGCAGAGGTTCTTTTCGAGTCAAACAGAGGTTCTTTTCGCAAGTTAACCGAAATAAAGCTCTGTTCCCAAAGCAAACAATCTACTCCGAAACACAAAACAAGCTCCCGTGAAGAGCAAAACAAACTCTTTTTACAAGCAAAATAACCTCCGTTTCTTCTATATATAATAAAGAATAAGTAATAAAAG
>OHCW01001193.1_pt1 | contig 10633 bp, 8 predicted proteins | sample 1566781 | NCBI WGS metagenome assembly OHCW01 (sample SAMEA3879590, study PRJEB24766) | human gut metagenome | biome: human-associated habitat; feature: feces | place: USA | collected 1985/1987 | reverse complement strand
TTTGAAAAGACCCTTTTACAAATTTTCTTGAAAATGTTCCACATGGAACAAATCAGATTTTTACTTTATCCGACAAAGCCCATGACAATTTAGAAAAAAATACAAAGAATAAAGTACCAATATCAAAATCAAGGTCATAAAGAGCAGAAAAGTTTTCTGAATAAAATATAGAATTGAGGATTGTGAAGTGTTATGATTATTTTAAAACGAAACGGAGGTATAAAAATGAGCATTTTCCCAAAAACATTAACAAAAGCTTTCAGCGAAGAAACTGACGAATCACAAAGGGCTTCACCCTATCAGACGTTAGGCAAAATAATCGACATTTCCATAGGAGAGATAAGGCCGAACCCTGTTCAGCCAAGGCGATATTTCTCACCTGCCGAACTAACAAGCCTTGCAAAAAGCATTTCTCAGGACGGGATCATACAACCTCTCACAGTGAGGCGTGTAAAAGGCACTTTTGAGCTTGTATCAGGCGAACGGCGTTTGCGTGCGGCAAAGCTTGCAGGACTAAGGTCAGTGCCGTGTATACTTATTAATGCCACAGAGGAACGTTCGCAGGTCATTGCACTTATAGAGAATATCCAACGTTGTGACCTGAACTTTTTTGAAGAAGCCGAAGCGATCTCTCAACTCATCACAAAATATGGCATGACTCAGGAATCTGCGGCTATTCGTCTGGGACTTGCTCAATCCACAGTTGCAAACAAGCTTCGTATTCTGAAACTTAACGCTGAGGAACGCAAAATAATTCTCGATAACAATATGTCAGAACGTCACGCAAGGGCTTTGCTAAAAATCACAGATAATGACCGCAGGCTTGCTGTGTTGAACAAAGCGGCTGAAAGTGGTTGGACAGTTGACACATTGGAAAAATATATTGCCAAGCTTCTGAAAGATGATGAAAAGCGTGCAAGCTATCACAAAAGAGCGGCTATGTTAAAAGATGTTAGATTGTTTTTCAACAGTGTCAATAAGGCGATAGATGTTATGAGACTGGCAGGAGTGAACGCTGACGCAAAACGCATCGACCATGAGGATTATATCGAATATATTATAAAGATACCATCGGAAAAGCAGGCAGAATAAAATGTTCCACATGGAACAAAAAAAATTGGACAGGCTCAAAAGTCTGTCCAATTTTTTTATATATCGCTGTAAAAAAGCTGTTCCCAATAGGTGTATTCCCCGTTGTCCGACTTTGCAGCTTTTGCGCACGCCATGTAACGTACATCAGGGTTGAGGATATTTTCTCTATGAGGCGGTGAATTCATCCATGCGTCAAAGGCTTCTTTTACTGTTGTCATGCTGTTCATACCATATGCGATATTTTCAGCCGCCGCACGCCATTCAGGAAGGTCAGTTTCTTCTATAGCTGTGATGTATGAATTGCCATCAGGTCTGTCATGAGAATAATTTTCCAGAAGTTCGTTTGCTCGCACATCTGCCGCAGAGTCAAGAAGCTCAAGTCCCTCAAGCTCTCTTAAACCATACTGTTTTCTGACCTCATTTACATAGCCAAGCATTTCAGATGTTTCAGCAGAAAGATTTCTATTTGACATATTCGTGCTTGAATCAGGTTCAGTAGGCTCGGCAGGCTGAGGAGCAGAGGGCTGTTCTTCCTGCATAGGCTCGGTAACAGTTTCAGTTTGCGTTTGCGTTTTCTTTTCAGTTTTCTTTGAAGTCGTTGTGGTAGTAGTAGCCGTTGTCGTTGTTGTAGTAACAGTTGTAGTCACAGCTTTTATATCTGCACTGTGAGGTGGTCGCATGGTCTTTCCGTTTATGATGACCTTATCCCCTGACACGCTTATGTAGTTATTGCCTACCACTATGGATTCCATAAGCTCATTATCAGTGTTTGTTATCTCCATGCCCTTATCCATGGCTTCAAGCACATACTTTGAGCCGTTCACATCTTTTACAGTAGCTTTCTTTACTGTCTTGCCGTCTTTTACAATTTCAAACTTGTTCTCTGCGATACACCTTATAGTCACCTTGTCAGTTACGTTAAAGCTGCTGAAACTTTCATCAACATATGTCACCTTTGTGTTTGCATAGTAAACCTCGTTGGCTGATATTATTATCCTTGTGCCTTTATAACTGAACGAGTTGACCTTTTTTCCGTTCTTAGTGACAGTGACAGTATTTCCGTCACAGGTCAGTACAAGCTTATCACCGTTATCATCTGTTATCTCAAAAGAGTTCACTATCTCATTTGAACTGTTTATAAGAGTATATCCACCCTGCACATTTGCAAAAAGGGTATAGCCGCCATCAAAAACTATCTTTGTACAAGTCGCTGCTGTTTGTATAGTAGTCACTGAACCTGTGATAGTTTCGGCAGACTTTTTATTTGTGGTCACAGTTGTGGTGACTCCCGTGCTGACGCTTGAAAGCTTTTTGGGCTTTTCTTTCCCTGTGCTTCCGCAAGAGGAAAGACAACAGCCTGCTGCACAGACAACACATAATATTTTAACTAACCTATTGCTTTCCATTATATCTTAGCTCTCCTGTTTTATCAAATGTTCCACATGGAACAATACAAAAAAGGCAGCCCTAGGACTGCCTTTGTGAGTTTATTTTGTGTTTGAAAGTGTCCATCTGAAAGGTGCTATTCTCTTTGCCCTTGTGTTGTCTATGTTCCAGTTGTTGAATGTGATAGATGGGTCAAAATAGCGATAATCAGTTTTCATCTTACCTTTGTTGATGCTTAATCCCATTCCAGGTGATTTCTGGATAACTGCACCTATGCGGTGATGTTCCTTTTCATAATCAATTATCTCTTTTGCCGTTATCAGCCTTGAATCAGCAAGATTGTAGATTCCCTCATATCTTCCTGACGGTACATTGATAATACCATTTATAAAGTCGATAAGATTGAATACACAACAGAATGAAAAACCGTATTCTCCATCATTGAATATGTATGCTACATTTTCCTTTGCGTCAAATACTCTGTCCCTCAGATTTTGCGTATATTCAGCGTCATAAATAGGAGCTACTCTGGCAATAACAGGTATAGTTTCAGACTTTTTAAATTCCTTCTGCATTATCTTCTCAGATGTCATCTTAAGATCTGCATAGTTTGAATTTCCCTTTTCAGGAGCAGTTTCCCTTATTGGTTCTCTGCCTTTCTGTACACCATATATTGCTGTTGTGCTGAGCAGGATAAAGCTCCTTACCTCAGCCTTGTTTGCAGCCGCATATATGAACTTATCACATATCTTACTCTTTTTCATCTCAGCGTCTGTTACATATGGATCTATATCGTTATCTACAGAATTTGCCAGATGCACGACAACGTCGATCTTGTTGCTATCGATTACATTTGTAATAGCGTCCTTATCTGTAATATCACACTGGATAAAAGTATAGTTTGGATCAGTTCCAATAAACTCATTTTTGCGTGTATCTATACCGAATACACGATGCTTTTTGTGCAGTAAGCTGGATGTAAGGTACAAGCCTATCATTCCGCTTGCTCCTGTAACTAAAATTGAAGCCAACTCTGCCACTCCTTCCCCAAGTAGAATTGCACATTTATTTACTATAATTATACCACAGTTTTTATTAATTGCAAATACTTTTTGAAGAAAACTGAAAAATTTAGATTTTCTTTATAATTTTGCTTGCTATATTTAGTGAATTGTGATAAAATTATAGGTATAAATCATAAACAAAAAAATATAAAAATATTTTAACACATAAAAATATTAAGGAGCAATTTATTTTGGTTTATTCCGATCTTATATTTATACTGGGAATGTTCCCGATAATGACCATTATTTCGCTTTTCGACAGAAGTGCAGAATATAAAAATCTCATTCTGATAGTTTGTTCCCTGCTGTTTTTCAGTTGGGGCAGACCTTTTGTGTTCTGTCTTATTTTCCTGTCAGTTATCCTCGATTGGATATTTGGTCTTATCATTTCAAAAAACCGTGAGAACAAAGCCCTTTGCAGGATATTTTTGGTGCTGGATATTATAATGAACGTATCTCTTATGCTAATATTCGGTCAGAATATCCTTTATAATAAGGTAAAGAAGCTCAGTTTTGACGCCGCCATACTTCCACTTGGTATGGGTTATTATATGCTCAGAGGAATTTCTTATGTCTATGACGTTTTCAAGGGCAACTGCAAAGCAGAAAAAAACATTTTCTGCCTTTTGACTTATATGGTGTCACTGCATTTCATGCTTGTGGGACCTCTTGTGAGATACGGTGATATTGAGCCACAGATAAGGCATCGTGAGATCACAGGAGCAAAGCTCAACCAGGGACTTAATAAGATAGTTTTCGGTTTTGGCAAGGTAGTGCTTCTTGCAGGAGTTTTCGAGCATATAAAGCTTGCAGGACTTAACGGCAAAGAGATAACTACCCTTGGCTGTTGGCTTGGTATGCTGTCATTCTTGGCTCAGTATTATTTTCTTTTCACAGGACTTTCGGATATGGCAAAGGGACTTGGTCTGACAAACGGCTTTGTTTATCCTGACAACTACACAAACATTGAGGCTGACGGACTTTTCACTGGTATGATAAAAAGCTTCAATACAACTGTTGTTGACTTTTTCAGCGAGATTTTCTGCTGCAAAAAAAACATGAACAAGGTCTTTACTTTTGTGTGCTATATACTTTGTGGTCTGGCTCTTTCTATATGGTATCAGGCAAAGGTGAATTTCATTATAGTCGGACTTTGTGCGGCAGTGCTTTGTATCCTTGAAAAGCTGTTTCTTGAAAGACCGCTTTCAAAGCTGCCTGACCTTGTGAAGTATATCTATCTTGTACTCACTGCACTCGTTATTTTTGGCGGACTTTATTTTGACAGCTTCTATGGCTACAAAAAATGGCTCTTTGCACTTGCAGGAGTAAATGTGAAATACACCTTGAGCGTGTCTGTAAAAAGTGCAGTGCTGAAAAATATCACCCTTATAGTAATATCGTTCTTTATTGTCTGCCCACCTGCAAAAAGGGCTTTCTGCAAGATTTTTAAAAAGCTTTCACAGAAGTCTCAGGCGGCTTATGGCAGAGTTATGATAACAAAGACCATTATGACAGTGCTTGTTTTTGCAGTGAGCGTTATAACACTTGCGGCTGAATATGCGGCATAAAAAGAGGAAAATACTAATGGATAAGAAAACTACACGATTCAATATCGTTCACGGTGACGATGAATATGAGATACCGGAGGAATGTGAGGCTGCGGAGGAAGCGGCTGAAGAGCTTGCCAAAACGAATTTGGAGGAGCATTACAGCTTTATAAATCTTCTTTCCATAGCGGTCATAATGCTATTTGCCTGCATATTCTTTATTTCAGTTTCAGGAAGCGACATTGTAGAGGACAACAATCTGTCTTTAACATTCAAGACTTTCTTTTCAGGGGATTACACTCAAGCATTGGAGGACTCTTATAATAATAGTATACCTTTTCCTGACGCCATGAAAGCTGTTGAGGAGCGTATCTCTCTTATTTATGGTATCGGCAATAAGGTCACTGACCCTATAAAGGAAACGCCTGATAATACTGATTCTAACCACAACAGCTTCGATCATCCGACTAATAATGACAGTGATGATCCTGACGAAAATGTTATCACCACCACTGCAAAACCGCAGGACGGTGAAGTAACTACCACAAAGAAAAAAGAGAACAAGAAAAAAACAACAACTACCACTGCTATTGACAGACCAGAGGAAACTGAAAGCACCACAACGACTTCAACGGCTTCCACTACCACAAATAATGACAAGCCTTACTATACTGTCACCGAAACTGAGCCTATAGTACAGCCTGGTCCTACTACTACCACGACCACAACAAAGGCAACTGAGACCACAACTCGGCCGACAGAAACTACAGAACCTACCACCGAGCAAACTGAGGGACCGTCAGATGAATAGCAGATTTGATAACCCTTTTCCTTATTCTGATGACAATAAAAGATATCATACCTACAATTATTATCTAAGGCACAAGTTCAGCACTAAGGTTTTCAAGATACCGCTTAATATTGACCTTGGCTGTCCGAACAGAGACGGCACAAAAGGTGTGGGGGGCTGTGTGTTCTGCTCGGCAAAAATGAGCGGAGATTTTGCAGGCGACCCTCATGAGGATATCCTTACTCAGTACAGAGAGATAAGGGAGAAAATGAGCAAGAAGTGGAGCAAGGGTCTGTGCATACCGTATTTTCAGGCAGGCTCAAACACCTATGCTGACGTTGAAACGCTGAGAAAAATGTTTTATACAGCCCTGTCATTTGAAAATACGGCAGGGCTTTCTATCGCAACAAGGGCGGATTGCATCAACGAAGAAAAAGCCGACCTGCTCGGTGAGCTTGCGGAAAAGACTTTTCTTACAGTGGAGCTTGGCTTACAGACTATCCATGATGAAACGGCTTTGAAAATGAACCGCTGTCATACTTTTGCGGATTTTCTCAAAGGCTATGAAATGCTGAGAAAACGCAATGTGAATGTGTGCGTGCATATCATCGACGGGCTTCCCGGTGAGGATAGGGATATGATGCTTGAAACGGCTAAAACTCTCGGTCAGCTTGATATACAAAGCATTAAGATACATCTTCTGCACGTTTTAAAAGGCACTGTGCTTGCGCAGATGTATGAGCGTGGAGAGTTCAGAGCGCTTGAAATGTACGAGTATGTTAATATCGTCTGCGACCAGTTGGAGCTTCTGCCTGCGGAGATAGTAATACAGCGTGTGACAGGGGACGGTGCAAAGGACGACCTTGTTGCACCTTTGTGGAGTTTGAAAAAATTCTGCGTTATGAACGAGATAGACAAGGAAATGGGAAGAAGAAATTCATGGCAGGGAAAGGCTCTGTCGGAGTAAAAAGAGGTAAAAATGAAAGATATATGTGCTGTTTCAACACCCCTTGCTGAGGGGGGAATATCTGTAATAAGAATAAGCGGTGATAATGCCGTTTGCATAGCGGCGAAAGTTTTTAAACCGCTGTCATGCAAAAGTGTTGAAAACATGGCAGGCTATACCTGTGCATACGGAAAAATAGTTGACAAAAACGGCAGAGAAGTTGATGACGGTGTTCTGACGGTTTTCCGTGCGCCTAAGTCATACACCGGTGAAAACGTCTGCGAAATATCATGCCATGGCGGAATATATGTTACAAAAAAAGTTCTCAGACTTTGCATTGAACAGGGTGCAGAGCTTGCTCAGAGGGGCGAGTTCACAAAGAGGGCTTTTCTCAACGGAAAGCTTTCACTTACTCAGGCTGAGGGCGTAATGGAAACTATCTCCGCTCAGGGAGAATATGCACTTAATTCTGCAAATCTTACAAAAGAGGGCAGGCTTTTCAGGCTTATTTCTGATATGTCAAAAAAGTTTGTCACAATACTAGGTGAACTTGCGGCATGGGTGGATTATCCAGAGGAGGACTTGCCTGAGATATCTGAGGATAATCTCAGAGAGAGCCTTAAAAACGCTTTGGCAGGGCTTGATAAAATAATAGCAGATCATGACAGCGGTATGATACTGAAAAACGGTGTTGACACTGTTATCGCAGGCAAGCCGAACGTTGGAAAATCGACACTTATGAATATGCTGTTGGGATATGACCGCTCTATAGTCACAAATGTGGCAGGCACTACACGAGATGTTATCGAAGAAAGTGCAAAGCTTGGCGAGCTTATTTTGAAGCTTTCCGACACTGCAGGTATACATGAAACTGATGATGAAGTTGAAAAAATAGGCGTTGATATCGCAAAGAAAAAGCTTAAAAACGCTATGCTTGTGATAGAAGTTTTCGACATTTCAAGAGAGCTTGACGAGGAAGACTTGGAGCTTCTTGAATATGTTAAAAGGCTTGGAAAGAAAGTTATCATAGTTCTCAACAAATCTGACCTTGAAAATGTTGTTGAAAGGTCTCAGCTTGAAAAATATTCAGACTACGTGATAGAGATTTCTGCGAAGCTTGACGAGGGCAGAGAAGAGCTGCAAAAAGCCACAGAGAAGCTTTTGGGCATTGGCGGATATGACGCTGACAGCACGATTTTTGCAAACGAGCGTCAAATAGCCTGTGCAGAACGTGCAAGAAAATATCTTGCCATGGCTCTTGAAAGCCTTGATATGGGAGAGACTTTGGACGCTGTTACTGTAATGATAGACAATGGCGCAAATGCACTTTTGGAGCTGACAGGAGAAAAAGCTACAGAAGCGGTGGTAGACGAGGTATTTTCAAAATTCTGCGTAGGAAAGTAATTTATATGGTCTTATTTTCAGACAGGTGGTTTTATTATGCAAAAGGAATATTTTGATATTATTGTGGTAGGTGCAGGTCACGCAGGCTGTGAAGCGGCTTTGGCGGCGGCACGCCTTGGACTAAAGACGGCACTTTTTACCATAACACTTGATGGTGTTGCCAATATGCCATGCAACCCCTCTATAGGCGGAACTGCAAAGGGACATCTTGTTCGTGAGATAGACGCTTTGGGCGGAGAAATGGGCAAGGCGGCGGATAAAACTTTTCTGCAAAGCAGGATACTCAACCGTGGAAAAGGTCCTGCCGTTCATAGTCTGAGGGCGCAGATAGACCGTGTTGAATATCATAAGCTTATGAAAAAGACTATCGAAGATACTGACGGGCTTTATCTGAAGCAGGCTGAGATAACTGATATTTTATTTGAGGAGGACGGCAAGACTGTCCGTGGTGTGCGTACAAAGCTTGGCACTGAGTATGACTGCAAAGCTGTTGTTATCTCAACGGGAACTTACCTTGGCGGCACTGTCCATGTGGGTGCAGTATCATATTCAAGCGGTCCTGACGCAACTTTGCCTGCACTCAGTCTGACAGAATGTCTTAAAAAGGCAGGAATGACAATAAGACGTTTCAAAACAGGCACTCCTGCCCGTGTACACAAGCGTTCCATAGATTTTGACAAGCTTGAAGTTCAGTGCGGTGACGATGATATAACGCCATTTTCTTTTGATAATCATGAAAAGCTTGAAAATAAAGTCAAATGCTATGTGGCTTATACAAATGAAGAAACACACAAGGTAATAAGAGATAACATACATCTTTCACCTATATATTCGGGTAGGATACACGCTATTGGTCCAAGATACTGTCCGTCTATCGAGGACAAGATAATGAGATTTTCGGATAAGCCAAGGCATCAGCTTTTTATTGAGCCAATGGGTCTTGACACTGACGAATATTATCTGCAAGGTATGTCGTCATCACTGCCTGAGTTTGTTCAGCTTCAATTTTTGCACACTATAAAAGGACTTGAACACGTTGAGATAATGCGAAATGCCTATGCCATAGAATATGATTGCTGCGACCCTACAGAGCTTTCTGCTACGCTGGAGTTCAAGGCTTTTGACGGTCTTTACGGTGCAGGTCAGTTCAACGGCACTTCGGGATATGAAGAAGCCGCCGCACAAGGTCTTATCGCAGGCATAAATGCCGCACTGAAAATTCTCGGCAGAAAACAGCTTATTCTTGACAGAGCGTCCTCATACATAGGCACTCTTATTGACGACCTTGTTACAAAGGGTTGTTCAGACCCTTACAGAATGCTCACATCACGAAGCGAATACAGACTTCTTCTCAGGCAAGATAACGCTGACATAAGGCTTACGCCTATCGGACATGAGATAGGGCTTATCTCAGACGAAAGATATCAGCATTTGCTTGACAAAAATGAACAGATAGCTGCTGAGATAAAGCGTGTTTCAAAAATAAATATTGCGCCAGATCCTGAGATAAATGCCTATCTTGAATCTGTAGGCACTGACCCTCTTAACAACGGCATAAAGCTTGCTCAGCTTATCCGCAGACCACAGGTGTCATATGACGGTCTTGCTCCTTTCGATAAGGAACGACCTGAGCTTTCAGCAGAAGTAAAAGAGCAGGTAGAATTGCAGATAAAATATGACGGCTATATAAAGATACAGCTTGAACAGGTGGAGGCTATGCGAAAGCTAGAGAAAAAGGCTTTGCCTGCGGATATTGACTATAATGATATAAAAAGTCTTAGACTTGAAGCAATTGAAAAGCTCAATAAGATAAAGCCTGTATCAGTTGGTCAGGCAAGCCGAATCAGCGGAGTAAACCCTGCGGACGTGGGTGTGCTTTTGGTATGGCTCTCATCAAAGAATGACCATAGGGAGGAATAGTATGTCAAAGCTTATTTCTAAGGACGATTTTATAAAGCTTTTTGATAATTATGATATAACAATATCTGACAGTGATTATTCACGCTTTGAAGCTTATGCAGATCTGCTTTGTGAATGGAACGAGAAAATAAATCTTACTGCTATCACTGACCCTGAGGGAATTTCAATAAAACATTTTTTTGACAGCGTTTATCCTTTCACACTTTTCGAGGTAAAAGAAAATGCAACGGTAATAGATGTCGGCACAGGGGCAGGATTTCCGTCCTGTCCGCTGAAAATCGTCCGTGACGATATAAAGCTTACACTTTTGGATAGCCTTAATAAGAGGATAAATTTTCTTGCACAGCTTTCAGACAGTCTTGACCTTGGTGCGACCTGCATACACGGCAGAGCAGAGGAGCTTGGCAGAAGCATGGAGTGCCGTGAACAATTTGACATTGCCACAGCAAGAGCAGTGGCAAACCTTAGCGACCTATGCGAGTAT
>OHCW01001189.1_pt1 | contig 10693 bp, 7 predicted proteins | sample 1566781 | NCBI WGS metagenome assembly OHCW01 (sample SAMEA3879590, study PRJEB24766) | human gut metagenome | biome: human-associated habitat; feature: feces | place: USA | collected 1985/1987 | reverse complement strand
CGGGGCAGCCGGCCGTCCTGCCCGGCGTCCGCCGCCTGATCTATGAGATCGTCTATAACCTCTGCGACAACGCCATCAAGTACAACGTCGAGGGTGGCAGCGTGACCATGAGCGTCGGTGAACGGGACGGCAAGGTGTTCGTCTCCGTGGCCGATACGGGCATCGGCATCGCGCCGGAGCACCAGAGCCGCATCTTCGAGCGCTTCTACCGTGTGGACAAGAGCCACTCGAAGGCAAGCGGCGGCACGGGCCTCGGCCTTTCCATCGTCAAGCACGCCGTGCAGTACCATCACGGTACAGTCGAGCTTCATAGCGAAGAGGGCAAGGGCACGACGATCTGCATCCTGCTGCCGAAGGAGTAAGTGAATAGTAAGAGAGCCGCAGGCACAGCCTGCGGCTCTCGGTTTAGTTGACGATTCTCAATAATTCTCCGCGTGGACTTCGAAGTAGCTCTGGGGGTGGTTGCAGGTGGGGCAGACGTCGGGGGCCTTGGTGCCGACGACGATGTGGCCGCAGTTGCGGCACTCCCACACCTTGACCTCGCTCTTTTCAAAGACCTTGGCGGTCTCGACGTTGCGCAGCAGCGCGCGGTAGCGCTCTTCGTGATGGCGCTCGATCTCGCCGACGAGGCGGAACTTCTGCGCCAGCTCGGGAAAGCCCTCTTCCTCTGCGGTCTTGGCGAAAGAATCGTACATGTCGGTCCACTCGTAGTTTTCGCCCTCGGCGGCGGAGAGCAGATTGTCGGCGGTGGAGCCGATGCCCTGAAGCTCTTTGAACCACATCTTGGCGTGCTCCTTTTCGTTGTCCGCGGTCTTCTGGAAGAGCGCGGCGATCTGCTCATAGCCCTCTTTCTTGGCCGTGGAGGCGAAGAAGGTGTACTTGTTGCGCGCCTCGGATTCGCCCGAGAAGGCGGTGCGCAGGTTCTGCTCGGTTTTGGTGCCGGAATACTTGTTGGTCTTCATGGTGAAATTCTCCTTTTCATCTTTCAAAATTTTCATGCTGCTCCTGCGCCTTGCGGCAGGCGGGGCAGAGATAGTGAATGCGAAGGTCGTAGGACTGGATGCGCGCGCCGAGCGCGGCTTCGATGTTGTGCGTCAGGTCGGTGAACTTGAAGTCTGCGAGCGCGCCGCAGCGGGTGCAGATCAGGTGATCGTGGCGCGTGGTGTTGTCGTAGCGGTCGGGCGCGCCGGGCTGCGACAGGCGGATGAGTTTGCCGTCCGCTACAAGCGCGTTGAGGTTGTTATACACCGTAGCTTGCGCGATTTTGGAATTTTTCTGCTTCATTTGCAGAAAAATTTGCTCGGCGGTCGGGTGCTCGGTGGAGCACAGGACGAGATCGAGAATCTGCTGGGCGTACTTGGTCATGTGTTTCTCCTAAATAAGAATTAGAATAATTCTTATTATGGCGATAAAAATAGAGTTGTCAAGCAAAGAATCAAAAATAGTTTGCGTCATGCGCGCACGCGCTGCGGCATACCCTTTATGGAAAAGGGGGAATGATTGTTATGCTGACATATGGAATTGACTGGGATGACGTGATCTCGGATCTGAACACCCATGCGATACAGCTTGCCAATGGGGAACATGGTTTAGATCTGAAACTGGAAGATATCAATTCATGGGAAAATGTTGGCAAGGCATCGGTTATCAAGCAGTATTATCAGGACGAACGCATTTATCGAATGCAGACTGTGACCGATGAAGCCAGAAATTTCATACATGAATTGCAGAAAAAGGGGAAAGTATATATTATCACAGCAATCGCTCCACAGTTTATGAGTCTGCGGGCAAAACAGATATTGACGGCATTTCCGGATTTCCCGGAACAGAATATTATTATGGGTTTTCAGAAGTCACTGGTTCATTTTGATGTTACCCTGGATGACGGCCCGCATAATATTTTAAAGAGTTGTGCAAAATATCCGGTTTTAATGCGGCGCCCATGGAATGAATCACTCAGTGGGATTCTTTCCGTAAACCATTATGGAGAGTTTTTACAGCTGATCGATCAGATCAAAGAATCGATGCTGTTAGATAAAAAGCCGGTTTCTTTACCGTCTGTGATAGCTTTAGTCGGTCCATCCGGTTCTGGGAAAAATGAACTTGCAAAAAGACTTGAGAGGGCAGGAACAGGCAGGATTGTTCATTCTTATACGACGGGAACAGCAGATGGAATCCATCAGAGACTTTCCGCAGAAGAATTTAAAAATAAAAAAAATGATTTTGTGACAGTAACTGTGTATGCTGGCAATAAATATGGAATATCAGCATCAGATATTGCCAGAATGATAAAGGATGGGGTAAGTCCGATCGTACCGCTTGATATTGGAGGCGCGATATCCATGAAACGGCTGTTTGCGACCTCGATCTTATTTTGCAGAAGCAGCCGCGAAAAGATGATTTCAAGTATTTTAGAAAAAGATATCAGTAATCAGGAAAAGATGTACCGCTTATTATCGTTGGAAAATGAAATTGACAATGAGGAACTCTGTGACTTTTCCATACGGACAGATGATATGGAGCAAGCTGTTGAACAGGTAAAGCAGCTTTTGTCAATAGAGAAAATAGATAGAAAGTAAAACAAAATTTGGCACTAATTTATAGTTGCGAAATAGGGCATATTAAAGTATAATAAGACTATCAAAAACGGCCTGGGATGTGCGACACCCTACATTTTTGAACCTACATTTACTTTTATGGGATTCTTATATTCGAAGGCAGATGTCAAGCCATCAGTACTTCGGTACGTGAGCAGTGGAAGACAGAAACCAACGTGCGGTTACCCACCTAGCGGTCGCTAGGAGTCAAAAACGTAGGAAACGGCATTTTGGGTTTATACAAAAGATCATATGGTACAGAAGATTTTTAAAGTACAGAAGAAGTAAAGAGTACAAAAGAAAGTTTACTGTACAGAAGAATATTCGGTATACAGATGAAAAATCATTGATATACAAAGGAATATTTAAAAATACGAAGAGAAGCTGCTTTGAAATATAAGCAGCTTCTTTTATGTAATAAAATGACGGAAATCAAAGGTATTTGATACAGAAACGGAGATTAGCGTGAAAAAAAGAAATATGCCAAAAATTTCGGCAGTAATATTGGCGGTTTTAATTTGTGTGTTTGCAGGAATACTGATAGGAAAACTGAAGGAAAATTATGATCCGGAAATTTTTTCGGAAAACTATATCAGCGTTGATGAAGTAAAGCAGGAACTGATTTTTACCGTATATTCACAGGAAGAGTGGGACGAATGGTTTGAGGGCGGAAAAAAAGATTATCTGACAGGGGCAGTGCTGGATGAGCTGTTAAAAAGACTTGGAGTTTCGGAACAGATTGATTTTTCGGAAAAAAGAAAAAATGCTGCCGTTTCGCGTACAGAATGGAACCAGGTATATGCGCAGATCCTTGCGTTTCTTGATATGGAACAAAGCGTAAAAAAAGAAACACTGCTTGTGCTAAACCGTATGGAAATGGAAGATCAGACGGTTCTGGTCACGAATCAGGGAGATTTTTATACGAAACTGCAGAATACATATTTTACGGACTGGATGTCCTATGATGTTTATGTAAAAGAGGATCAGTGCATTGGAATTGCACAGGTGTCAGAGCAGGAACAAACGATTGAAAATGCATATCTGAAATCCTGTCAGGATGAAAAAATCAGTTTTTTATTTGCAGGTGCCGTCTATGAAAAAGAGTTACAGGAGAGATGGATATCCTGTGAACCGGGAGTATGTGATCTGGTATTTCGGGATGGAGCGCTTACTGCAATCAAAACAAAACAGGATATCATACAGGGACAGATGTTATCCTATGATGATTCTGAGATCGAGATTGAAGATTATGGAAGAATCCACCACAATGGGAAGCTTCCGGTTTACCAGACCTATGGAGATGTGTCTGAAAAATCCATATCGGATGTCGTTTTGGGCAATATGAATGTGGCTTATGTGACTGCGGGAAAGGAAGTCTGCGCAATTCTTATTTTACAGCCGGCTGATATCAAAAATATCCGTGTTCTTCTGCTATCGGATGACGGAACAAATATCCGGAGCGATGTTTATCTGAAATGTTCGACAAATGCAGATATAACTTGTGGTGATGAAACGAAAAGCGCCGGATCTGAGGAACTCCTTCATCCGGCAGATACACTGACGATGGCACCGGGAAAAACCTTTATCGTAAAACCGGAGTCGGAAGACGGTAAGATCTATCTGTGCAATGGAAATGGAACGGCTGTATCAAATGGTTATGCGGGGACGATTGAGGTGCGCAGCACAGAGAATGGATATACGGTTGTCAATGAACTGCCGTTAGAGGAATATCTGCATGCGGTCGTGCCGAGTGAGATGCCATCAAGCTTTTCTCCGGAAGCGCTTAAGACACAGGCGGTGTGTGCGCGCAGTTATGCCTATATGCAGCTGATGCGGGCGGATCTGGCGGCTTACGGTGCACATATCAATGACAGCACCTCCTACCAGGTTTATAACAAAGTAGAAAAGACAAAGGAATCTGTCGCCGCTGTGGATGCGACATGCGGGCAGGTGCTGACCTGGAACGGAAAAGTTGTGGAGGCATATTATTTTTCGACTTCCATGGGTTACACAGACACCGCGGAGATCTGGAATGTGGATGATCCGTCGTCCTATGGCTATCTGAAAAAAGCATGCTTAAACCAGGCGGATGCTGACATAGATTTGTCGGATGAAACTGCATTTTCCAAGTACATCAAGAGCAGTGTGGATGGATATGACAGCGATATCCGTTATTACAGGTGGTTTGCAACGGCAGATTTATCGGATAAGACAGAAACGGTGAATGAGATCTTAGCGGCAAGACATTCCATTTCACCAAAAAATGTGTTATATTATGAATCTGACGGTACGACGGAGATGGATGTCGCCGCTGCCGGGGAGAAAATGGGAGCCATTACCGGAATGTCAGTGGAAGCAAGAAGCAGTTCCGGTTCGATTCTTACATTAGATCTTACTTATGAATGCGGCATTGTGAAAATAAAAACAGAGTACAACATCCGCAAGATTTTAGGCTGTATGGTGAAAAAAATTGTCTACGCAGATGCAACGGAATCAGAGAATATTACGATGCTGCCAAGTGCATTTTCAACCGTCGAGAAACAGGAAGACGGGACATATCTGCTGTCCGGCGGTGGTTATGGGCACGGACTCGGAATGAGCCAGAATGGGGCAAACGGAATGGCAAAAGCCGGTATGGGCTATCAGGATATCTTAAATTATTTTTATCAGGATATTACCGTGGAAACAATCGGAGAGATGGAAGGAAAAGAGACATTATGATCTGGAAGATTATAGGAAATGTGATGTCGTTTATGGGAAAATGTAAACGGGATAAGATCAATGCATATTCTGCGCAGTCTGCGTTTTTTATTATATTATCACTGATCCCGTTTCTTATGGTTTTCTCATCCCTGTTACAGTATACTTCCGTGACAGAGGGGACGCTTTTAAAAATCATTGAGAGAGTTATGCCGGAATACATAGCACCATTTCTTATTTCACTGATTGATGAGGTATACAACAGATCAGCAGGCATTATTTCCATTACGGCGATCGTTGCAATCTGGTCAGCAGCAAAAGGTGTGCAGTACATGACGGATGGACTCAATTCGGTCAATGATCTGGAGGAAACAAGAAATTGGCTTGTACTGCGGATGTGGGCAGTTGTGTATACGGTGATTTTTCTGGTAGCTATTGTGTTTACACTGTTAGTCATTGTTTTTGGTAATTCTCTCCAAAAACTGGCATCGCAGTATATCCCGTTACTGCGGCATGCGGTAGATCTTTTGGCACATTTTCGGGGACTTATCATGCTGGTCATGTTAATTGTTTTCTTTGATGTGATATTTACAGCACTGCCGAATAAAAAGCTGACTTTTAAAAGTCAGATTCCAGGGGCTGCGATCTGCGGTGTGGCGTGGTATATTTTTTCTATCGGTGTTTCCATCTATGTGGATTATTTTAACGGTTTTTCCATGTATGGAAGCCTGACGACGATCGCCCTCATCATGCTGTGGCTTTATTTCTGTATGTATATCATGATGATGTCGGCGGAAGTAAATGTCATTTTCAATGACAGTATCCGCAAGTGGCTGCTCAAAGAGAAAGAGAAGAAAAAGAGAAAAAACTCTTGAACTAATAAATTGCCTGTGCTAAAATGCAATACAGAGTGAAAATAAAAGAAAAGGCATTGAACGTGATTAGTAGTGCACTATAATTCTTTCAGAGAGAGTGGGTCACCGGCTGAAAACCCATTTAAGACAAGGTAGGAAGCGAAGTTCGCACGGGAGCTGCATTTGTGAAATGACAGTAGCAGATGACGTCCATGCACGTTACGCATGTTAAGAGCTTTTTGTCAATATTCGTGGCAGAAAGAATCAGGGTGGTATCGCGGAATCATTCGTCCCTGGACGAATGACTCCGCGTTTTTTGTTGCTGAAACAAATCCACCACAGGAAATTGTGTCACAAAAATAATTTGTGAGACAAATATCTGAAAGAAATAATGCAGAATGGAGATTATCATGAAAGAAAAATTGCAGAAAATCAGAGAAGATGCGATCCGTCAGATCGAAGAATCCGGCGATCTGTCGAAATTGAATGATGTGCGTGTTGCGGTTCTTGGAAAAAAAGGAGAACTGACCGCAGTATTAAAGAGTATGAAAGATGTCAGTCCGGAGGAGCGTCCGTTAGTCGGACAGCTTGTCAATGAGACGAGAGAGAGCATCGAGAAGATTTTAGATGAGACAAAGAAAAAGTTAGAGGCAGCGGAGTTAGATGCAAAACTGCGCAGAGAAGTCATCGATGTGACGCTTCCGGCAAAGAAAAATAATGTCGGACACCGTCATCCGAACACGATCGCTTTAGAAGAGGTAGAGCGCATCTTTACCGGAATGGGTTACGAAGTGGTAGAGGGACCGGAAGTAGAGTATGATTATTATAACTTTGAGGCTCTTAATATCCCGGCAAACCATCCGGCAAAGGACGAGCAGGATACGTTCTATATCAATGACAAGATCGTGCTCCGTACACAGACATCTCCGGTACAGGTCCGTGAGATGGAAAAAGGACATCTCCCGATCCGTATGATCGCACCGGGCCGTGTATTCCGTGCCGATGAGGTAGATGCGACACATTCTCCGTCTTTCCATCAGATCGAGGGACTTGTCGTTGATAAAAACATTACGTTTTCTGATTTAAAGGGAACACTTGCAGAATTCGCAAGACAGTTATTCGGACAGGATACCAAAGTAAAATTCCGTCCGCATCACTTCCCATTCACAGAGCCGTCTGCCGAGATGGACGTGACCTGTTTTAAATGCGGCGGGAAAGGATGCCGTTTTTGTAAGGGTGAAGGATGGATTGAGATTTTAGGCTGTGGTATGGTACATCCGCGTGTACTGCGCATGAGCGGCATTGATCCGGAAGAATACTCAGGCTTTGCTTTTGGCATCGGATTAGAACGTATTGCACTGCTCAAATATGAGATCGATGATATGCGTCTGCTCTATGAAAATGATCAGAGATTTTTAAATCAGTTCTAGGAAAAAGATAGGAGAATATAGCATTATGAATACTTCATTAAAGTGGATCAAAGACTTAGTTCCAGGTCTTGACTGTACACCACAGGAATATATGGATGCCATGACATTATCCGGCTCTAAGGTAGAAGGATATGAGAACATGGATGAGGATCTTGATAAAATTGTGATCGGACAGGTAAAAAGCATTGAGAAACATCCGGATGCGGACAAACTTGTGATCTGCCAGGTAGATATCGGAACGGAGACAATACAGATTGTGACAGGTGCTCCGAATGTGACTGAAGGGTGCAAAGTACCGGTTGTATTAGACGGTGGAAAAGTTGCCGGAGGTCATGACGGCAGCAAGACCGAGGGCGGTATTAAGATCAAAAAAGGAAAACTGCGCGGTGTGGAGTCAAACGGTATGATGTGCTCCATCGAGGAACTTGGTTCAAACAGAGATATGTTCCCACTTGCACCGGAAAACGGTTTATATATCCTGCCGGAAGATGCTCCGGTCGGAGAGAGCGCTATCAGTTATCTTGGATTAGATGACACGGTTGTGGAATATGAGATCACTTCAAACCGTGTAGACTGTTTCTCTATTTTAGGTATTGCGAGAGAGGCGGCAGCTACGTTTGGAAAAGAGTTTGTTCCTCCGGTTGTGACAGAAACAGGCAATAATGAAGATGTTAACGATTACATCAAAGTATCTGTAAAAGATGATAAGCTCTGTTCCCGTTACACCGCAAGAGTAGTAAAAAATATCAGGATTGCACCGTCGCCGGAATGGATGCAGTGCAGACTGCGTGCGCAGGGAATCCGCCCGATCAATAACATTGTAGATATCACAAACTATGTGATGGAAGAGTATGGACAGCCGATGCATGCCTATGACCTTGACACGATCGAGGACAGAGAGATCGTAGTAAGACGCGCTGCAAAGGGTGAGCAGTTTGTGACTTTAGACGGTCAGGAACGCACTTTAGATGACTCTGTATTAATGATCTGTGATGGAAGAAAAGCCATCGGTATTGCAGGTATCATGGGTGGAGAAAACTCCATGATCACGGACAATGTTAAAACAATGCTGTTTGAAGCTGCATGCTTCGATGGAACAAATATCCGTCTGTCAGGAAGAAAGATTGGTCTGCGTACAGATGCTTCCGCAAAATTTGAAAAAGGCTTAGATCCAAACACAGCGATCGAGGCAATGAACCGTGCATGCCAGCTTATAGAGGAACTTGGTGCCGGAGAAGTTGTCGGCGGCGTTGTGGATGTTTACCCGAATGTCAAAGGGGATAAACGTATTCCATTCGAGCCGGAGAAATACAACAAACTACTTGGAACGGACATTGCAAAAGAGACAATGCTGGCTTATTTCTCAAAGATCGACCTCGGCTATGATCCGGCTTCGAACGAAGTGATCGTTCCATCCTGGAGACAGGACTTAGAGTGTGACGCCGACCTTGCAGAGGAAGTGGCAAGATTCTTCGGTTATGATAAGATTCCGACCACACTGCCAAGCGGTGAGGCTACCACAGGAAAACTTACCTTCAAACTCCGCATCGAGGCAGTAGCAAGAGAGATCGCAGAGTTCTGCGGATTTTCACAGGGCATGACGTATTCCTTTGAGAGCCCGAAAGTATACGATAAATTATTACTGCCACAGGATTCACCGCTCCGCAAAGCGGTTGTGATCAGCAATCCGCTCGGAGAGGATTTCTCTATCATGAGAACGATTTCCTTAAATGGTATGCTGACATCACTTTCCACAAACTTTAACCGCAGAAATAAAAACGTGCGTCTGTATGAACTTGGAAATATTTACCTGCCAAAACAGGTACCGGTAACAGAGCTGCCGGAAGAGCGCATGCAGTTTACACTTGGTATGTACGGAGAGGGTGACTTCTTTACCATGAAGGGTGTGATCGAGGAGTTCCTTTACAAAGCAGGAATGAAGCTGAAACCGGAATATGATCCGGAAGCCGGAAAACCATTCTTACATCCGGGACGTCAGGCAAATGTTGTTTATGATGGCACTGTGATCGGTTATCTCGGTGAGGTTCATCCGACGGTTGCTGCAAATTATGCAATCAAAGAGCGCGTTTATGTTGCAGTACTTGATATGCCAGAGATCGTATCCCGCGCATCTTTCGACCACAAATATGAGGGAATCGCTAAATTCCCGGCTGCAGCTAGAGATATCTCCATGGTTGTTCCGAAGAAAGTGCTTGCAGGCGATATCGAGAAGATCTTCGATGAAAAGGGCGGTCAGTTCTTAGAGAAATACGATCTGTTTGATATCTATGAGGGAGCACAGATCAAACCGGGATATAAATCAATCGCATACTCCTTGTCTTTCCGTGCAAAGGATAGAAACTTAGAGGATGCCGATATCACTGGTGCAATGGATCGAATCGTGAAAGCACTTGAGCATGTTGGTGCGGAATTAAGAAAATAGGATTGAGAATCATGGACGTAAAAGATTTTTATTATGACCTGCCGCAGGAGCTGATCGCACAGGACCCGTTAGAGGACCGTTCCAGTTCGCGGCTGATGGTATTGGATAAAAATACCGGTGAAGTGACACATCGTGTTTTTAAGGATATTACAGATTATTTAAGACCGGGAGATTGCCTTGTCATTAACAATACGAAAGTAATTCCTGCAAGACTGTACGGAGTGAAAGAGGGCACAGAGGCAAAGATCGAGATCCTTCTGTTGAAACGTAAGGAAAATGATATCTGGGAAACCCTTGTAAAACCGGGCAAAAAATGTAAAGTCGGAACAAAGATCAGTTTTGGCGATGGACTTCTGACCGGTGAGGTCATTGATATCGTGGAAGAGGGGAACCGTCTGATCCAGTTCCACTATGATGGAATTTTTGAGGAGATTTTAGACCAGCTTGGACAGATGCCGCTGCCGCCTTATATCACACATCAGCTTCAGGATAAAAACCGTTACCAGACGGTATATGCAAAGTATGATGGCTCTGCCGCTGCACCGACAGCGGGACTCCATTTTACACCGGAATTATTAAAAAAAGTAAAGGAAATGGGTGTGGAGATCGCAGAGGTGACACTTCATGTAGGGCTTGGTACATTCCGCCCGGTCAAGGAGACGGATGTAT
>OHCW01001187.1_pt1 | contig 10696 bp, 6 predicted proteins | sample 1566781 | NCBI WGS metagenome assembly OHCW01 (sample SAMEA3879590, study PRJEB24766) | human gut metagenome | biome: human-associated habitat; feature: feces | place: USA | collected 1985/1987 | reverse complement strand
TATTCGCTACCGCTTCCGATAACAATTCGGATAAATCTGCATTTTCAAACGGTACACAGGTTACTTCTTCTCCAAAGCGACCGCTTACTGTTTTCATTTCGCCCAGTATCATTTCAGGATGCTCTACAAAATATGAGTTCATCGTGATACCATTTTCATTCGTGCCAAGCTGTACCCAGTCAGGTACAATATCAATGAGCCTGTCACGCTTTTGCAAGAACAAAATATCCGATACGACCTCTGTTCCGGCATTGCCCTTAAAAGTAACATTCGGCAGTCTGATTGCTCCGAGAAGTTCTGCTCTTTGAGCAATATATTTTCTGACCGATGAATTGGTTTTATCCATTGTGCCTTTGCTCGTAACAAGAGCCATTACACCGCCGGGTCTTAACTTATCCAAAGACTTGGCAAAGAAATAGTCGTGAATAAGGAAGTTGTACTTATCGTATCTCTTGTCTGTCACCTTGAAATCGCCGAACGGCACATTGCCGATAACTCCGTCAAAGAAACTGTCGGGAACATTGACTTCTTCAAATCCTTGTGCCGCTATTGAGGATTTCTGATAAAGCTGCTGTGCAATACCTGCCGAAACGGTATCAAGTTCAATGCCGTAAACTTTTGCGTTCTCCATTGATTTTGGCAGCATACCGATAAAATTACCGATACCGCAGGACGGCTCTAACAAATTGCCCTCCTTAAAGCCCATTTGCTCCATTGCCTTATAAATGGCTGTGATAACTTCAGGCGGCGTGTAGAACGCAGTCAACGTGCTTTCTCTTGCCGAAGCATATTCCTCCGGTGTTAATACCGAAGAAAGTTCCAGATATTCCGTTGCCCACGCTGAATTATTTTCATCAAAGGCTTCTGAAAGCCCACCCCAACCGACATACTTTGATAAGATAATCTGTTCTTCAGGAGTGGCAAATCTGTTTTCTTCCTGACATTTTTTAAGAAGCTGTATCGCCATAATATTTCTGCGGAAGCGTTCCTTTTTACCAACCGTTTCAACCTCATTTTCTCTGAGATTAAAGGTATGACGGTCTGCCATAGGCACATCAGGGTGCAGGTCAAATCCTTTGACCTTTTTCTTCTGCTCCCAAGCGGGAACTAACGGCTCAGGCTCTTTTTCATTTCTTTCTTCGGCAGGTTCTTCCTTTACAATCAAATGCTCATTCATCGGATTCTCTCGCACTTTTCTGTCAAACTCTGTGCGTGAAAATTCCTTATTGAACAGTGGCATATCATAGTCATAGAGCATTACTCTCTCATCATCAACAGATAAGATTTCATACTCAGAAGCACCGATATACACCTTATCGCCAAGATGATATTCATACTGCACATCTTGTAGCTGTTCTGCTTCTTCAGGTTCTTTTTCGGCTAGTTCGACCTCCTGCTCCGGTGGTGCATTAGAGAGTATCTCACGGTTTCTTTTCGTTTCCTCGATTTTGACTCTGCGTTCCTCTTGACTTTCAAGCCACTGAGGATAGCGTTCTTTTTCCTTTGGATTTAAGTATCTGTCCATTCGGATAAGTTCCCCGATACGCTTCTCCACCTGCGACCACGAAAGCGTGATATGTGGATTTTCTTTACCGATGCCTTTCGTAATCGTAATACCTTTTCCGTCGTGACTCTCATCAATGCCTGCCCCGATTATGACGGGATAAGAACCGCCCCAACCGTATTCATTTTTCAAGAAGTCGGCATTTTCTTTTGCAGAAAGGCTTTTTTCAAACTGCTCATAGATACGCATTTTTCCCTCAGAAAATCCGCTTCCATTCGCAAGAACAGCGTCGATAATCTCCTGAGAAAAAGTAAAGGCAGAGGTTTTCTTTTCCTCTGCCCGACCGTCTAATATGAATGTCATCTGACCGTCCATTGACGGTAATGGTTTTATGCTGTCACTTAATTCTCCCAGTAATCGCATAGCTTCAAAATGACGGGCAATAACAGCCCAATCATAATAGCTCTGTGCGGTTCTGCTGTCGTATTTGCCCTCCCACAAATGCAGAACGTTTTCAAAGGTCTTGTACCCTACTGTCCTGCCATCCTCTAAAGTAAGTTCGGTATAATCATTATTGAAAATACTCTTTATATACTCTGTGCGGTCTTTGTTATCAGGATTACGTTCATAATAATCTTTGATTTCTTCCAGACTAGCCGACAAATGTGGTGTCGTTCTGAGAATTTCATTGATTACTTCATCACGTCCAAAGAACGGAAGGCTTTTATCCTCGTGCGTTCTGTCGTAATACTCTAAGCGAATATCACTTCCGCTTTCACGATTTCCTGTGCCGAACTGCGAAGAGAGTTCATCAGACGAACCCATTTCATCATATCCTCCGCTTTCATCTGTTCGGTCACTCCCTCTTTCTGTGCCATCTGGCTCAGGATTGTTTCCTCCATCTTGCTGGCTCTCTGTTCCACTTCCGCCAAGTGCTGTGTCAGTTCGCCCCTCGTCAGGAGATTGTAGTAAAGGACTCTGTGATGTTCCTTCAGAAACTCTCTCCTCATCTGAGCGTACCTGCCCAGCGTCACTTCCGGCTGCTGTGGAAGTTTCAGGTTCGGAAGGCTGTAATCGCCCACCATCGTGTAGGTCAGTTCGTTCATTGTCCAAACTCCTTTCGTCGTTATTTTCAACCTTATTGTATTCATTTCTGTCCTGACCGACAATTATGCGATTTTGACGGTTGAGTGCAGTAATTGTTTTAGATATTTCCGTCAATCCCATTTCTGCAATATCACTGGTAGCAAATCCAAGTGCATTGAGTGTTTCCTGCGTATTGAAGTTGGTAACATCTCTGAAATCATCAAGTTCAAAATAACCGTCCGTATCAACGCCGAGCCTTGACATCATCATATATGCCACACTGTTTGTCACGACATTTTTATAAATGAAAGCCACAATATCCTCTTCCACTTCCTCAAAGGAACTGCCCTCGGTTGCATAGTAAAGGTCTTGCAGATAATCAGGGATATTATCCTCTGCCGCATTTCTTGCTGCTCCCATAATTGCTTCGGCAAGACTGCTCTTATTCTCAATCTCTCCGAAAGTGCTTTCCAATGTTTCAATCACATCAGCTTCGTATTCCTGACGCATATCCCAAATCGGGACTGTTCTTGAATATCTGCTTTCGTGAGTATCTGAAATATCAAAGTAATGTGTCAGTCTTTGCCGTGAACGGTTTTCATCAGCAAAAACAGCAATACCTCTTGCACCTCGGTTGACCCATCTGCCAAAAATTTTGTTCCACTGCTCTATCTCAAGAACCGCTGTTGCATCAGGTCGCTGTGCATATACAAGTAGCTGTTCGTCATAACGTAACTTATAATTTCGGCAAGCCGAAGCCAAGAATGCCTGCCAGTTCTGAGGATTTGACACAACCGTTTTGCAGGTGCGGTTGTAAAGCTCAGAAATAAGGTCATATTTTCGTGCCATTACTCTTGCACCTCCTTATCGCTGTTTTTCTCTGTTTCTGGTCTTGTTTTTTGACGGTTCGGATTGATTGACAGGTTCAACTTTACTTCCACTAAGCTCCATTTTTTCAGCAAACTCGCATATATGATAGCAGCAATTTCCGACATACAAATGGTAGTCATCAATATACTTACACACTCTGTCTGCTGTGTGCCCATCACGAAAAGTAATCCTGATTTTCCCTCCATCGGGAATATAGAATTTCAAATTGTAATGACTGTCTATAAATCGAATTTGCTTTTCCTGCGGCTCTGCTCTATTCTCCTGTTGCTTCATTTTCCTTACCTCTCATTTTTGTTGCTTCATCAGAACCGCCGCCCAAATACGAAAAGAGTTTACCGGACTTTGTATTCTTCTGAAGCTCCATAATCACACCCATATCAGGAATCGTGATATTCGGGATTTTCAGGATTGCTTCCATATCAAGCTGCTGCAACTTTTTCTCCGTATCACAACCGGAGTCAAAGAGTTTATTCAGCACCTTGACCTTATTCTGAAAAGTTGCTTTGTCTTTCACGAAAATACCTCCTTAGCTAATGTTGATTACAATAGAAATACTGCCGCTCTGTTCTTCTTTCTGCGGATTACGTGAATACTCAGGAAAAAGGGACTGTACTCTCTGCCTTGCCCTGCGTATGGTTTCAAAACAAGGAAGTCCGTATGCTCGGTAATTAAATACAATATCCTCAAGCGGAAGATTTCCGGCAGGTATATATCCGTACCGATTGTAATAATGCAGAATGAGAAGCATATCATCATACCTCGACATCGGGCATTCCTTTAAGATTTCAAGCACTCGGCTCTCCACCGTTTTCTGTTGTTTCATAATGTTCCTCCAAAAATTAAAGGGACAGAGTTTTTTACGCTCTGCCCCGACTGGTTAATGTTCGCTTGTTACTTACTTCTTACGGTTTTTAACCTGAAGAAAGATAAAGCCGCCGACAATAACGGCGACTAATGCGATAGCGATAATTGTCTTTGCTTCCATTACTCGTTACCCTCCTTTTTCTTCTTTTTGTGTGCAACAACAGAAGTTACGGCGATACCGACAGCAGAAAGTCCGGCAAGGACATACCAAAGTTTCATATTGGTATCATCTCCTGTTTTCGGAGTATCCCTCAACTCATTGTGCATTTTTACAACGGCTGTTTCATCAAGTTTGATAGTAACATTCTGGTCGGCAGGTGTGATATATGCGGCAGAGGCATTGTTTGCCACTTCGGATACGGTATATTCGCCAATACGAAGTCCCTCAATCACAATTTCGCCGTTCTTATCTGTTTCAAATGTCATATCATAACCGTTTGCTCCGGTTACTCTGAACGCAAAACCTTTAACCTTATCATCTGAAGATGTCTTGACGATTTTCAGTGTTCCACGCATAGCTTCATTGATAAATCCAACTCCAGCCTTATTCTCAACGGAATAAGTTGTTTCGTCTTTCTCAATGAAAACAGAGTATTCTCCCTTATCAAGCAGGAAGCCCTCTGGTGCTTTTGTTTCACGGACAATATATTTTCCGTAAAGCAGCTCTTTCATCTCATAAATTCCGGTTTCGGTTTCTTCAAGATTTCCGATAAGTTCATCGCCATCATCAATCTTTCCGTTCTCATTGGTGTCCTTATATACCTCAAAGGTTGCACCCGTAAGTTTGTTATCTGGATATTCAGCGTCCACCTTCGTGAGTCTGATATTGCCGTGAACATACTCATTGACAATCTCAATTTCAATTACCTGCTCGGCTTTGCTGATATTGACCTCATACGCTTTTTCATCAAGAACAAATCCCTTTGGCTGCTCGATTTCTCTTACAATCCATTTGCCATAAGGAACTTTTGCAAAAGAAAAACTACCGTCTTTTGCAGAGGTAGTCGTCATAAGTGCAGTATCCTTTGTAAATTCTGTTTCTTCAGCTTTGAAGATACCGATAACAGCACCCTCAAGTGCTTCTCCATTCTCGTCAATCTTCTTACCTGATACAGAACCATAGATAAGTTCATTCTTGATTTCTTTTCCATCATTCACTTTGATTTCAACCGTTGCGGTATCCTGACCTGCGTATTCAAATACAACCGGATGCTTCGTATCAGAGAGAATATAATGCTCATCGGTTGCAATCTCTTTGACATAGTATTTGCCAAACGGAAGGTCTGACTTCATAACAGCAGTTCCATTTTCATTTACGCTGACAATCTCAATCAGTCCATCAGCCGGAATAACGGTACCGCTTGCAGATACAATATCTTCTGCGGCATAAAGACCAAAGCTGATGTTTTTGATTTCTCCGTTGTCGCCAATACCAAATGTCTTATCCTTTTCAATGACTTTTGCAAGGCTTACCTGCACTTTCTGTCTTTCATTATAGAACGATGTGGAAGTTTCGGTAACAGAGATATTCTGACCTGCATAAGTAAGTTCAACCGTATGTGTTTCGCCACTCACTACCATTCCGTAAGGTGCGGTAATTTCCTTGACCTTGTATTTTCCGAGATAAAGTTCTTTGCTCTTAACAAATCCATCGGAGCTTGTTGTGATAGTATCTACCACTTCGCCCTTTGAATAGCGGAGTGTACCGTCCGGTGTACTAATATCTTCCGCAGCACGGACTTCATAAACTGCACCCTCAAGTCCTGCCACTTCATAAACAGGCTGATAGATAACATCACTGTCCTCAGAACCACTTACATTGACACCACTAAATACTTCTCCGGTCTTTTCAACCATGATAGTACCTTTCTGTGCCATATTCGGCTTATTGACTTTCACAACAGTTACGCCGCCTTCCTCTGTGGAATTTTCTTCGGTAATATCAAAATATACCGGAGTATCATCAAGTACATATCCGTATGGAGCTTGTACCTCTACGATGGAATATCCCTTGCCGTAATCTAATTTCTCAGGTGTTACAAGAGAACCATTTGCGTCGGTATAGAACACATCAATCGTGGTCGGTGTCGGATAAGTAAAGGTCATTTTGACCTGATTACCCTGCGGGTCGTAAATCTTAAATCCTGCTCCTGCATACGGAATACTCTTTCCGCTTTCTGCGTCCACCTTAACTACATTGACAAAGCTCTCGAAGTTACGGTTATTGATGAGATAACGATAAGTCTGTGCGTTCTGTGAAATGAACACATCAAAATCATCCATCATCTCTCTGCCTTCCCAACCGGAAGTCTGGTGTACGGTATAAATACCATACGGCATATCTTTTGTCTGACCGAAGCCATTTTCATCGCAAACAATGGTATCTCTCTCGTCTTTATTGGCTGCGTCATAGCTTCCGGCAGATTTCAAATAAATCTCAAAGGAAGCACCCTTTTCAGGAGTTTCAATCTTTGTTTCTCCATCATCGGTATGTTTAATGATAGCCACATTGCCTTTGATTACCTGCTCGGTTACATCATTGGAAGTAAGGTTGTGTTCCACCTCATAAAGTTTCGGGTCTGCACCTACTTCATGGATAGTCTTATCAAGCAAATATCCCTCTGACGGTGTAATTTCTCGGATTGTCCAGTCGGTATCACAAACATATTCTTTGGTAGTGAACTGACCGTTTTCATCAGTAACATACTTATCTACAAGCGTTTCGCCCTTATAGATACCGTAAACTGCTCCCGAAAGTTTGGCATTGCCCTGTGCTTCGCCTTTCTCAGCGTCGCTCTTTGTTACTGTTACAGTAAATTTTTTCAAAATGTTATTGAAGTTTCTTGTGGTTACTTCTTTCCACTTCACTGGTGCAGTCTGATTTTTTGGCACAACATAACGGATAGCTGTGTCTACTTCTTCAAGGGTATATGGTTCAGAACCACTGATAAGCACATCTTTGAAAGTTGCCACACCGTCTTTATCCGTAACTGCATACTGGTCAACAGCATCACCGGAAAGAGAAGTACCGAAAAGATGGAACTTCACACCTTCAACAAGGTTATCTTCTGAGGACTTCACTACCTGAAGGTCGCCACGCTTCAATTTGTTATTGAAAGTGACCTTTGCAATCTGTCCTGCTACAACAGTAACTCTATGTGTTTCCTGCGGCTCGTACTTATCGTATGCCTGCTCGGTTACAGTATAGATACCCGGCATAAGATTATCAATCTGGAACTTACCGCCATTAGCTGTTGTAACTGTCTGATTGATACCGTTTCCAGTAATTGTGAAGTTAATACCGTCAACTTTACCGTCCTCACTAGTCTTTACAATCTGACAAGAACCATAGCTGACTTTCATCTTCACATAACCGTTGATACTGTCGCTTACTTCCTGAGCATAGCTGACAACATCCTGCACACTGGAATTCTGACCGTGTTTACCCTCTGACCATACAACCACACCTCTTCGTACTGCATTTTTCTTCGTTGCGGTAATCGTAAATTCCTTACTCGGTGCAGTATCCATAGAAACAGTAAGTTTGTTACCATTCACTGAAAAGCTCACTCCACTGATACTTGCCTTGAAATTATATTTGGACAGCACATTATTGGAATCTGTCAGAGTAGTTGTGTACTTGCTTCCGTTCCACTCAAGTTCTATTGTCTTTGCCGAACCGGACGATTTATTACAAAAGCTCGGTATGGTCGCATGGTTCTGTACACTCTGCACCATACTGTTGTAATAACTGAAAATCTTATTGCGAAGCGGATGCTTTGCATTGATGACATCTTTCACATTGCTGCAACCACTGGCTGCTACATGATTGAAGTTCACATCACGCTCTCCGATAACAGTTTCCCAGATAAGAAGCTGTGTGGCATAAGCCTGTGCAATGCTGTTTGCTGCTGCTTCATTCTGTGACCTCCAAGATGTCGAGATTGTCCCACGATAGCCATACTGTAAAATACGACCAACGAAAAGACGGATTTCATCTCCGGAAATAACCCCATTGGCTGCAAGGTTATTAAAATAATTTTCGTCATACTTATTCATTGTCTGACCGACCTTGAGCGAAATTCCCGGCTCAATACAATAAGCAACATTGCCTGAGTATGAGCCAATAGCCTTAAGATTGGTAAAATTGGAACGTCCGGTATGCCAACCATTTTTCAAGGTCAAATTGCTGTGTCCCCATACCCCATCGTAATTAGCATCGCCATCACGAGGGAAATCGACCATATAAACATCGGCTTTTTCTCCCGAAGCAGCATATGCTGTTGTCGAGCCAATGCCTGCAAAAGTGGTCACACACATAAGGGTCGCCAAGAAAAGCGACGTGACTCTTTTGAATTTTGACTTTATCATTGCGTTTCCTCCTGTAAAAATTGAAAACACACCGTATCTCTACGATGTGCCTTTGTGGATTTTCTCTTACGACAAGATTTACCTGCCGAAAAACAAATGCGGATTTTCGTTAATTTTTCATTTTATCATACACCTCCAGTCCGTTCATACTGTGCGATTCCCCCTTAGAGATAGACATATACTTTGAGATAGTTATATTCAAGTGAGATAGTATATATCATTTTCGGTAGGTAAAAATATAACTAAGGGGTTAGAGTGTGAGAAAGGGGAACTGTAAAACAGGCTATCTGCTGTCACGTTCTGCACGATTACGCAAGAACTTGTTGTAATGCTCCAATGCCTTGCAGACAAAATCCTCCGTCTGACTGACGGGAATGTTTTTCGGGATAAGCTGTCTTACTCTGTCGCCCCTCAACACGATTTTTTCCTTTTGGTTCGGCTTTTCCTCAGACATAACAGCGTGGATTGCTTCGGTTGTAAGGTTGCCCTCGTTGAATAACTTTCGCATACGGATTGTCTGGTCGTGTGACGGGGTAGCGTCATTCAGGTCGATTTCGTCAACCACATCACGCTGGCAATCTTCATCAAGATAGGAAAGTTCTACGGCAGGACGCATTTTAATACGCCCCTCGTCAACAAATTCAAGCAGTTCGGGAACAAGGTTTGTTAAGCGGACATAACGCTGAATTTGAGTTTTACTATCGGTTGAGTTATCTGCAATTTGCTCAACTGAGAACTTCTGACCCACTGGGGCAGAAGTTAAATCAGAACGAAATCCTTGCCTTTTCATTGCGTCCAAACGCATTTTGTAGGCATAGGCTTTTTCGCTTGGCAGTATCTGCGACCGTTGAAAATTGCTTTCGACCATAAGAATGGTAGCGGCGTCACGGTCAAGGTCTACGACCTCGCAACGAAGCGTATCAAAACCGGCAAGCTCACAGGCCCGTTTTCGTCTGTTACCCGAAACCAGCTCGTATCTGACATCCTCCTTTGGCCGGACGGTAGCCGGGGTGATAACTCCTCGTTCCTTGACACTCTCCACAAGCTGTATCATATCCTCGTCATCTCTGACCTTAAAAGGATGGCCGGGGAAATCGTCGATCAGCTCAAGGGGAATATCCCGGATTTTACTGAGTTTGGCATCGTCCCGAAGCTCCTGCGTTGTGAACAGTTCATCGAGCGTCGGTAGAGTGAAGTCGCTCTTTCTTCCTGCCATCTGCGGACACCTCCTTTGCGAACTCAGCATAAGCCTTTGCAACTGGGCTGCTCGGCTCATACTTTTTGATGTACCTGTTGAATGTGTATTCTGTTTTCAAGGTTCGTGAGGTTTTTGCCCTCACTAACCAACTGGGAACTTTTTTCGGAAATAACAAAGAGAATTTTAAAAAAATTTTTTCGACCACCTTTCAGGGACAAAGAAAGCCCCTATCACATCACGGAGATGTAATAGGGGCAGAAACAGAAAAAGCCCGCTGATCGAAATCAGCGGGCTTAAATCATACGAACTTATCGTATGCTATCGGAACTTGTCTGCAATCGCAAAATTCCAAACGCATTTTTGGCGTAAGCTCGGAGTAAATTGGCGTAAGTTGTGGCGTAAGCACCGACAATTTTGGGGCAATCAATAGAGCTTTGCGCCTGCCGGAATGTGAGGATCGACCATCAGCAAATGCAACTTTTCCTCGCCGTTTTCGTGATGGACGGCAGAGATGAGCATACCGCAGGAGTCGATGCCCATCATGGGCCGGGGCGGGAGATTGGTGATTGCAATGCAGGTCTTTCCAACCAGCTCTTCCGGCTCATAATACTGATGAATGCCGCTCAGGATGACGCGATCCTCGCCGGTACCGTCGTCGAGCGTGAACTTGAGCAGCTTCTTCGACTTCTTCACGGCTTCGCAGGCCTTGACCTTCACAGCACGGAAATCGGACTTGCTGAACGTGTCAAAGTCCACAAAATCGGCAAACAGCGGCTCGATCT
>OHCW01001173.1_pt1 | contig 10806 bp, 9 predicted proteins | sample 1566781 | NCBI WGS metagenome assembly OHCW01 (sample SAMEA3879590, study PRJEB24766) | human gut metagenome | biome: human-associated habitat; feature: feces | place: USA | collected 1985/1987 | reverse complement strand
AGCGAGCAGGGCTTGCCGTGCGAGGGGATGGACTCGGTCAAAAGCTCTCCTTCGTTGCGCCAGTCGCCCGTGCCGCCGTATGCGGGAAGGTCGGTGGTAAACACCTCGCGGTACGTCTTTTTCGGCGGGACGCCGAAGCGGTAGTCCGCGCGTCCGACGGGCGAGAAGTTGACCGCCGCGATGAGCTCGCGCCCTTTCCGGTCGCGCCGGACGAAGACGACGACGTTGTTGTGGTTGTCGTCGGCGACGAGCCATTCAAAGCCTTCCCACGAAAAGTCGATCGACCAGAGGGGGCTCTGCGATAGATAAAAGCGGTTGATGTCCTTGAAAAAACGCTGGGTCTGCTGATTTTCTTTATTTTCGAGCAAATACCAGTCGAGCTGAGAGGCAAAATCCCACTCGTGCCACTGGCCCAGCTCCGCGCCCATGAACGTGAGCTTCTTGCCCGGGTGCGCGAACTGATAGCCGTAGAGCGCGCGCAGGGTGGCAAACTTCTGCTCATAGGTGCCGTACATCTTGTCGAGCATCGACTTCTTGCCGTGCACGACCTCGTCGTGCGAAAACGCGAGGATGAAGTTCTCGGAGAAGGCGTACATCATGGAGAAGGTCAAATCCCGGTGGTGGTCCTGCCGGAACCAGGGGTCCAGCTTCAGATAGTGGCACATGTCATTCATCCAGCCCATGTTCCACTTCAGATTGAATCCAAGTCCGCCGACGTCGGCAGGCTTGGTCACCAGAGGCCAGGCGGTAGATTCCTCAGCGATCATCAGCACGTTGGGATCCACCTCAAAGGCCATGGTATTCAGCTTCCGGAGAAATTCCACTGCTTCCAGGTTTTCCCGTCCGCCGTGGATATTGGGAGTCCACTGGCCGTCCTGCCGCCCGTAATCCAGATACAGCATGGAGGCCACAGCGTCCACCCGGATACCATCGATGTGGTACATTTCCAGCCAGAACCGGGCAGAGGAGAGGAGGAAGCTCACCACCTCCGGCCGCCCGTAGTCAAAGACCCGGGTACCCCAGCCGGCGTGTTCCCGTTTCCGGGGATCGGCATATTCATAACAGCAGGTACCGTCAAACTCGTAAAGGCCCTGCTCATCCTTGCAGAAGTGCGCGGGGACCCAGTCCAAAATCACCGGAATGTTGTTTTCGTGAAGGTGGTTTACAAACCACATGAAATCCTCCGGCGTACCGAACCGGGAGGTAGGCGCAAAGTATCCGGTGCACTGGTAACCCCAGGAATCATCCAGAGGATGCTCCGTCACCGGCAGCAGCTCCACGGCAGTGTAGCCCATCTCCTTCACATAAGCCGCCAGCTGCCGGGCCATATCCCGGTAATCCAGGAACTCGCCGTTTTCATGCTTCCGCCACGAGCCGAGATGGACCTCGTAAATATTCAGCGGCTGATGGTACACCGGCTGCTTATTGCGGCGGAAGTCCTCATCCGTCCAGGAAAAATGCTCAATGTCATAGAGCTTGCTGGCGGTGCCGGGGCGGGTCTCCGTATGGAACCCGTAGGGGTCCGCCTTGTAGTGAACTCTGCCATCCTCGCCGGTAATGGCATACTTATAGCTGGTATAGACGGGCAGGTCCGGAAGGAATCCCTGCCAGAATTCGCCCTTTTGGGTAAGTGGATCAACGGTCAGGTCCCAGCCGTTAAAATCTCCAACTACGGAAGCAGCCTTTGCATGAGGCGCCCAAACGTTGAACCACCAGCCGTGGACGTCTCCCTCTGTGGCAGGGTGCGCACCGAAGAGCCGCCAGCCGTCCGTCAAGCTGCCGCTGTGATACAGTTGAGTCTGATCTGCCATGGGTCTCCCCTTTCTGCTGCCATATTATTTTTTCTCATACTGAGGGTAGCATTTTAAAACGATTACGTCAAGGCAGCCGCAAGTCACTTTACAAATGTCATACTTTAATTTCATATTATACCGCCGGATAGCCGAAAGCGTCAAGGTAAGAGGGTGTCGAAAAGGAAAGACACTCTTTGTCCGATTTGTCTTACTTTTCCAGTTTTTGTTCCCGCTTCTTGTAGAATATGCCGGTGCACAAGGCGTTTAAGGTCTGTTAAGATGAGTACATTCCATCTGTCGGACCCACTGGCCTGACAGCAAAATTCAGGCCCCGCGGGCCGTAAACAAGGAGTTTTCATGATTTCCTTCCTGACTGACATCACGGTGGACGGCGTAGCCCTCTGGGTGGTACTGCTGATCTGCGTCGGCGTTTTCTTAGGCGCGTTTATGGACGCCATCGCCGGAGGCGGCGGGATCATCACCGTCCCTACCTATCTCATGGGCCTCTCAAACCTTCCCATTTATAACGCTTTGGGGACGAATAAACTCTCCTCCGGCATCGGCACGATTTTTTCCACAGCCCGGTTCATCCATCAGGGACTGGTGGACTGGAGGCTCTTTGCCCCGGCGGTAATCTTATCCCTGACCGGCTCCGTCTGCGGCACCTGGCTCCAGCACCACACCCCTGCGGTAGTGCTGAAATACCTGCTGCTGGTGGTGCTGCCGGTGGTAGCGTTCATCACCCTGCGGACCCGGAAGTGGCCGGATGAAACAGCGCCGCTGGACCCTTGGCTGCGGCGGCTCATCATCTGGGGCTCGGCCTTTGTCATCGGCGGATATGACGGGTATTACGGCCCCGGCACCGGCACCTTCATGATGATCGCGCTGGTGCGTTTCGCCAAGCTGGATACCCGTCATGCGGCCGGCGGCGTAAAAGTGGTCAATCTAGCCTCCAATCTGGGCAGCCTGTTCACCGCTCTGCGGGCCGGGTATGTGCTGGTGGGCATTGGCCTGATCTCCTCCGTGGCGTCCATTCTGGGGCACTATATCGGTGCGGGTCTGGCTATCAAAAACGGCAGCAAGATCGTCCGGCCCACGGTGATCGCAGTCCTGCTCCTGTTGACCGTAAAGGTAGGCAGCGAGCTTCTATTCCCGGAATTCTGGAATTGAGGTGCGTAATATGTGTGAAAAAAAGACCATCGGTATTTTAGGCGGCATGGGCCCTCTGGCCACCGCCGACCTGTTTCAGAAGATCACCCTGCTGACAGAGGCGGAAACGGACCGGGATCATATCCGGGTGTACATCGACAGCAATGCCAACATTCCCGACCGCACCGCCGCCATCCTCAGCAACGGCCCGGATCCGGTACCGGAAATGGCAAGCGCCCTCCGGAATCTGGAAGCCTGCGGTGCAGACTGTGTCATCATGCCCTGCAACACCGCCCATTATTTCCTGCCCCGGCTCCAGGCTATGACAGAGATCCCCTTCCTCAGCATCCTCACCGCCGCTGCGGAAGCCTGCAAAGCCCAGTTCCCCGGAAAAACCGTGGGAATTCTGGCCACAAAGGGGACGCTTTCTGCTCAACTGTATCAAAACGCCCTTGGGGAAGCCGGTGTGCCGTACCTGATCCCGGAGACAGAAGAGCAGGATGCCCTCATGCGGGTCATCTATGATGGCGTCAAAGCCGGAAAAGGCCCAGACGCTTACCGGGCGGATCTTTTGACCGTGGTGGAGCATATGATGACCCGTGGGGCCGGTGTGTTCCTGCTGGGCTGCACGGAACTGCCCTTGGCTGCGGAGGCCGTGGGCCTGACGGTCCCCGTGGTGGATCCCACTGCGGAGCTTGCAAAAGCCGCCATCCGTTTCTGCGGCTTCCGTGTACGGGCAAAATAAGCAAAAAACGCCCATAGAATCTCTGTTTTGACGAATGATCCAGTGAAACAGATGGGATTTTGCACAAAATAAACAACTTTATTAGTGCGGACTTTACAAGTTCCCGGCATACCGCTATAATATCTCCAATCATATTTGCGTAAATTTCTGCGAATTTTACGCACAGCGTATTAAAAAGTGTGAAAGAGGGAGCGTATTCTATGGAAAAAAAGAAAAAACTGTCCCTGCCGGTACAGATCTTTATTGCTCTGGTACTGGGTATCGTTGTCGGTCTGGTGTTCTACTTCACCGGTGCGGCTGGCTTCACCACCAGCTACATCAAGCCCTTCGGTGATATTTTCGTCAACCTGCTGAAGTTCATCGTAGTGCCTGTGGTGCTGCTGTCTATGATCGACGGCATCATCTCCATGGGCGACATGAAAAAGGTGGGCGCCGTTGGCTGGAAGACCATTCTCTACTTCATGGTCACCACTGCCGTGGCCTGCATCATCGGTCTGGTTCTGGCAACGGTGTTCAACAACGCGGGCCTGTTCCCCAACCTCAGCGAGGCTGCCCAGGCCGCCGAGTACGAGGCCAAGGAATACGCCGGCTTCATGGCAACTCTGGTTGCCATTTTCCCCACCAACATGTGGAAGGCGTTTACCGAAGCCAATATGCTTCAGGTCATCGTCATTGCCCTGCTGTTCGGCGGCTCCATTCTGGCTGCCGGTGAGAAGTCCAAGCTGGTCCGGGACATGGTGACCTCCGCTTATGCCGTGGTTGAGCGGCTGATGGAATTCATCATCTCCCTGAGTCCCATCGGTGTGTTTACCTACATGACCTGGGTGGTTGCCACGCAGGGTGCTGAGATCCTTGGCTCTCTGGCGCTGGTCATTCTGTGCGCCTATATCGGCTACATTCTCCACGCCCTGCTGGTCTATTCTGTTTCCGCCAAGGCGTTTGCCGGCATCAGCCCCGTCAAGTTCTTCAAGAACGCTTCCGCGGCTATGATCTTCGCCTTTACCTCCACCTCCTCCGCCGCGACCCTGCCGGTCTCCAAGGAGTGCGCCGATGCTCTGGGCGCTGAGGACGATATTTCCTCCTTCGTGCTGCCTCTGGGCGCCACCATCAACATGGACGGCACCGCCATCTACCAGTGTGTTGCCACTGTGTTCCTGGCCACCTGCGCCGGTATGCAGCTGACCCTGAGCCAGATGATCCTCATTGTGGTCACCGCTACGCTGGCCTCCATCGGCACCGCCGGTACTCCCGGCGCCGGTATGATCATGCTGGCCATGGTGCTGGAAGCCATCGGCATCCCCGTGGCTTACATTGGCCTGATCGTGGCTGTGGACCGTCTGTTCGACATGGGCCGTACCTGCCTGAACGTCACCGGCGACATTGCCTGTTCCCTGTGCGTCACCAAGTGGGAGAGCAAGAAGAAGTAAATCAAAGTACACGATACGCAAAAGAAAAGGCCGCATAAGCGGCCTTTCCTTTTTGTCCTCTTATTCCGTTTTCTGGCCCCGGCGGCCCAGGCGGATGGCCTCCCGGGTATAACTCACCGACAGCACCGCCCAGATCACCAGCACCACGGCACTGGGCAGGATGCCGTAGTGAAAGACCATGTTCCCCAGAAGCAGCACGCCCCAGCAGTAAGGACAAAAGCGGCTCACCGTAACGTAGGCCTTGTAGCTGGCCTGGCCGATCTGGCGGCGCTCCGCCTCGTCGCAGCTTTCCCACCAGCGCTCCTGGAACTTCATGTCATATACGCTGCCCCGCTTTTCCGGATTCATCTTCTTGGTGAGGTCCACCGTCTTCTGTTGGAGCAGAGTGGCCAGTGCAATGACTACCAGAAAGATCACCAGCAGCGTGATCGTATTACCATCGGAGCTCTGTGGCAGCTTCGCGGTGCCGGCATTGAAAAAGAAGAAGCTGACGATCACCGTCAGGCTGTCCAGCAGCAACGCCCAGCTCAGGCGCTCCTCCGCCCGCTGCATCACGTCCTCATCCTCGCCGTCCCAGCCATGGAAGGCAGTGTCGGACTTGCGGTACTGGTACAGTCCAAGACCCAGCAGCACGGCGGCACAGGCAGCCATAGCCCAGGGGGATGCGGCGCCCAGCAGGTGGGCAAACGCCGCACCGAAAGCAGTATGGTCCTCCCAGAAATACCCGGCCACACCGGACAGGCCACCCAGCACACCGCCGATAAGGCTAGCCACCACTAAGATCCCCAAAAATCTGGGAAATGCCTTTTGATTCTCACTTTTCTGCTTCATTGCGCACATCCTCCTCATAGCTGAAAATATCCTCCACAGAGACCTGGCACAGCTTTGCCAGCTTCAGCGCCAGGGTCACAGAGGGGGAGTAGTCCCCCCGCTCGATCTGGCTGATGGTCTGGCGGGAGACCCCCGCCAGACGGCCCATTTCCTGCTGGTTGACTCCCAGCCGGGCCCGGTATTCCTTCAATCGGTTATACAGGGGCATAGGCCCCTCCTTTCTGTTAGGTTCGCTTGTCAATTTGACAACTATCTTTGTCATTTATGGATGATACCATTGACAAGGAAAGTTGTCAATATGGAATTGAAAATTTTTCGCACTCCGTTGATAGGAAAAACGGTTCTTCCCTTTTTGCGTGAAATATGCTATACTTATTCCGCATTTTTGCGGGAAACGGGAAAGAAGGGAGGCGGTCCAATGGAATTTGCCAATGACCCCATTGCCCGGCGGATCCGGGAAGCCGCCGGACGGGGAACACTTTCCCACGCGCTGCTGTTTTCCGGCAGCGGGGACCGGATCGCCGTCGCGCAGTACGCTGCTGCGGCCATGGAGTGTCAGGGCGGCGGACAAAAGCCCTGCGGGACATGTCCCGCCTGCCGCAAGGTGTTCTCCGGCATTCACCCGGACGTTATCACCGTCCGGGACGAGGCCCATAAGAACCTCTCCGTGGACACCGTCCGCCAGATCCGCGCCGATGCCTATATCCGGCCCAACGAGGGTGCCCGGAAGGTCTATATCTTTCCGGACTGCACCATTCTGACAGAGCAGGACCAGAACGTACTGCTGAAGATCGTAGAGGAAGGCCCGCCCTACGCGGCATTCCTCTTCTGTGCGGAAAATTCTTCCGTGGTCTTGCAGACGCTCCGTTCCCGGTGCGTGGAGCTGAAGCTCCATCCCGCCGTCACCGTGGAAAAGGAAAGCTCGGAGGCGGGCGTGGAGCTGTGCCGTCTGCTGGCGGCAGGGAAGAGGGGGACTGTCACAGAGCTGATGGTCCGTCTTGAGAAAAAACGGCTGGACCGGGACGGCCTTGCGGCCATGCTGGATCAGGCCCGGACCCTTCTGGCGGCAGCCCTGCTGGCCCAGTACGGCCAAGCCCCGGAGGGACCGGACGCCGCCCTCATTGTCCAACTTGGGAAACGCTTGACAAAACAGCGGATCATGGGCACAATAGAATTGTTACAAACGTACCGCGGAGCCTGCTCCTACAATGTGGGCGCCAGCCATGTGCTGGGGGCTTTGGCGGTGGAATTGGAGGAAATCCTTTGACTGAAGTGATCAGCGTCCGCTTTCGGGGCGGATGCAAGAATTATTATTTTGACCCCAAGGGACATGCGGTGAAAATGGGCGATCAGGTCATCGTGGAGACCGCTCAGGGCCCTGAATTCGGCACCTGCACCCAAGGGAACCACGAGGTGGCAGACGAAGCTGTTGTCCAGCCCCTGTGCGCCATGCTGCGGCTGGCCACTGACGCCGACCGCCGCACCGTAGATTACAACCGAAAAAAAGAGAGCGAGGCCTTCGACATCTGCGAGAAGAAGATCGCGGATCACGGTCTGGAAATGAAGCTGGTGAACGTATCTGCCAGCTTTGACGGCAGTAAGATTATTTTCTTCTTTACCGCCGATGGCCGGGTGGACTTCCGGGAGCTGGTGCGGGATCTGGCCGGCGTGTTCCGGGCCCGGATCGAGCTGCGTCAGATCGGCGTCCGGGACGAGGCCAAAATGGTGGGCGGTCTCGGCATCTGCGGGCGGCCCTTCTGCTGCTCCCAGTTTTTGGACGGGTTCCTGCCCGTCTCCATCAAGATGGCCAAGACCCAGAATCTCAGCTTGAATCCCACCAAGATCTCCGGCACCTGCGGACGGCTGATGTGCTGCCTGAAATATGAGCAGAACGCCTATGAGGATGCTCAGAAGCGGATGCCCAAGCAGGAATCCTTCGTTCAGACCCCCGACGGCCCCGGCAATGTAAAAGCCGTGGACCTGCTGCGGGAAACTGTAAAGGTCAGTCTGGACAGTGCTCCGGAGACCCAGAAGTGCTACCACAACTGCGAGATCTGCGTCCTGCGCAACGGCAAGGGCAGCCGTGAGGGCATTGAGATCCCCACAGAGCGGCCCGAGCGGTATGTGGAGGAAAAGGAAGATGAGTTCATCGCGCCGGTGATCTCCCGGCACTTTGAAGCGGAGGAACCGGCGGAGACGCCGGTCCCTGTCCGGGAACGTCCCCGCGAGGAGGGCGGCGAGAGCAAGAACCGCCGCCGTCACCGGGGCGGACGCCGCAGAAGCGGCGGCAGCGGCGAGGGGACACCCAACACTTCCGCACCGGCGAAGAAGGAAGCTCCCAAGGCCCCCGAAGGCCAGAGCCGTCAGGGCGGCAAGCCCGCAAACCGGTCTCAGCGGCCTAAGCAGGACCGCCCCCGGACCGAGCGGCCCAAGCAGGACCAACGTCCCAGACAGGATGCGGCTCCCGTCCGGGAAAAGGTCATCAATCCGGAAAACGGTGAAGCTGTTAAGCGCCGCCGTCACCGGGGCGGACGCCGCCATCGCGGCGGTGGCGGCGGAAACGCCGGCGGAACACCCTCCGCAGAATAAGCGGCTATCTCAGGCGGAGCGGGAATCTTTCCGCTCCGCCGTTTTTTAGGAGAATAACTATGGGAAAATTTGACGGCGTTCTGCTAGCCAGTGACTTTGACAATACCATCCTGAATACAGAGCGGCCCCGCCGCACCGGCTGTCCCATTCCACCTATTTCACAGCGGAATGTGGAAGCCCTCCGCTATTTCATGGACAACGGCGGCCGCTTTGCCGTAGCCACAGGCCGGGCGCTGCCCGCCTTCCGGATATTCGCGGAGCAGGTGCCCATGAACGCACCGGCCGTTGTGTGCAACGGCGGCGCGCTGTACGATTTCAAAACGGAGCGCTATCTGGAAACCATGGAGCTGCCGGAGACCATCCGTCCGCAGGGTCAGGATGTGCTGGACCGGTTTCCCACAGCGGCAGTGGAAGCCTATCACATGGACAATGTGATCCATTCCGTGCGGCCAAACGAGTACACCCGGCAGCATGAGCACGTGACCCATGCCGGGGTGCAGCCTGTCCCAACCCTGCTGGAGGTGCCAATGCCCCTCATCAAGATCATGTTTGAGGATGACCACGAGCACCTGCTGGCTCTGCGGGACTATGTGAGCAGGCAGCCTTGGTCAGCGGACTACGAGGTGTTTTTCTCTGACAGGACTCTGCTGGAGGTCACCCGGAAGGGCGCCAGCAAGGGAGCTATGGTAGCTCGTCTGGCAAAGCGCCTGGGGATCTCCATGGATCATATCTACTGCGCTGGAGACGAAAACAACGATCTCTCCATGCTGACGATGGCGGCAGAGGGGTTTGCCCCGGCTAACTGCGTAGAAACCGTGCGAAGCTGCGGCGCTACCATTGTGGCGGACTGCGACCACGATACCCTTGCGGAGATCGTCTCCATTCTGGACAAACGGTACTGAGATTCGGCAATTGTATTGACAAAACCGCCGTTTTTCTCTATAATTTTAACTGGCCGTAGAAAACTGAACACAGGGGTGCTGGAGAGAACTCCGGCTGAGATGCGGGGCTGTGACTGCCCTCTTTCCCTTAAACCTGATCCGGGTAATGCCGGCGTAGGAAGTGAACGATCTGTCTTTCCGTACCGCAAGCCCGTTCATGTGGCCTGCGGTACTTTTTTTCAGGAGGGACGTTTATGTCCGCAAAGAATACCAACTCCCATTTCCGAGTCCGGATGCTGTGCGAGGGTGCCATGATGGTGGCCCTGGCCCAGGTACTCAGCTACATCAAGCTGATGGAACTGCCCAACGGCGGCTCCCTGACCCCCGCCATGTTCCCCATCATCCTGTTTGCCGTCCGCTGGGGACTGACTCCGGGCCTCATGGCCGGCTTCACCTTCGGCCTCTTGCAGCTCATTTTTGACGGCGCTTACGCCTGGGGCTGGCAGTCCATGCTGCTGGACTATCTGGTGGCCTTTACTCCCTTGGGTCTGGCTGGCCTGTTCAAGGGCAAGAAGTGGGGCATCTTTGTCGGTACCGTGGTAGGCTGCCTCGGCCGCTTTGTCATCCACTTTATCTCGGGCGTGACGGTCTACGCGCAGTATATGCCCGAGGAATTCATGGGCATGACCATGACGTCTCCCGTGTTCTACTCCGTGCTGTATAACGGCACCTACATGCTGCCGAACACGATCCTCGCGATCGTCATCTGCGCGTTGCTGATGAAGCCCGCAGCGAAGCTGCCGAGCGCAGAGTAAAAAAATAATATGGCAGCGCGACAGCGCTGCATTTGTTCCCTGCGCCGCGCAGGGGTACGATAATAAGGGAGGGGTATCTCTTTTTGAAAAAGAGATACCCCTCCCTTACACCCTCCCAGAGAAAATTTTCATTGCAAGCGAGCAGCTCGGAGAGGTGCGATGCTTGCCGATTGCACTTCCCTGCGCGCGGCGAAGCCGCGTTAGCATTGCTATACGATTTGGCCTACTTCTATCATCCGCTGCCGCTCTGCTCATCTTGTTTTGGTGCAGCCTAATCATCTGACAATGCATATCGTCTTGGTAGTGCGTACTGCGGCGAGCGCCAGCAAAGCCGCCCCAGCAGGCAATAGCAAATCTGTACAAGTCCAAAGTAGGCGGAAATTGCGTAAGGCTAACGAATCGCAGGCAAAGCGACAGCGAAGATAGAAGTAAGTCAAATCGTTTAGCACCAAAAAACAGCAGGCACCCGATTCGACAAGCACCGCAGCTCTTCAAGCTTCAATCTTGCAATGCCGGGGTCAAGGGGGCAGAGCCCCTTGCGTTCTCTTGGGGGTTCAAGGGGGCCATTCTCTCACG
>OHCW01001163.1_pt1 | contig 10853 bp, 10 predicted proteins | sample 1566781 | NCBI WGS metagenome assembly OHCW01 (sample SAMEA3879590, study PRJEB24766) | human gut metagenome | biome: human-associated habitat; feature: feces | place: USA | collected 1985/1987 | reverse complement strand
AATATATCTTTCATGCCGTTGACCGGCTTTTTGCTCAGTGCCATTTGATTTCCTCCATTTTTTTCTCTTTTTATCCAGCATTTATTATACGTTTCGGGGCCTCATACGTCAAGGATTGTTGCAAAATGCTTTTTCAATCAAACAACTGTGTGTTACAAGTTTACCTCTGAACAGTAACAGATCGTCCAAGAAAATGTCCGCACCCTCCCGTCACGAAATTGATCTGTTTCATCAGTTACTTTCTGATTATATTTTAAGGCAGATGTGAATGTTTCCATTTCACATCTGCCTTAATGCCGTTAATACCCATTTATTTTAATTCATCTTCCAGCAATACTGCTGCGTCCTTTACACAGTCAATGCATTCTCTCCTGACAACCCCATCTGCAATACCTTTGAGTTCTTTACAGATAACGGTACCATTTTGTTCTTTGAATCTGCTGATGATTCGTCTTGCACTCTGCATTGTTTTCTGCGGATTTTTATTGATCATACCCAATACATTTACTGCTCCGATGATTGCTCCGCATGTTGCTTCCATACTGCCACCCATGCCTACCGCAAATCCCTGTGTAAGATTTTTGACTGTTTCTTCATCCAGCCCTGCCTGTTCACAATACGTACATGCCACAGCCTGCGCACAGTTATAACCACACATTTTTCTTTGAACTGCCTCTTTTACTTTTGATTCCATCTTTTTCTTTCCTTTTCTTTTTGTAATTAGGAAGGGGATTTCATCCAGCTATTTTTCTGAGAACAACTGCTGCTTGCGCGCAATCATCTCATCAATCCTCTTCATATACAGCCCGACATCTTTAACATTTTCACACCGCTCGATCCGGTGTGTGCCATCCGCATTCGGCTGCGGCCATACCCGTTTGGTAGATGCCCCTGCGCCACAGGCAACGATTGTCTGGCGTTCCTCCATGATTAACACGTTATACACCCCTGCCTTGCCCGGCTTGGCATATCCCACGTTTTCCATATTTCCCGCCATTCCTTTCTGACGGTACAGATAATACGGAGAGAGTCCCATCTGATGACAGTATTCGGCACACAGATCCATGTGCTCCTGCGTATTGACCATCATCATGCTCTCATAGCGGTCCTTGAAAATGTTTAACCGTGCCGCACGCTTGATGGCAAGTGAATGGATCGTGATATTATCCGGATCGAGTTCTTTTAAAATTTCCATCGTATTTCGCACATCCGCAAGATCCTCTTCCGGAAGCCCCATAATCAGATCCATGTTGATATTGTCAAATCCCAGTTTTCTTGCCATGCGAAAACTTTCTATCGTCTGTTCGACCGTATGATGACGTCCGATCAGATCGAGCGTTTTCTGCTTCATTGTCTGCGGATTGATGGATATACGGCTGATGCCATTCTTTCGCAGCACCAGAAGTTTTTCTTCCGTGATGGAATCCGGCCGTCCTGCTTCCACCGTAAATTCCAGACAATCTCCCAGATCAAAACTGCACCTGATCTTGCGGATCAGACGATCCAGCTGGTATGGCTCAAGTGTGGTCGGTGTCCCTCCCCCGATATAGATCGAGTTCAGTTTGCGATGATAATTCTTTGCGGCAACATAATCCAGTTCCTTTTCCAGTGCGTCCAGATATGCATCAACCTGTGTTTTCCAGGCAGTCAGCGGATAGGAAGTAAACGAACAGTACAGACAGGTGCTCGGGCAAAACGGTATGCCGATATACAGACTGTATCCATTCTTATAATCCAGCCGGGAAAGCAATGCCCGCTCACGCTCTGCAATGGCAATCGACAGATTGATTTTCTCATCGGATGCCAGATAGGTCTGTTTCATATAGGAAGCAATCTCTTCTTTTGTTTTTCCCTCATCAAGCATCTGCATCGGAATCTTCGTCGGACGGATACCGGTCAGTGTACCCCATGGCAGCGGCTGTCCCGTCTCTTCCTCCAGCAGGCGGTACAGATGTTCCTTCAATGCATTCTTTGTCTCTGTACGATTGGAAAAATCCACCGCAAAGGTGCGCCGCGCCGGACCATCCGGCGCGTCATCCCAGGCGATGGAAATTCTGTCATCCGCATAATCAATCGAAAAATGGGAACTCCCCGCTTCTTCCTGCTCCGCAGAATGATTGGTACACGCTACATTTTTTTCGTCCGCATGCGCTTCCTTCGTATAGTAAAGCTCCACATCTTCCTTCGGGAAAAACGCTTTAATCAGCGAATGAATATCATATTCAAATTCTGTTCTGTTTAATGTTACGGTAATCATAAGTATGGATTGTACATCCTCTCGTTTTCAATAGTCGTTACATCGTTGTGTCCCGGATAAACGGTCGTGCGGTCCGGCAGTGTCATCAGCTTTTCCTTGATGGAACGAATGATATCAGACATGCTTCCGCCCGGAAAATCGGTACGTCCTACCGATGTGCAAAACAGTGTATCTCCGGAAAATACCACATTCTCGTATGGAAAATAGTAACAGCATCCCCCCGGTGTATGTCCCGGTGTGTGCAGTACCCGGATATGAAATCCTGCCAGATCCAGTTCCTGCTCATCCTTTAAATATATGTCCGCATGGAACACGTGGTGTTCCCCTGTCATGTGGCATAAATTCATCTCTTCATTTTCCAGCGTTTCTTTTTCCGTCTCATAGGCATAGACCGGAATCGAAAATTCTTTTGCCAGATCTGCTGCTCCGGTTGCATGATCAAAATGTCCATGTGTCAGCAGAATTGCCACCGGTGTACATCCTTCCTGACGCACACGCTCCGCCAGCTGCTTGGGACTGTAGCCCGGATCAATAATGATCAGTTCTTTTGTCTCATCATTGATTGCAAAATAGCAGTTGGTCTGTACCGGCCCTACCACATAGTGATTTATTTTTAATTTTGCCATTTTCTTCCTCCTGTCGGCGCAACCTTAGCCAGTCGTCCGCTCCACATCCATCACGCTCTCAATCTGTCGGATCTTTTCCACAATTTTTGTGATCTGTCCCCTGCCTTTTGTCTGGAAGGCCACATCAATTGTTGCGATCCCCTGCTTGCTGGTCTTCGAGTGAATCCCGGAAATATTGATCTCCGCCTCTGTAAATACTTTGGTAATATCCACAAGAAGTCCGGAACGATCGTGACAGAAAATCTTGATTTCCGCATGATACTCGCCAAACTGTTCTTTGTCTGCACCCTCCTGCCACTCAGCTTCAATCAGGCGCACACGCTCCATATCGGACAAATGCAGAATATTGACACAGTCGGTACGGTGGATCGACACACCACGTCCGCGGGTGACAAACCCCACAATCTCATCTCCCGGAACCGGGCTGCAGCACTTACTGAAATGCACAGCCACATCATAAAGTCCCTTGACCACAATTCCGCTCTTGGAATGCTTTGGCATATCCTCCTGCTTATTCTCCCCAACAGCCGCAAGCACTTCCTGATCTGTCAGCGTAATCGGATGATCCTTGCGGTATTCATCGTACATACGGTTTACAATCTGGCTTTCTTTCAATCCTCCGTGTCCTACGGTTGCCAGACAGGAATTCCAGTCATGGAACCCATATTTGCGGATAATCTTTCCCTGATATTCCGGCTTATTGATTTCTCCGAAATTGATTCCCTTTGCCTTGGCATAATTGTTAATCAGTTCCTTGCCGTGCAGAATATTTTCTTCTTTTAATTCGCTGCGGAACCACTGATTGATCTTGTTCTTGGCCTGTGTGCTCTTGACAATGGAAAGCCAGTCACGGCTCGGTCCCTTGGAGTTCTGGGAAGTGATGACCTCAATCCGGTCTCCGTTCTGGATCACATAGTCAATCGGCACCAGCTTGCCATTGACTTTGGCACCTACCATCTTATTTCCCACAGCAGAGTGAATGCTGTACGCAAAATCAATCGGTGTGGAACCGTTTGGCAGGTTCTTTACATCTCCGGACGGGGTAAAACAGAACACGGTATCGGAAAACAGATCCAGATCACTCTTTAAAAGTGTCATAAACTCTTTATTATCCGACATGTCACGCTGCCACTCAAGGATCTGGCGCAGCCAGCTTAATTTTTCTTCTTCGGTTACGGTCGTGGAAGTGGTTACCCCATTGTTCACTTCCTTGTATTTCCAGTGCGCCGCAATACCGTATTCTGCGGTACGGTGCATCTCAAACGTACGGATCTGAATCTCAAACGGCTGTCCGCTCGGTCCGATCAGTGTCGTATGCAAAGACTGATACATATTCGGTTTTGGCATGGCAATATAGTCTTTGAAACGGCCCGGAATCGGTTTATATTTTTCGTGCATGATACCCAGAGCCGCATAGCAGTCTTTTACGGTATCCACAATGATACGGATGGCAAACAGATCATAAATCTGATCAATGGTCTTGTTCTGGTTCACCATCTTTTTATAAATGGAGAAAAAATGCTTGGCACGTCCGGAAATCTCCGCTTTGATGCCAGCCTCTTCAATTTCCCTGCGCACATCGACAACCAGTCCCTGTACATAGGCATCCCGCACATTTTTGCGCAGTGCAACCTTTTCCACCAGATCATAGTAAGCCTCCGGCTCCAGATATTTAAGAGAAAGATCTTCCAGTTCAATCTTGATCTTGCTGATACCAAGACGCTGCGCGATCGGGCAGTAAATCTCCTGTGTCTCACGGGCGATCCGCTGCTGTGCCTCCTTGGACTGGTATTTTAAGGTACGCATATTGTGCAGACGATCCGCCAGTTTGATCATAATGACACGGATATCTTTCGCCATCGCAAGAAACATCTTACGCAGATTCTCCGCCTGCATCTCCAACCGGTCTGCATTCTTGTCCTTCGGATTTTTAATATTATCCGTCAGATGCAGATGCTGCAGCTTGGTTACACCATCCACGAGAAGAAGGACTTCATCCCCGAATTCCTCCCGCATCTGTTCTTCGGTCATCACGGTATCTTCCAGCACATCATGCAACAGACCCGCAGCAATGGTTTCCTTGTCCAGTTCCAGCTCTGCCAGAATGATTGCCACACAGAGCGGATGGATAATATATGCCTCTCCGGATTTACGCACCTGTCCTTTGTGCGCCTCAAAAGCGACATGATATGCCTTTTCAATTAATGTGATATCCGTGGAGGGATGGTATTTCCGGATACTTGCAATCAGTTCGTCATACAAGTCCTCCGGCTTGGAAAATTCCTGAATTGGTTTAATGTTGTCGGAACCCGAATGATACTCGCGCTCAATTCGTTCCAGTTCTTCTGTAGAAATATCTGCCATGCGTTCACCTACTTTTTCCATATGCCATAATATAATAGATTATTATAATTTATAATTTTTCATATTGCAATGGTTTCCCCTAAGAAAACTCGTAGATATAGCGTTGTGTTCGGCTCCCGGAAACATCTGTATCCTCCAGATAGTAAAATCCCAGTTTCTGAAGAAGTGCCACAGAAGCCACATTCTTTTGATCCGTCAGGGCATTGACTCTTGGAAAATCCAGTTCTTCCCGGGCAAATGCAAGAATTGCCTGACACACTTCCGTGGCCAGTCCCTGTCCCTGTCTGTCCGGATCGATCAGATATCCCAGTTCCAGTTCCACGGCATCCGGAAATTCCCGGTGCTCGAGTCCTGCCCTGCCGATCAGTTCCCCGGAAGCTTTATCAAAAACCAGCCACATCCCATATCCATAGTATCCGTACATATTGGTAATATATGCCTGCTGATATTTTTTTTCTTTTTCCTTTGCAAACAATGGTTCAATAAATCCCGGAATCCTCTCTCCGTCTGCATCCAGACGCCATGTTACCCCTTCTTTCTGATACAGTTTTTCCAGGGCGGGAAGATCTTCCATCGACAATTCCCGGATCACGCACCGTTTCGTGCGCGCAATCTCCCACGGCTGGCCATGGCATCTTTGAAAAATCCGCTCCAGAAATTCATCATCCACTTCCTCAAAACCTTCAATCACCATCCAGGCGCCCGCATAACTCTGTTCCGGAAATGCCGGATCTGCATAGGCAGCCACCGCCATATGCGCACGGACTGCCGCCTGAATCCCGGCATCTGTCGGCGTAATCAGGAGGACTTCCTCTGCATAAAGTTTCCACACAGCAAGCGCTTCTTCCGTTATGTTTTCCACCGGAAATACCGGAAAGTCTGTGGACAATTGCAGAGGATTCCATTCTTTCTGTTGATAGACCAGTGCCTTTAATTTCATCCTGTCAAAAAAGGCAGACTCTTTCGAATCTGCCTCTCCTTTCTAAATATTACACGGTTTCCGGTTCCGGATATTCTTCCCCGAAGGTATCCACAACAACTGTTTTCATCACCTGATCTTCCAGCGGACGATCACTGTAATCGGTAGCGGTCTCTGCAATGGCATCTACCACATCCTGTCCCTCGATAATCTTGCCGAACGCTGCATATGCGCCATCCAGATGCGGAGCGTCTTTGTGCATGATAAAGAACTGGCTTCCTGCGGAATCCGGCATCATGGAACGTGCCATGGAAAGCACGCCTGCGGTGTGGCGCAGATCATTTTTGACACCATTCTGTGCAAATTCTCCCTTGATTCCATATCCAGGGCCGCCCATACCGGTTCCTTGCGGATCTCCTCCCTGAATCATGAATCCTTTGATGACACGGTGGAAAATCAGTCCGTCATAAAATCCCTTTTTTACCAGACTGATAAAGTTATTTACAGTATTTGGTGCAACTTCCGGATACAGCTCTGCCTTCATCACTTTGCCGTCCGCCATTGTAAATGTAACTACTGGATTTGCCATAATATTTGTTCCTCTTCTTTCTTATATAAATTTATTTATTCTTTGGTCAGTGCCTCAACAACTTTTGGAAATTCCATAAAATGAGAAGCCTTAACCAGTACGGTATCTCCTTCTTTTACATATGCCAGAAGTTCTTCCGTCATCTCTTCACGGGTTTTCTTATAATGTACCTCACACTCTGGATTTGCTTTTGCCTCTCTGGCATATTCCTCCGCAAGTGTACCCGCACAGAACAATGCATCAATCCCGGAAGCGGCAACTGCCTTTCCGATATTTCTGTGAAGTTCCTTTTCCTCTGCTCCAAGTTCGCCCATATCGCCAAGCACCGCTATCCGTCTGCCCGACGTATGTGCCAGCACGTCAATGGATGCTTTCATGGATACCGGATTTGCATTGTAACAGTCATCGATCACGGTCATTCCCTTTACATGCAGCAGATTGGTGCGCCCGGCAATGGTCTGCACAGATGCAATGCCCTGTGCAATCTCCCGGATGGAAAGTCCCAGCTGCAGTCCGACCGCAGTTCCTGCCAGTGCATTGTATACATTATGTTCACCCGGAATCGGAATCTGTGCATCGAAATCGCCCTGTGGTGTATGGATCTTTGCACGCATTCCCTCGAGTCCATGATTTTCCAGATGGCACAAACCAATATTTGTGATCACTCCGATATCCGGCCGTGCCATCGCTGCCAGACGGTGCATCTCTCCAAAATCGGAAATTCCCATTTCCAGTACCGCGACTTCGTGTTTTGCGCGAATCTTAAAAATAGTGAGCGGAAGTCCGATCTCATTGTTAAAGTTTCCCTCTGTCTTAAGCACTTTATACCGCTGTTCCAAAACGGAAGCTATCATTTCCTTGGTGCTTGTTTTTCCGACACTTCCCGTAATTCCAACCACCTTACAGGATAACTGTGTCCGGTAAAAGGCTGCAATTTTTTTCATCGCTTCTGTTGTGGAACTTACCAAAATATAGGGTCCCGTCTCTTCCGGCAGTGCATGATCCGAAAGCACTACCAGTGCTCCCTTTTCAAATACCTGCGGGATAAAATCATGACCATCCACACGTGCCCCTTTGATCGGAATAAACAGATAATCTTTTTGTACCTGGCGACTGTCGGTCACTGCTCCGGCAATTTCCTTCGTAACCAGGGCCCGGTCCCCGACAAATGTCCCCTCACATGCCGCTGCAATATTTTCAATTGTCATCCCCGGCATTTTATTTTCCAGTTCATTTTTATAAAAACATCCAAACATGATTATCCCTCATACTTTTTCATGGAAATGGCAATCAGTTTCTCGCAGAGCTCATTGAAATTGATTCCAATTACAGCAGCTTCCTGTGGCAGCAGACTCGTCGGTGTCATACCCGGCAGAGTGTTTGCCTCCAGACAATACATATGATTATTTTCATCCAGCAGGAAATCCGAACGGGAATAGGTATCCAGTCCGATCACTTCGGCTACCTGCTCTGCATATTTACGCATCTGCGCAGAAACTTCTTCTGGCAGATCTGCCGGGCAGGTCTCTACCGCACTGCCTGCTTTGTATTTATTCTTGTAATCGTAGAAGCCCTGAATCGGCGCAATCTCAATAACTGGAAGTGCCTTTCCTTCAATCACACCAACCGAGAATTCACGTCCCTTGACATATTCCTCAATGACCAGCTCATCTTCCCAGTGAAACGCTTCATCGAGTGCTTTCTTAAACTCTGCTGCATCTCTGACAATCGTCACACCGATACTGGACCCTCCGCAGCATGGCTTTACGACGCACGGAAGTGTCAGCGGAAGCTTTGTCACATCATCCTCACGGTTCTCTTTTTTCATGGCAATGCCTCTCGGTGCAGGAATTCCCGCACTTGCAAACAGCTGTTTTGCCATACCTTTATTCATGGCAATCGCGCTGCTCAAATAATCACTTCCGGTATATTTTACACCAAGCAGATCAAAAGCTGCCTGCAGCTTTCCGTTCTCTCCGTTTTCTCCGTGCAGTGCCATAAACACGATATCTGCCATCTGGCACATACGGATTACATTCGGTCCGAAAAAGCATGGGGACTGATCCTTTCTGGAAGCTTTTACGGCTGCCAGATCCGGTGCTACCTCCGGAATGTCATCTACTTTTACGCTGATTTCATCCGCACGGTCAAAAATTCCGTCCAGATTTTCCTCTTTATCACTGTAACCCATGAACACATCCAGCAAGATCACCCGGTGTCCATTTTCTTTTAATGCAGAAGCAACCATGCTTCCTGTCTTAAATGACACATCCCGCTCTGTGCTGAGCCCGCCTGCTAATACTATGATATCCATGATCTGTTTTCCTCTTTTCCATTAATAATAATCCTTCGGATACCGGAACCTTTTTATTTTCCGGCATCAGACCTTTTGTATCATTATATACGTTTGCCCCTGACTAACACAAGATATTATTTTCTTTTAGACACTTTTTTAACAATATCCAGCACTTCTTGTACAGAAAAAAAGAGACTGCTCAGCACTACAGTCTCCTTTTGCACAAACTCCGGTAGGATTCCCCCTTTATTCTATTGCTGCCGGCAAAGCCGCTGCCCTGCGATTCTGTTCCATTTTCCGCACCAGCTCTGCCATGTATTCGAAAAACTTTCTCTCCAGATAGTTTTTCTCTGTGAGATAACTCCCATATTGATACAAAACATTTTTTAATTCTTCGGTTTCCGATAACTCCACTTCAAAAATAAACTGCCTTAACAGCTGCATGCGCTCGTCCTCTATGGAAAGAAGCCAGCTGGCAACCAGTTCTAAAAAATCTTCCCGCTCTATGAGGAACTGCACGTAGCGCCCAATTTTATTTTCTGTATAAATTTTCTTCTTCTCCTTTTTCTTTTGTTTTCCTACCCGAATTTGTATCAAAAACCAACCCCCAATGTCAGTTTCTATATGTAATCATATCTTATTACATATTTGATGTAAAGACGCGATTCGCGTATGCTTTTTACACAAAGTATTACTGTATAAATAATGCATTTTACACAAAAAAAGGGCATCCAATGGATGCCCTCCGGTTTCTATGAACTAGCACTCCGGCTCGATCAGACCAAATGTATTTCCTTTTCTCTTGTATACGACATTGACCTCGTCTGTCTCTGCATTGCGGAATACGAAGAAATCGTGTCCGGTCAGTTCCATCTGCACACATGCATCCTCCGGATACATTGGCTTCATACCAAATCTCTTGGTACGCACGATCTTGATCTCCTCATCCTCATCTGCATCGCTGTCGATAAATGCTTCGTTGAAATTGTCTGCTACATTCATCTTCTTGGACGCAAGCTTGGTGCGGTACTTTCTAAGCTGACGCTCAATAACCTCCTCTACAAGATCAATAGAAACATACATATCATTGCTACTCTGCTCTGAACGAATCACATGCCCCTTAATAGGAATCGTTACCTCAATCTTCTGGCGCTCCTTCTCCACGCTTAATGTAACAAATACATCGGTATCCGGTGCAAAAAACTTCTCCAGTTTGGAAAGCTTCTCCTCTACCGCTGCCTTCAGTCCCTCTGTCAGTTCGATATTTCTTCCGGTAATTGTAATTCTCATGATGCCCAACCCCTTTGCTGTGTATTTGATACAAGAAGTATCATGGTTTCATTATATCATAAGTACCAAAAAAAGCAACGAGTTTTATAAAATTTTATGCATATTTTATATTTTTATTGCAAATATCCATCCTTAACGATATCTGAAAGCTTCTCTGTCGGAACCGAAAATTCTACCAGCCCCATATATCCAGGAGCCACCTCATACTTATCAAAGACAAACGTTAACTCTCCATTGTCGCTGATATAAAAATTCGCATCATCCTTAATCTGCTTAAAATCCCATTCCGGTTGATCATCGTCCAGAAAATATGTCTTACTGCTGTCCTTTTTCATCTGGGCACGCATCTGTTCTTTTATACTGTCAGAAATACGCTTTTTATAATCACTTCCCTCGTGGAATAAATCTTTCAGTGTAATCATCTTTCCGGTCTTTTTGTCAATATTGTATATCTTTGTAAAACTGTCCGAACCGCCCATGGCAATAACCGTATCCACGCGAAGACTAAACAG
>OHCW01001158.1_pt1 | contig 10915 bp, 8 predicted proteins | sample 1566781 | NCBI WGS metagenome assembly OHCW01 (sample SAMEA3879590, study PRJEB24766) | human gut metagenome | biome: human-associated habitat; feature: feces | place: USA | collected 1985/1987 | reverse complement strand
TAAAATGGGGAGAAATTTCTCATTTTAACTTGTACTAAATCTTGACATAGGACCACATATTCATGAGTAGATTCCCATTCCCGTTCTTCTTTCACATATTTTTCAAGCATTTCCTGATTATGTTCGTCCCAAAAAAGATCAGTGATAAGATCAGTGATGGAAGAATCACTACACCGATAAGTTGCTTTGGTGGTGCCTATATTTTTAACCAGTAGCTCCCAATTGTGGTTCGAACCATCAAAATTCCCAAACCAAAGCACCAGCATAAGTATAATTACACCAACAACCCCCAGATTAAATTTCCTTTTGTAGGCTTCATAACTATCATCGTTTCTCATATTTTTTCCTCCTTCGATTTTTATTCTTATTATTAATATGTGTTTCTCATTTTTATGATAGAGCACTTTTGTTTCACTATTAATATGTGTTTTTATTTGGAAAAAATGAAAAATCACGCTGTCGAATATTGTTGAAACCCTTATGTTGGTATGATACAATTTTCTTACGGAAAGCCCATGACAGGGGTGGTAGCCTCCCGAGCTTAATGACAGTTTACTGGAATACATAAGAAGGGAGGTGGCGCATATGACAGCTTATGAAATCATTACGATTTTCATTGGGATATTAGCTTTGTTGATGTCTTTTGGTAGTTTGATTATTGCGTTTCTTACCTTTCTCGATAAGAGAAATAATAAGAAGAAATAAAAATGCCTTACCTGTCGGCAAACAGGTAAGGCTGTGCTCATAAGAGCAAAATGCATACTTGGGAGCATCCACTTTTGGAATGGATACTATCCGAACTGAAAGGCATCTGTTCCAGCAGGTGTCTTTCTTTATATTCAATATAGCATAAAGCATTTGATATTTCAAGAAATTTTGGAGACTGTTTTAAATAAAACACCTTATACAATCCCCTGTTCGTTCTGTTACATTTCTTTGCATATTCTTTTGTTACTTGTGGTGCATGAAGTTTTTGATTTGTCACTTTTCCCAGATTCTTATTCCTTCGAATATTTGTGATATCGCCAATAATAACCGTGTGGATATCATTTGCTTTACAATAATTCACTACTGCTCTGGTCACTTTATGAAGATAGTCGTGAATACAGTTTCGCCTATACTTTACCGACCAAACCACATGGTAATTAATGTTGTATACGCAAGTGCGTGAATGACGCTTAGAATATTATTCACATGTAGGTTTATCCTCCTGGGATGACGGAAATAAAAATTAGAATATCATTCACTTGTAAAAAGCCACTGTAAAAGGTGGCTTTTGGTTTAGGTAAGAGATTAAATACTATAGAAGAAAGAAGGTGTCTGCTTGGCAGAATATACACTTTACATAGACGAAAGTGAAACATTTAATAAATCTTTTTCCCAGTAATAGCTGGTACTGTTTTTCAAATGATTCATTTGTAGTGAAGCCTCGTATATCAAGTGCAAAATACACTATATAATGGCACAGACTTTATCCCCTTTACCATTCCAAAATTTCTTGTTGAAATCCTGATGGTATAAACCGGATTATATTTTTCCATATAAACCATCATACTTTTCGCTTTCACATGATTTCCCGCTTTACATTCAACCGGAATTACGTGACTGTCTTTTTGTATCAGGAAATCTACTTCTGCCGTATTATCGGATTCCCAATAATGAAGATCATAGCCATTCGTTTTCAATGCAATTGCAACGTAGTTCTCTGTCAATATACCACGAAAATGCTCTGTTTCCTTACTCCTCAATGCTTCCAGCGTCATTCCCATTCTGGCAGACATAATACCCATATCACTATAGTATAATTTAAATGCACTCACATCCTGATATGCTGCAACCGGATAAAATCCCTGACTACATTTCATACACTTATTTACAATTCCAGCCCGAATCAGCCAGTCAATTGCATCTCCATATTGAGATGCACGCGCGCCCGATTTTATCAACTTATACTGGAACTTTTTAGCGTCTTTTGCCAACTGCGCCGGAAGAGAATCATATGCTTCAAAAATGCGCACTGTATCTGACTTATTCGCATATTTTGTCATGTCCGCAATATAAGAATTTAATAACATCTGTCTGATTTCCGTCTGCTCTATAGGACTGTCTTTTGCAAGGTCAGCTTTCACCGCTGCCGGCATTCCCCCAACAATACAATAATGATAAAATTCCTGCATAGCCTCCTCATGGAGCATCTCATTCAACGGCTGATTATTTTCATAATGTTCCCGGATCGTGTCTGTAAGCATCTGTTTTCCTTTTGCCCACAACACCTCTTCCAAATCCATTGGATACATGGTCAGCATCTGAACTTTTCCAACCGGAAATGAATATTTTTCCCGGTTCACCGCCACACCAAGCAGGCTTCCGGCAGCCATTACATGATATTCCGGAGCTTCTTCTGAAAAATATTTTAGCGAAGTTAATGCTCTTTCACACATCTGAATTTCATCAAAAATTATGAGTGTATTTTCAGGTACAATCTTTGCCTGATAGTATTTTTCCAAAACAGCTATCACATGATCTGCATGAATATCTGTTTCAAAATATTTTCCAATTCTTTCGTCTGTTTCAAAATTTACATAAATCGTATTCTTGTAATATAATGATCCAAACTCACGCATTTCAAATGTTTTTCCAACCTGACGTGCACCATAAATAAGCAATGGCATTCTTCCATCTGACATATTTTTCCACTCATATAACTTAGACGTTATTTTACGTTTCATGCGTATGCATTCTCCTTCTTCTTCCTTCTTCTCCAAAATATTTTGGTATATTTTAATGTATTATATTACATCTTTTCGTATGAATCAATGTGTTTTTTCACATTTTTATTCATATACACTATCATATAAATCATACTTACGCATGCGCAATAGCCTGAAACATAAATTTATCGTCCCCGATTGTTTCAAACGCCTTTCCCGACTACCAGCCCAGATCCAGCAGCCAGTTATTCAGACTTCTCTCCCTCTCTTTTTCATCGGTAATCTCCTTGAGACCGGTATACTCTCCCTTGATATTACCGTCCACGATAAAAAGCACTCTGCCGCATTTTGCAGCAACTTTCGCATCATGCGTTACCATAACGATCGTTGTCCCCTCGTTGTTTAACTTCACAAGTTCGTCCATAACCTCATTGGAGGAAGTACGGTTTAACGCGCCGGTCGGTTCATCGGCAAAAAGCAGTTTTGGGCGGTTCATCATGCTTCTGCAGATACACGCCCGCTGAAGCTGTCCGCCGGAAACCTCGTTGATATCGTTATCTGCAATCTCGATGATCCCCATTTTGCGCATAAGCTGCTCGCCTCTTTCCTGCTTTTCCTGCCTGCTTTCCCTGGACTTTTTACTTTCTGCTGCCGGAAGCACGATGTTATCGAGAATGGTAAGATTTTTCATCATATACATCTGCTGGAAGATAAAGCCCATTTCGTCCAGTCTGAGCTGTGAAAGCGCCTTGTCTGAGAGCTTTGCAGTTTCCTTGCCGTTAAAGATGACCTCGCCTGCGGTCACTCTGTCCATACCCGAAACACAGTAGAGCAGTGTACTTTTACCTGAGCCCGACGGTCCCATGACCGCCACCATTTCCCCCTCATTTATGGTAAGGTCGATATTTTTCAGAACATTGTTCTGACGCTTGTTAACGATATATGTCTTGCAAAGCCCCTTTGTCTGTAAAACTGTATTCATTGTGTTTACCTCCGTTTATTCGAGTTATTCAATGCTTGCGGTGTCGCTTGATTTTATGGCTTTTGTGTAGAGTGCGGTAAGTGCTGCACTTAAAACAGTAACGCAGAAAATTATGACAGGGTATGCTCCGAATATCTCAAGAACATTGAATTGATATTCAATATTGCCGATAGCACCCATCATTCCGAAAATAGGATCAATTATCAGTTTAGTCAGCGGCATCAGCAAAGCCGAAGCTGTTACTATTGCTATAATAACCGTTATACCGAAACGCATAGTGTGATACAATATTACAGAACCGCTGTCGAACCCAACTGCTTTCAGCAGAGCTATTTCTGATCGCTCCTTTGAGATGAAACTGCGTTCCATAAGTACTGCAAGCAGAATGATTATGATAAGGGAGAGCATCAGCACCAGATTTTTTACTGCCGCGATCATATCTCCCACACCCATACAGTCTTTGACAAAGCCTTTGGTGTCGAATATGTTCTGATTGTCAAAGATATCTTTCAGCTTTTCTATCCGCTCATCTATGACCGTCTTGTCGGGGTGATCATCAAAGTTTATCTGATACGCAAATGAAGATGTCATCAGGCTGTCGGGAATGCTTACATCTTCATGAAATCTTGCACACTCGCCTAAATTATTGAAGCACTGAAAGTATGCAGTTATGATGAATTCTCTTTCCTCACCGCCGATGTTCACGGTCACTCTGTCGCCTATTTCAGCGCCCAGCTTTTCGGAAATCTGCTTTGTCACCGCTATCTCATCAGGTTTTATGGGTGCGGAGCCGTCGGTGTAATCATAATCGGTAGTCTTGGTGTCCATGCAATTTAAGAAGTTTACCTGAAAGCTGCCGTTTTTCGCTGTAACAGGCAGCTTGTACCAGGCCTCCAGATAAACATTGCCCGGCATATCGTTTTCCGCAAGAATATTCACTATCTCGTCTTCCGTTTCACGAATAGTCTTTGCACCCGCAATGATTTCCATAGCCCTTGTTGAATCGTTCATATACACGTCGCTTTCGGTTATTGACAGAAGATACAACAGGCTGCCGCTGTCAAGGGTATTGGCTGTCACTGCAAGTATCATAACAAGTGCTGTACATATTGCAAATACCGCTGTGAGTATGCCGTACTGTTTAGGCTCGCTTGTAACATCGTTAAGTGCCAAAAAGCCTGTGCTGCCAAATTTGCTTTTGCCAAGGCTCAGCAGACTGCGTTTCCTGAAGCGTTCGCCTGTCTGACCGCTGCGGACTGCATCTATCGCAGATAGCTTTTCTATCCGCCTTGTACTGCTCCAACCGAAAAGTATTATTATCAAAACCACGGCGATACAGCAGACAACACCTATGATCATACCGTTGTCATTTCCAAGCACCATATTTTCGCTGACACTTTTAAGCAGCAAGTTTCCAAACGGCACACTTCCGAAATAACCAATGACCGCCCCTGCAATGGTAATGCCTAAATACTTCACGAGATACAGCATTCTTATAGAGCTGTTATTAAGCCCTATAGCCTTCATAACACCGATCTCACGGAATTCTTCTGCGATCGTGAAACGGATCGTGAATCTCAATACTACGAATGACACGATCAGCAGTCCGGCACTGACCACAAGAATTATAGCCGCCACAAGCATATTCATGATGTATGTCATTTTTATAAGGTCACGGTCGCCGGAAAACAACATTCCATTCTGTTCGTTAAGCTCCGATTCAAGAGCCGCCGCATTGTCGGTGTCGATGTCGTAAACATGACCGCAACTGTAAGTATGTATAGTTTCATCAGCCGTGAGTGTTTCAAAGTCCGCACTGTTGATAAGAAGTCTGGGGTTCCCCATCATTTCAGAGCCGAGCAGAGCATCCTTTGCGAAACCTGCAACTTCAAGCGGCAACTTTGTGTCACCAAGCTCCACATAAAACCTCTCACCGATCTTTACACCCTCACGCTTAGGCACTGATCCTGTTATATATACTTTTCCTTTTTCTACATCTGTTATGACCTCGTTATCCATGCCAAAAAAATTCTGTTTTGTGTTGTTTATATCGCATATCAGTGCAATATTTGAAAATTCCATAAGCTTACCGCTATCTGTTTTCAGATCATCGCAAGAGGCATTCACCACATTATATGTCCTGTATCCCGAAACATTTTCACTGTGTTTCAGTATTTTCGATATGGTATCTTCTCCACTTGTACTGCGTTCGATGATAAAATAATCACCGAGCTCGGCTTTCTCAAAATAATAGTCAAGACCGCCCACGACCGCAATAATATTATTGACACTCGCTGCCGCAAACATGGAACACAGCACCACGAACAGCAGCAGTATGATGTTCATGGTCTTCTTGCGTTTCAGGTCTTTTTTCAGTATCCTCCAAAACATAGGTTTACCTCCGTATCTTGTATCAGGTTTCTTTATGCTTAGATTATACCATAGAAATTCTTAACAAGTCTTTAACTTTTAAAAAGAGGGAATATAAAAGCAGATGCTCCGCAAATCGGGCATCTGCTTTTTATACATTATGAGCAAAATAAATCATACTTTTGTAAAGAAATCATATACCATACGATTGAAGCACTTGCTGAGGTAAGCGGCGTGTCCCTTATTCAGGAATATATGAAGCTTGCAACCAAGCTTATCAGTTATTTCTCTTGAGCCCTCAGCGGTGGTTATCCTGTCCAGTTCTGCACTGAGAACAAGCACCGAACATTTAATCTTTTCAAGAATATCAAAGCTGTCAAGCGTACAGATCGCCCTTGCATGATCCGTAAACCACTGCTTTAATTATCAACGTGGATATTTATATTATTCTTCACCAAGTTTTTGAAAAGCGTTGATTCGCAGCTCTCGTTTCAATTCTTCCTCAGTCGGAAGATAGGTAAAATACTTTGAAGCGAATATTTGGTTATTGCCCTCGGGCAGAGTATATTTTACAATGGCATCATTCTTCTCGGCACACAGCACGATACCGATAGGCGGATTGTCGCCCTCATTCATTAACTCTCTTGTATAGTAGTTGACATACATTTGCATTTGTCCCAAGTCCTGATGTGTGAGCTTATCCGTTTTCAGATCAAACAGCACAAAGCATTTGAGGATATAGTTGTAAAACACAAGGTCAATGAAAAAGTCCTGACCATCGAGTGTAAAGCGTTTCTGCCGTGATACGAACGAAAATCCACGCCCAAGTTCCAAAAGAAAGGACTGTAAGTGGTCTATCAGAGCCTGCTCAATATCGCTCTCATATACATGGGTATCGGGCCTTATCTGCAAAAACTCCATAATATATGGGTCTTTGATGGCTTTCTCATATTCAGGTTTCGGCGTGCTGGTCTGTATCTCCGCCGCCACCGAGGACTTGTCCTTGCTTGCAAGCAGCCGCTGATAGTACATCGTATTGATCTGCCGTTCAAGCTGTCGAACACTCCAAGCGGATTTTGCACATTCCTCTGTATAGAAGTCACGGGCAGACTTGTCAGCTATCTTCATAAGTATGCGGTAATGCGACCAGCTCAATTCGTGGCACAGTGTGTCACGAATTGGGTAGGTCATGTAAAACTGACGCATTCTCCGAAGATTGCTTTCGTCAAAGCCTTTGCCGAATTCAGCGGTAAGTCTGTCAGAAAGGTACTTCAAAAGATTCTTACCATATTCAGCTCTGTCATTCTCTCCGCAAGCCTTGTATATCTGCTCACCAATCTCCCAATAGGCTATGACCATAGCCGTATTAACAGCGGAATATACCTTGTTCTGTGCTGTTATTACAAAAGAACGTATAGAAGTATAGATCTCTTCCGAATTGCTCTCCGCTTTTATAATTTTGTTATCCATAGGATTCACCTTCGTTCTATGATGATATGTATATTATACCATATTTTGTCCCGTTTTTCAAGGGCTTTATCGGAGCTTTCGTGAAAATATAGCTTGTTGTATCAGTCTTTGCGTATAACTTCTCTATGCCTACTGTCCTAAATCACATATGGTTCTCACAAGAACACGTCTTTTTTCTTTATACTCAGCTGCATCCTCTTTAGAAAGCTTTTCTAAATTTCCATTGGTAATCATATCAAATTCTTCTTTTATTACTTCATGGTTACCATATTCAAAATCTACAACGTTTTCCGAAATGTTTCTTAGATTGATATACAATTTTCTTTGTGTTCCCTTATGAAGTAACCTTGGATTGTTATAGTAGGCTTTGAACAATCCACTTATTATAGTCTCTGCATTATTGTCAAATAAAGATACCTCCGGCGAATTTATAACTTTGCTTGAGATAATCGTTTCAAGATATTTATTTAATGTCGATGCCTTCTCAGAGAAACAAATCAGTTCTTCTTTCACTCTGTTATAGTTTCCCTTAAATTTAGACAAATCATAATCACTCATTTTACTTTTTGAATTATTAATAACATCATTGATAAAATATGAAACAATAGCTGATACTGTCCGGCTATTTCTCAACTCTTTCTTATCGACAAATCTACGATTTTTTTCACACATGGAAGTTAAATCCTTATTTACCGTTTCAACAATACCCAATAATTCTTTCATCTTTTTCACAGTTAAATAATTTTTAAAATCGTCAAATTCCATTGCTCCGGATGAAAAAGCATCATCAAGATCATGTCCTCTCTGTGCTATTTCATCTGCTATTGCCACAACCTGACCTTCAAGTGTTGAACAAAATTCCTGTGTAAAATGCAACTTATTAGACGCATCATCAGATGAAATGAATTGATCAAGTGAGTAATTATCTCGTTTAAGTTTTGTGTGCTTAAGCATACCCTCCAATGTCTGATAACTTAAGTCCATACCACATATTTCTGTATATTCTTCTTCAAGCAAAGTAGCGACCCTTATTGATTGATAATTGTGTTTAAAACCTCCAAATGACAAATCTTCAGTAAACGATTCAACATTTTTAATTATGTTAAACTTTCCCTGTAGAATGCTATCGAGGGTCCTTTCGCCCTGATGTCCGAAAGGCGTATGACCTATATCGTGACCCAATGCAATAGCCTCAGTTAGATACATATTTAGTCCTAACCCCTCCGCTATTCCACGAGCGATCTGTGAAACAGCTTGAGTATGAGTCATTCTCGTTCTATAATAATCTCCTTTAGAAGCACTAAAGACCTGCGCTTTATCTACCATTCGCCTAAAAGCCTTTGAATGAACTATGCGTTCATAGTCACGCTGAAATTCCCCCCTATGCTGCATTGGTGCACGAAGATTATATGCCCTTTCACAATACTCGTTTCTTTGAGCCAAGACAGCAAGACCATTCTCTGAGTCTATATTTTCATATCTTTGTCCTTTGGATTTTTCTTCAAACGGTTTATTAATTATAAAATCTATTTGTTTGGCAATTAACTCCGATTCTTCTTTTAGCACATATTCATCTTTTCCAAAGTCATCAGAAAGGCTTAATTCAGACAATTTGCAAATATTCTTGATTGCCGTTCCATAATTGAGTTTTGATTTAATGTTAAATTTTATACTAAATCCCTTATCATTATGAGATATTGTTCCCGTGCCAAGATACGAATAAATAATTTTATCATTGTCGTGTATTAGGGCAATTAAAAAATAACTGCTATCAATACAAGCTTTACTGATTTCTAGCTCATCTTCAGCATAAGAACTCAAATTATAATAATAATTCTTTCTCTCATCAAAAGAGTTTCTAAAATATTCAATAGGTTTGCAACCTTCTTTTAGTTTTATATAAATAATTTTATTGCCCATAAGATCCACCTATTCTTCACTATATTTCCCATTTCAAAAATATAAACGAGCGTGCTGCAATGTGTAAATTTTCCATACAAAGGCGATTTACAAAATTTGCAAATGCTATTTGAAATATGCTCTAATTCTCATCTTTAGCTTAATCTTATCATAATTTGACAACTTAAAATATAAATAGTAAAAATAAGTGCTCATAATGTCAAAATTATGACTTTAAGTCAATAAACTTCCCCTCACAGTCAATATAATCTTTAGCCAACTGCTCCGCCTCACCCAAACTGTTCTCCAGTATCTCAAAACCCACAGCCGCAGAAAAGTTGTCGATCTCAATACGTTCGGTCTCGTCAGCGAAAACCTGTATCAAAAATCCTTCGCAGAGAATATCTCTGCCTTTCTTGTCGACCCTGTGAATGTTGCTGTCGGGTGAGATCTTGATGTAAAATCCTTTGTATCTCATTTGACCACGCTCCTTAAAACTTCATCTGAAGATCATCATATTCTTCAAATTCTTCATCTTGAACTTCATCGAAAAGCTGCCCGTAAACCGACCTTTCAAGTGCCGCCCTCAGATAGCTTGTGTCCATACCGTTCGCCTCATATCCCTGCTTTATAACGTTGTAATAGTAACTGGTTGGCGGAGAGATCTGACCTCTGTTCATCAGATACGCCATGCACTCCTTCTTTTCTCCGTTGACGTTGATATCAAACAGCTCCTTGCGGTAAAGATTCGGGAATCCCTCATATCGGTCAAGGCTGTGTTCGTCACGTCCGTCTATCTCCCAAATCAGCACGGGAACTTCTGACTTCTCATTTGGTACGATCGTCGCAACACCTCTGAATTCAAGCTCGTAGCCTTTAAGCATCTCCTTGCTTACGATCTTTGAATTTGGACAGCGATATGCCATTTGTTCAAGGTTGATGTTGCTGCCATAAGCAATGTATAATCTTTTGTATTTCATAAAAACTCCTTTGCAATTTTACATACTCATTTCAGGTTCCTCTTCAACGCCCTCACATTCGCTTTCTAACGGCTCGTTGTTTTCTTCGGGTACATTTTCGGCTTGTGTGCTGTTGTCGCTTACAGGCTCGGCACGCCGCTCACGAGCCGCTTGTTTTTCAAGCTCTCGTTTTTCTTTTAACTTTGCCCTTGCCGCAATGCCGTCCTCCGGATGTCGCCATGCAATATCGCCATCCAAATGTTTTAGCAAATGCGTTCTGCAATTCTTGAACTCATCTCCGATAAGTCCAAGATTCAAAAGCCATACACGAAAGCTGTACCGCATATTATCGCTTTGAGAAACGTGAGGAGAACAGTATTTCTTTGCCATTGCCGCATTACTTATGGCTAATGCAAACACTATCTGACTTCTTACCTCACCGGCGTGAAGTGAACCATTGTACGCCCTTATCTCATAATGTCCGTGCTGAAAAAAGCTGTGCAGATTGCAGATAACATATCGGC
>OHCW01001156.1_pt1 | contig 10937 bp, 10 predicted proteins | sample 1566781 | NCBI WGS metagenome assembly OHCW01 (sample SAMEA3879590, study PRJEB24766) | human gut metagenome | biome: human-associated habitat; feature: feces | place: USA | collected 1985/1987 | reverse complement strand
GGACTACGTCCAGCTGGGCGAAGCTACCGCCGATATGGTCAGCCAGCTGCTGTGCGACGGCAAGACCCCTGCAGACCTGCCCTACCAGACCTTTGATAACGGCATCGTCACCATCAACACCGAGACCTGCGAAGCGCTGGGCCTTGACCTCGACACCGTGAAGGAGGCCTTCAAGCCCTACTGCACCGAAATCACCGAGGTGACCACCGCCGAGAACTTCTCCTGAGCGCCCCGCTCCGTCAGAACCTGACGGTTTTTCCGGCTCTCCCGCAAGGGAGAGCTTTTGGCGGTTCTGGGGAAAGTGGTTTTCCTCTCCCGTGAAAATACGTTTGTCGCACTCCGCAGAGCAATGCGGCGCGCATTCAAAATAACATAAAAGGAGCATACACCATGCTGGCGAGTATCTTTTCCCTCAACGTTTTGCAGACAGCGCTGGAGCTGGGCTGCATCTACGGACTGGTGGCGTTGGCACTGTTTCTGAGCTACTCCATCCTGAATATTGCCGATCTTTCCACCGATGGCTGCTTTACGCTGGGCTGCGCCGTGGCCTGTCAGGTAGCACTGACCGGCCACCCCATTCTGGCCCTTGCGGCGGCCATGGCGGCGGGCGTGTGCTCCGGCTTTGTCACTGCGTTTTTGCAGACCCGCCTTGGTGTGGAAAGCATCATGGCTGGTATCATCGTCAACACCGGCCTGTACACCATCAATCTGGCGGTGATGGGCTTCTCCTCCACCATGTCGCTGGTCAAGACCCCTACCATCTTCTCCATGGCAAAAACTTCGCTGGGCTTTCTGGGCAGCTGGTACAAGCTGGCGCTGGCGGCAGTGATCATTGCCATCGCCTGCACGGCGATGCTGGGCTTTCTGGGCACGCGGCTGGGGCTTTCCATCCGCGCCACCGGCGATAACGCCGCCATGGTGCGGGCTTCCAGCATCAACCCCGCCTTTACCATCACGGTGGGTCTGTGCGTATCCGGTGCGTTGTGTGCGCTGTCCGGCGGGCTGCTGGCACAGTACCAGAAAAGCTGTGATATCAACGTGGGCACCGGCATGGTGACCATTGCACTGGCTTCCCTCATCATCGGTGAGACGCTGGTGGGCAAGCGCACCATGCTGCGCCGCATTCTGGGCGTGGTGTTCGGAAGCTGCCTGTACCGCTTTATCGTAGCGATTGCTTTAAGATTAAATGTTCCGGCAGAATGTTTAAAACTGGTATCATCACTCATTGTTGCATTTGCGATCGCACTGCCTTATCTGAAAAAGCAGGCAGCGTTTATGAAACAGCGCCGCCTTGCAAAGGCAGAAAACCAGTTATATATGGAACAGATCCAGAAACAGAACCAGAAGAAGGAGGAACCGTGATGTTAATTATGAAAAATGTCAGCAAGACCTTCAATCCGGGAACTGTCAATGAAAAATGCGCATTAAAAAATCTGAATCTGGAATTGAAGGATGGCGACTTTGCAACAATTATCGGAAGCAATGGAGCAGGTAAATCTACATTATTTAATGCAATCACCGGAGCATTTTTTATCGACCGGGGACTTATTGTGTTAGATGGGGAGGATATCACTTACCAGAAAGAACATGTGCGGAGCAAGGTGATTGGTCATTTGTTTCAGGATCCTTTAAAGGGAACCGCGCCGCATATGACGATCGAGGAAAATATGGCACTTGCCTATCTTCGCGCCAAAACCTCAAAAAATGCATATTTCAGCCGTATCAATGCGGCGGATAAAGCAAAATTCAGGGAGCACCTTGCACTGCTTGATATGGGGTTAGAGGATCGCATGAAGCAGCCGGTAGGACTCCTTTCCGGAGGACAGCGCCAGGCACTGACGCTTCTTATGGCGACGATGGTCACACCAAAGATCCTGCTGTTAGATGAGCATACGGCGGCATTGGATCCGGCAACCGCAAAAAAAGTGCTCGACCTGACCAGACAGATCGTTGCAGAGAGAAAGATCACCTGCCTTATGGTAACCCACAATATGCACCAGGCATTAGAACTTGGAAACCGTACCCTGATGATGGATTCCGGAAATATCATCTTAGATGTGAGCGGAGAAAAACGTGCGGGCATGACGGTGGAGGATCTGTTAGAGCAGTTTGCGGTCTGTGCCGGAAAGCGTTTGGACAATGACAGGATCCTGTTTTCGCAGGCGGAATGATGGTTAGTCAACGACAGGATCCTGTTTTCACAGGCAGAATAAGGGAAAAATAGGATTTTTTGCAGGATCTGGCAGTAATAATTTGAGAAAAAACAGAACTAATTGAGAAAAAATAGAGGAAAGCCGTTGAAATTTAACGTGTTTTCCTTTATTATGTTAAAGTATGAAAATAAATACTTTGACGGGCATGTTGATGTATATAAAAATGTTAGGAGGAGACCATGTATCCAATCGTAAGAAGAGAAAAACTGGCAGATAAGATTTATCTTATGGATGTCAAAGCACCTCGTGTGGCACAGTACTGTGAGCCGGGGCAGTTTGTAATTGTAAAGATTGATGAGGAGGGCGAGCGTATTCCGCTTACCATTTGTGATTATGACAGGGAAGCAGGTACGATCACGATCGTATTCCAGACTGTCGGAGCATCTACAGAGCGTATGGCATATTTACAGGAAGGAGATGCATTCCAGGATTTTGTAGGCCCGCTTGGATGTGCGTCTGACCTGATTGACGAAGATATTGAAGAATTAAAGAAAAAGAAGATCCTTTTCGTTGCCGGAGGTGTTGGTACAGCACCGGTATATCCGCAGGTAAAATGGCTGCATGAGCACGGTGTGGACTGTGATGTGATCATGGGATCTAAGACAAAAGATCTGTTGATCTTAGTAGACCAGATGAAAGAAGTTGCGACAAATCTCTATGTGACGACCGATGATGGTTCTTATGGATTCCACGGTATGGGAACTAATCAGTTACAGGAACTCTGGGATGCAGGAAAACGCTATGATCACTGTGTAGCGATCGGACCGATGATCATGATGAAATTCGTATGTAAGCTGACAAAAGAGCTTGGAATCCCGACCGTTGTTTCCATGAACCCGATCATGGTAGACGGAACCGGAATGTGCGGTGCATGTCGTCTGATAGTAGGCGGGGAAGTAAAATTTGCCTGCGTGGACGGACCGGAGTTTGACGGGCATCAGGTTGATTTTGACCAGGCGATGAAACGTCAGGCACAGTACAAGACAGAAGAGGGAAGAGCGATGTTAAAACTGCAGGAAGGTGATACACATCACGGCGGCTGTGGCAACTGTCAGTAGGGTTGAGCGTTTGAAAAGGAGATAGAGAGAATGGACGTATTAAATAGAGTACCGGTTCGCGAGCAGGAACCACAGGTTCGTGCGGCTAACTTTGAAGAGGTATGTTTAGGATATAACGAGGAAGAGGCAAAAGCTGAGGCAGCACGCTGCTTAAACTGTAAAAATGCGCAGTGTATGAAGGGCTGTCCGGTATCTATCAATATCCCGGCATTTATCGCACAGGTAAAGGAAGGAAACTTTGAGGAGGCATATCACATTATCAGTCAGTCTTCCGCACTTCCGGCAGTCTGCGGACGTGTCTGCCCACAGGAGAGCCAGTGTGAAGGAAAATGTATCCGCGGAATCAAGGGTGAACCGGTTGCAATCGGTAAATTAGAGCGTTTTGTTGCCGACTGGGCAAGAGAAAATGGTATTAAACCGAAAAAAGCAGAGAAATTAAACGGACATAAGGTTGCAGTCATCGGTTCCGGTCCTGCAGGTTTAACCTGTGCCGGAGATCTGGCAAAACTTGGCTATGATGTGACAATCTTTGAGGCACTTCATGAGGCAGGCGGTGTACTGATTTACGGTATCCCGGAGTTCCGTCTTCCGAAACAGAAGGTTGTTGCTGCTGAGGTGGAAAATGTAAAAGCACTCGGTGTTAAGATCGAGACAAACGTTGTTATCGGAAAATCTGTTACAATCGATGAATTAATGGAAAACGAGGGATTTGAGGCCGTATTTATTGGTTCCGGTGCCGGACTTCCAAGATTTATGGGTATTCCTGGCGAGCAGGCAATGGGTGTATTTTCTGCAAATGAGTTCCTGACCAGAAACAACCTGATGAAGGCATTTAAAGATGAGTATGATACACCGATCAAAGCAGGCAAGAAAGTTATCGTTGTCGGCGGCGGTAACGTTGCTATGGATGCTGCGAGAACTGCAAAGAGACTTGGCGCGGAGGTACATATCGTATACCGCCGTGGCGAGGAAGAACTTCCGGCGCGTGTGGAGGAAGTACATCATGCAAAAGAAGAGGGCGTGATCTTTGATCTGCTCCAGAACCCGACAGAAATTCTTGTAGATGAGAATGGCTGGGTAAAAGGCGCGAAAGTCATTAAGATGGAACTCGGTGAACCGGATGCATCCGGAAGAAGAAGCCCGGTAGAGATTCCGGGATCTGAGTATGAGATCGAGGCAGATACCGTGATCATGTCACTTGGAACTTCCCCGAACCCGCTGATCTCTTCCACTACAAAGGGACTTGAGATCAACCGCAGAAAATGTATCATCGCAGAGGAAGAAAACGGTGCTACCTCAAAAGCCGGTGTATTTGCCGGTGGTGATGCCGTAACCGGAGCTGCAACTGTAATTCTTGCCATGGGTGCAGGAAAAGCTGCCGCAAAGGGAATCGATGAATATCTGAGCAATAAATAATAGACCAGTGATGGTAAAAATGCCGGAGTCAGTGGAAACTGCTGATGTCCGGCATTTTTTCTTAAAAACTTTTTTTTATAAAAATTTCTTAACACATCTAAAATATTCCTTAAATCTTATCCAAAACTTACTTTTTTTCAAAAATATTGGTTATACTTGTAAGCAAAGTTATGATGAATTGTAAATGAGTCAGAGTGACAGTGATGAATACTAAGAGGTATAGCTATATGGAGGAAAATGTGAACCAGACAGAGAAAGAAATGGCAGAAAACGAAAAACAGAATCAGACGGGAAAAGAAGTGGCAGAAAACGAAAAACAGAATCAGACGGGAAAAGAAGTGGCAGAAAATGCAAACTTGGAACAGACAGAAACGATCCGGGGACTGACCGCACAGCAGGTGGAGGAGCGGAAAGAAAAGGGACTCTGGAACAAAAAAGCAGAGTCGGCGACGAAGACGACAAAAGAGATCGTAAAATCAAACGTATTTACATATTTTAACCTGATATTTTTAGTGATCGCGTTATTGTTAATCGGCGTTGGTGCTTTCCGGGATCTGACATTTCTTCCAATCATTGTTGCAAATACGCTGATCGGAATCGTGCAGGAGATCCGCTCGAAAAAGGTTCTGGATGATCTGTCTATCTTAAACAGTCCGAAAACACGGGTAATCCGGGAGGGCAGTAAAAAAGAAATACCGGCAGAAGAACTGGTGATGGATGATATCGTGGAGCTTTCTGCGGGCGGACAGATACCGGCGGATGCAGTTGTGTTAGAAGGGCAGTTAAATGTGAATGAATCACTCCTTACCGGAGAAGCGGATGAAATTGTAAAGAAAAATGGCGATGAACTGCTGTCCGGCAGCTTTGTGGTGTCCGGCAGCTGTCTGGCACAGCTGACAAAAGTTGGGGAAGAGTCTTATATATCAAAACTTACCCACCGTGCAACACAGACGAAAGAGGGAGAACAGTCAGAGATGATCCGCTCTTTGAACCGGCTGGTGCAGGCAGTCGGTATTGTGATCATTCCCATTGGTGTGGTTCTTTTTATACAGCAGTTTGTATATGCGGGAACCCCTTTGCGGGACAGTGTGACAAGTATGGTCGCAGCGATCATTGGAATGATACCGGAGGGACTTTATCTGTTAGCGAGCGTTGCCATGGCGGTAAGTGCCATGCGTCTGGCAAAGCAGCAGGTTTTGATCCATGATATGAAATGTATTGAAACGTTAGCCCGCGTAGATGTACTTTGTGTGGACAAGACAGGAACAATTACAGTGCCGGAGATGGAAGTGGATCAGTTTATTCTTGCAGAAGACCTGACGAAAAGAGTTTATGAGAAAGACGGTGATACGAAAGTATATGTCGATGTAAAGTGCGGTGAGGAACAGGAACAAAAACATGCGCAGATAAAGGGCATGATCAGTGAGTTTGCGGCAGACATGGATGCCGATAATGCAACAATGGAGGCATTAAAGACATATTTTAAGCCGGATACTTTAACAAAGATAAAGAAAGCAGAAAAGGTATTTGCATTTTCATCAAAGACAAAGTACAGTGGAATCATTTCAGAGGGAAAAAGTTATGTGATCGGGGCACCTGAATTTGTGCTTCGGGAGGATTATGCAGAGTACAAAGACCGAATAGAAGCGTATAGTGAGAAAGGGTATCGTGTCCTTGTGTATGGCAGATATGAGGGAATTTTAGACGGACAGCAGCTTACGGAAAAAGTATTACCGATCGCGTTTATCATGCTGACAAATGCGATACGGGAAGGAGCAAAGGAAACCTTTTCCTATTTTACAGAGCGTGGTGTGGAGATCAAGGTTATCTCCGGGGATAACCCTAAGACTGTTGCTGAAATTGCGGAAAAAGCGGGAATCTGCGGCTCAGATAACTATGTGGATGCATCCACGTTGACAACAGATGAGAGTATCGCACAGGCTGTAGCAAAATATCAGATTTTTGGCAGGGTGACACCTGATCAGAAGTTAAAGTTTGTGGAAGCGCTGAAAGCACAGGGAAGAACGGTTGCCATGACGGGTGACGGTGTCAATGATGTGCTGGCATTAAAAGATGCGGACTGCAGTATCGCAATGGCATCGGGAAGCGAGGCAGCATCGCAGGTGGCACAGCTTGTTCTTTTGGACAATGATTTTTCAAGGATGCCGTCGGTGGTGATGGAAGGGCGTAGAGTGGTAAACAATATCCAGCGCTCGGCAAGCTTATATCTGGTCAAAAATATTTTTTCCATGCTGCTTGCAGTATTTTCCATGATCTCTATGATCAATTATCCACTGGAACCGTCACAGATTTCATTGATCAGTATGTTTACGATTGGAATTCCGTCTTTTGTGCTTGCATTAGAGCCAAACAAAGACCGCATACAGGGACATTTTATGACAAATGTGTTGTTGAAGGCATTGCCTGCCGGACTTACCGATTTTTTTGCTGTCAGCAGTCTGGTATTGTTTTGTCAGGTATTTGGTGTGAACGAAGAGGACATTTCGACATCCTGTACGATACTTGTTGCTATTGTTGGATTTATGATCTTATATCAGATCGCAAAACCGATGACGGCCGGACACCGGGTACTGATGGTTGGAATGGTCGCCGGCTGGCTGTTCTGCATGATATTTGTCAGCCACTTATTTGCAATCAGGGATATCTCAGGGCAGTGTATGATGCTGACTGCGGTATTTACGGTTGCAGCGGAGTCCATTCTGCGGTATCTGTCGAAATTTGTGGAGTGGATGCGGGAAAGTCTTTTAGTGTTAAAAAAGAAAATACATCAGGCAACAGCATGAAAGAGGACAGGTATTCGGTAAGGATAAAAACCGGATAAAAAAACAGCCGCTCCGTTTTTAAAGCAGAGCGGCTGTTTAGCAATCAATTTTTGTGAAAATGAAATGTTGTAGTTATTCCAGATTAAGGTGTTTTTTGATGATAACCATGCACACGATATAGAAAACAACACATTCGATGATCGAAAAGAGCGATCCGGAAAACAGCATAGAGGAAACAGTTGTGCTGAATGTAACGTTTTCAGTGGCATTATAAGTTACAACATTGACGTTGTTCATGACACCAAAATATCCGGTAAGTACCAGGATGATCGAGGATACAATCTGACCTGACATGTAAAAGACGATTCCGGCACCGATGGAAGCTCCTACTTTATGTTTTGTAAAGAGCTGACCGATAGAACCGCTTGCAAATACCATCAAAAGGTACTGTAGGCAGGATAAGATCATGGCAAAAATCATATAAATGCTAAACGTATGGAGAGACATGCCAAACAGATTCTGGAAATCTACCATGAGCATATCAAAATCTGCATCAAAGGAAAATCCTCTGTTTGCCGCACAGCCCAGGGCGAAGATCGATACAAACATAATGATCAGGGAGAGCATCAGCCAGCATAGGGAAACGAGCAGTTTTACATTAAAAATTGACATCTGGCCAACCGGCAGTGTGTGTGTCAGGTATCCCTGATCAGAATACATTGTCTTATAAAAATGTACACACATATATACATAGCTTACCACGAAAAGTGCAAATACGCCGAGTACATAAAATACCATAGCTGCTGTAAAGAAGATCTCCTGTAACTGGTTTTCTGTGCCGGCAGGATCACTGTCACCGTACATGGCAATACAGCCAAGGATGGTAACAAACGCCATAACGCCATAGATGATGAACATTAACTTGTATGTGTTTTTAAATTCGTATTTAAATAATTTTCCTAACATCTGAATACCTCCCGGAACAGTGCATCGACGGATTTCCCCTCCTCGGCGCGGATATCGTCCACAGAGGATGAGAGACGGATCTGTCCGTTCTGAATAAAAATAACCTGGTCTAAAATGTTTTCGATATCTGCAATCAGGTGCGTTGAAATCAGGATGGAAGCGGACGGATCGTAATTGGTTAAGATCACGTCTAAAATGTAATCTCTCGCAGCGGGATCGACACCTGCGATCGGCTCATCTAAAATATATAATTCTGCTTTGCGGCTCATGACGAGGATAAGCTGCACTTTTTCTTTCGTTCCCTTTGACATGCTTTTTAGAGAATCATTTGGATTGATATTTAGTTTTTGCAGCATATCATAGGCGCGTTCGCTGTCGAAATCTTCATAAAAGTCCTGAAAGAAGGCGATGATCTCTTTCACACGCTGGTTCATATTCAGATAACTATGATCCGGCAGATAGGAAATGTGGCGTTTGCTCTCGACACCGATTGGATTTTCTTTGTAATAGAGGGTGCCGGAGGTCGGGGTTAAAAGTCCGTTGATCATTTTGATCAGTGTTGTCTTTCCGCTGCCGTTTGGACCGAGCAGACCAATGATATGTCCGCTCTCAATCGAAAGATCAATGTGGTCGATCGCTGTTTTTCCACTGAAACTTTTGGTGAGATCTTTGCATTCAAGTAATGTGCCCATCATTTTTCTCCTTTCATGGTCTGACCGATCATAGCCAGAATCTCATTTTCCTGAAAGCCGAGCTGCTGCATAAATGAGAGCAGTTCTGTAATTTTATCTTTTGCAAGTGTTGATTTTAATTCATCGATCATGGAAGTGTCCTCCGTAATAAATCGTCCGGTTGTCCGCTGTGAGAAAACAAGACCGGTTCGTTCAAGTTCTGTGAAAGCTTTCTGCATCGTGTTTGGATTTACCGCTGCCTCGGCGGCAAGGTCACGGACAGAAGGCAGTTTGTCTCCGGGTTTATATTTGCCCGAAATGATATCCATTTCGATCCGTTCGACGATCTGTATAAAAATAGGACGGTCGGAATTAAGGTTCCATGCCATTGTATCACCTCGTTTCTTTGTACTAGCGAAATAATACAATAATACAAGAAAAGTGTCAAGAGATTTTTTGTAAAGTATTCTGATTTTATGACGATATAAATTACATAACAGGAGAAAGCTAAGGATGGCGTCTGATTTTCAAGGAATGAAATACCCGGAAAAACAGGCACCATTTTGTTATATGGATGAAAAATCAGCTGTATAACGGGAAGAACTTAACTGTTGTCATAAAATGAGTTGTGAAATGGGGAAAATGAGTATGAGAGTTGGGAACAGACTAAACAGCACCATTGTGCGTGCGCGGATGAAACGTATTGCAAAGACGAAGACATTTACGACAAAACAGCAGAGAACACAAAAGAGCACTTCCGGGAGTTCCGGACAGTCGATCAGTCAGCTTCTTTCAAAATTAAATGCAAACAGTGGAAAGACGTCATCTGCGGAGCAGTTACTTGCAAACCGGACGCAGACGCTTTTGTACAGTGGTATGGAGACGGCTGCGGAACGTGTGGAAAAACGGTTGGGAAAGTTTTTAAAAACGGATGGTACTTCCGTATTTGACGAGGAAGATGAGACAAAGCTGAAGGAAAATGTGGCGGATAATATAGAGTCGTTTGTGAATGACTATAATTATCTGATGAAGCGTCTCGCACAGTCCGGCGATATTGTTGATTCAAATTATGCCAAAAAACTGAAAAATTATGCAAATGCGGAAAACAAGGAACTCCGTGAGATCGGAATTACGATAAAAGGTGACGGGACATTAGAACTGGACGAAAACAAATTAAAGGCAGCCGATATCAGCCAGGTAAAGAAACTGTTTACCGGTGAAGATGGATTTGCCAAAAAGGTGTCGAATCTGTCAGGCCAGATCGGCAAATATGCAAAAGAAAAGGTGACGGAACTCGAGAAATCAAGTGCGCAGGCGAGCAGTAATTATAACCGTTATGCACGCTACGCGAATAATTCACAGAGTTATAACAGCAGTTATTATAACAATAGCTATTATAACAGTAAGGCATAATGACAGATCAGTTTTACGGTGAAGAATCGATCAAAATAAAGCAGACGGCAAAGACAGGCTGGGTACAGTCCGAATTCAGGAAACAGGAAAAATACCGTAGAAATTATTATGGTACAATTTTTCTTGAAATCCTGTTAGAAAAAATGCAGCGGAAAGAGGATGTCCTCTACATTGAGTCAGTCAGGGCACCGCGGGTTGTGCGGGTGAAGCGGAGAAAAAAAGAGCTGAATCCCCAAAATCGCAACGTGGTGGAAAAGCAAAATGAGCCTGTCGCAAAAGCCTGTGATGAGCATAGGTCCAAGGAACCGGCTGCATCCGGGGGGCGGTCTGTGCAGTCCGTACAGAATGTGCAGGATATGCCGGTCATGCCGGAAATAAGACTGTCCAATGAACCGGCGGAGCGGCTACAGAAGGGGC
>OHCW01001143.1_pt1 | contig 11056 bp, 9 predicted proteins | sample 1566781 | NCBI WGS metagenome assembly OHCW01 (sample SAMEA3879590, study PRJEB24766) | human gut metagenome | biome: human-associated habitat; feature: feces | place: USA | collected 1985/1987 | reverse complement strand
CTTCTTTGTAATAAACTTCGATGACTCTACTGCGTCTATCAGCAGTTTTAGTTCCGGCAATTCAAATTTGCGGCTGGCTACAAAGTATTTGCTCTGAGTAGAATGGATAGTAACAATGTCCATTCCAAATTCCTGAAGTGCAGCAATGTCTTTTGTGACTGTCGTTCTGTGTGCAGATATTCCGTATTCATCATTCAATATATTGATTAACTGTGTTGTGGAAAGAGGATTTTCTTCATCAGTTCTTTCCAGTAAAATCTTTTGTAAATATAAAATTCTTGGCTTTGTTTCCATAATTCTTATATACCAATCGCTCCATCAATAGTATCTGTCTACTTTTTCTTTTTTGGCTTAGGTGCTGGTAATTCATCGTACATTGCATTAAATAGTCCTGTTAAAAATTTCTTATTATCCACATCTTCTACAAGCAGCATTTCCTTTGCCCCATCATACGGCAATTCATAAGTAGCTGTCGGCATATATGAAATTGCTGATTTTATCGGTTTTACAAGTAATCTGTCATCATAAATTCCGCCGACAATTTTACCACGATAATAAATAATATATTCGCCCATCATCGCGCGGTAAGTAATCTCGTCCAATTCTGCCAACTGCTCTAATACAAATTCCAAATATTCTTTACTTGATGCCATTAGTTGTCCTCTGACCTAATTTCATTTTACTCAATTTATGCTTTCTTTATCGGGTGTCTTATTACCGTTTTGCATTTCTCCGGTGCAACTTTTCTTGGGTCTGATAAATAAATTTCGTGATGGCGTCGCTCATCAGTAAAATCATTTACATAACCGTTTTCTTCAAGATATTTATCCATCATTGCCACGGTTGCAGGTTCATCATCAAAAGCTCCTATATGCATAATCTGTACGCACAAACCTTCGTCAATACTCAAGAACTCTGCACCAGAGCAATCCATCTTTTTCTTTTTTGAAGCAGTTTCCACCGCCCAATCAAAATCTTTCTTTGTAATAAAATCAGGCAGACGAATAACAGAAATCCAGTTGAAAGCTGATTTATCGGTATAATCTATACTTTCAACATTGTCCTGCCACCAAAAGCCCTCAAGCGGTGGTACAACATATTCAAAAAATCCTTCTATTTTGTAATCCGTCTTATAGCTCATCTTGAGAGTATATGCAACAGCATACAAAACACCAATAGCAGTTTTATATTCTCCGCCTTCTTCATTAGGATTTCCTTTACCTCTTACCGCTATATAATTTGCCTTTGGAATTGTCACAATCTGCGGCTTATTCTTCGGCATATAGAACTCTTTATATTCTTTCTTAAAATCAAATGCCATTCGTTTATCCTCTCTGAAAAATCATTTTACTTACCTTATAATTTATAAAACACAATTTGTATATATTTCAAATAAAGCTAAAAGGAATAAATCTTCCATTGTTTCTATAACTTCTCCATCGTATCCGCCCGGAGAACCGTATGATTTATCAATGTTTTTATTTTTATTCCCATAGATTGCTGCAAACTCTGCTATAACAGTAACCAACTGGCACGCCTCTATTTCTTTGCAACTTCCAAAACTATATTCCACCGACAACTGCTGAATTGGTGTTTCCTTTTTGTCATTGCTGTTAAACGCATTAGCCAAAACATCTGTAATATGATTTTGATATTCAAACTCTTGATGTGGAATTGGTTTATCAGCATAGTATTCTAAGCTACGAGTAAAATACTTCCCTCCATCGTAAAAAACACTTTTATCATCAGGGAAGCGTTTATTTAGCACACTTTCTATTGCAACCAAACACTTTTCATAAATATTGTACTCACTGACTCGTAAATCCAAATCACAATATTCCAAAATTCTATTTTGAACCTCTTTAGTACAACAGCAAAATTCTCTATACATCTCTCTATTGTAATAAAACAAATCATTATACATCGTGGCTATTGCACATAACGGAATAAGCCCTCTGTCCTTATAATATTTAGAAATGAATGATACTGCTTGTGCTTTTACACTTTCTTGATGACGTTGCTCATCACGCTTGTCCTGCCTTTTTTCAAACCTCTCCATACGGTTGCTTTGTCTTATTTGCAGGACTGCAATAATAACCGTGACTATTAAAGCAACTCCCGCACAAATAATACTTATCCAATCTGAAACACTCATCATATAGGTTCTCCTTCTACTGTAAACGATAATTTATCGTATCAGTCGCTGATGGTCGCCTGACCGTTCATTAGCATAGGTAGCAACCAGTCACGAAGTTTAACAAGTTCTTGATTTTCGCAAACATTTTTACTTATTTGTGCATATATAGCTTGAGTAGTTTCGTGATAAGCACGTAAAACTGTATCTTCAGGAATAATAATGTGAACGCCTGCTAAATCATCATTGTTTACAGCTTCTTGAGTCGCTCCGTGAGCAAGCATATCTTTATGAATTTCAAAATATGCATTTGAAACATAAGAAGCAATATATTCAAAACTGATTTCGTTGCATTGTAATCCGCAAAATCCTGTTGAAAGAATAGAACTTGAAATAATAGGTTCCATTTCTTTGTTTAGGTAAAGATGTTTAATACTATTTTTCATTTTAGCAAACCATACAGAATTTATACTTGGTTGCATATTAGCACGACTTTCTCTACCATCGTAATCAACAATAGTTCCTGTTGAAATAGAAGTACCTTTAACATCGGCTGTTGCTAAGTATGTTTTTGTATTAAAGATTTCGACTCCGGGTTTTATTATGGAAGATAAACAGTTTGAAATTACAGATTGAACTTTCCAATTTTCAGGAATATTACGCTTCAAAGTATCATTCCAAACCATTTTCCCACCGGAAGTCTGATAAGGCTTGCCGTCGTTATCAGGAAAATCAAATTGGGTAAACCAATAATCATATAAAAGCATAAGTTGCTGCTCTAAATTATCGTTTACATTATTATTGATGTCTATTTTCTCATCAATCAATGATAAAATCCCGACCATTTTATCTTGAATATCTTTATCTGGTAAATTTACTTCTATATTTCGCAAAGTATCTAATGTTACCGTTCTTTGAGAACAGCCAATAGCAAGTTTATCAACCAACTTATAAAACTGCGGGTTTAGCATTGTATAGTAAATAAATCTTGCATTAACATTTCTTTTTGGTCGCAAGATAGCAATATGTCGTTGAAAAACCATTTGTTTGTCAAAATCTACATATACCGGTTTACCAAAAGAGCCAACAACCGAATACAAAATATCGCCCTTTTTTGCCTTCTTATTTTCATTCAATCCGTTATAGTAACTTTCAGGCACAAACATTGTGTCTTCAAAAGAAAGTTTGTTTTGTCCCGTAATATTAGATATTGTAATAAAAGGAACGCCACTATCACTTTTAGGTGGTGGTAAATGGTCGCCATCAGAAATAAATTCACAACAATCTATCAGTTTCTTAGTCTCCATCCTTTTCTCCTTATCCGATATATTTCCTATGTGCAATTTTAACATTGCTTTGTTTTACCATTGCATACTGCAAGGTCGTATCTATCTTTCTATGCCCCAAGAGCTGTTGTAGTTGCTCAATGGGCATTCCTTTGTCTATTGCCATAGTTGCAAGAGTACGCCTAAACTTGTGCGGGTGTACCTTGTGCAGCCCTAATTGCTTTCCAAATTCTCTGAGTCTTGTTTCTATACCGCCAATTTTCAGCCTTTCGTGCGGTGCTTTCAGCGATACAAAAAGTGCCAAGTTGTCGTCGGTTCTGCTGTTTAAGTAATTTTGCAAATGTATCTTTGTCCTTGCGTCAAAATAGACCACTCGTTCCTTGTTTCCTTTACCGAACACGATACATTCTCGCTCGTTAAAATCAATATCATTTCTGTTAAGCAACACCATTTCGCCGACACGCATACCCGTTGAAGCCAGCATATCAATCATTGCCAAATCTCTCGGCTCGGTGCAGTTGTCCCTCATAAGCTCCAACGCTTCATCGGAGTATGTGTCTTTAATGTTTGTGCCGGTTTTGACCTTGTGTATTCGCCTAACAGGACTTTTCAGTATATAGTCCTCATCCTCAAGCCACGAAAAAAAGCTTGAAAGAATGCGACGGATATTATCAATCGTAACCTTGCTTGATTTCTTCTTTTCCTGATACTCGGTCAGGTATCGCCTTATGTCGTTGGTGTCAATGTGCTTAACACTTTTGCCGATGGTCGCAATCATCATTTCGATAGTTGCTTTGTAGTATTTAAGAGATTTCTCGGAACAGCCCTCGATTCGCTTTGCTGATAGGAACAGTTCCATATAGTTCTGCTCCGAGATTTCTTTTTCATTTTCAATTTTTGTTACCTCATAATCAAAAAGTGTATGTTGCAATACCTCTTGCAAGCGTTCTGTCTGTGCGTTATTCAAGAAAGGTAACATAGCCTGAACAACATTTGTAATTAAATTTTGTTTCATTAGTCAATTCTCCTTTTATCTAACTTAGAGAACGACTACGGAGTGGGTAGTCCCCTGATTTAACTCTCGCCACCCACAAGAGTTATGGGATGTATGTTAAACGATAATTTACCGTATCAGTCATTGATGGTAGCCTGACCGTTCATTAGCATAGGCAAAAGCCAATCACGAAGTTTTCTTAATTGTTCTGTTTCACGAGCACAATTTTTTGCCTTAGTAATTAACGGTTCTGAAATTTTAGAATATTCATAAAGCAATTTGGGATTGCTCGGCATAGCGAAGCGATAGTTTTCAAGAACATCATTCCATTTTATGTATGGTTGTTGTGTTCCACTTGAGTGCTGTGTGGCGTACAGAATCGCATTGTCATCGTTTAAGACTTGATATGCATATCCGAGATACTCATCCACCTTTGGTTTTAAAACTAATGTAGTAGTTCTTGTAATTCCCGATTGTGCCGAAATACAAACACGATGGAAATAAACACGCATTGCTCCTAATAAAATATTGTTTTCTTCATATACTTGGAGACTTGAATTGGCTTCTGCTGCGGATAAACCGCCTGCGAATGTTATCGTTCGTTTTGGGATAACATCAATAGGTGTATAGTATGCGTCTGTTTGACAATCATCTCGACTGATAGGCTTTCCAGACACGTTAAATATATCTTTAAGCTGTGCCACTTTCCAGTTTTCCGGGATATTACGCTTTAGTTGTTCATTCCAAACCATCTTACCGCCAGATGAGCAGTATGGATTTCCATTTTCATCCGGAAAATCAAATTGTGTGAACCAGTAGTCGTAAATAAGCTTAGCTTGCTGCTCTAAATTATCGTTTATCGCATTATTATTGGCAATTTTTTCATCAATAGCCCATAACAAATTTGCAATTTTTTGTTGAGAAATTACATCGGGGATTTCAACCTCAACATCATAAATTTTTTCAGGCGATGTATGCTTTACCTTCGTACCCGATGAACTTCGTTCTAACTGCTCTCTTACACTTTTTGTCATAAAAAGATAATATGCAAATAATTTGTTCAAACGTTTTTCATCACAAGTAATCAGTCCTATTCGCTGATTATGCAAGTATTTATTATTTTCAGGAACTAACGCTGTACTTCCTAAAAGTCCCTCTGCCTGTTGTGTCATGGCAACTATCAAATCGCCTTTATGACACAAATATTCCTTTGGATAAGTTCCTGTATAGTAACGTTCTTTCCCATTATTAGGCTTGAATCCCCCTTTTTCAAAAAAATTTCCCGGAGTTAAAATACTTTGTTCTCCATCTTCCGCAAAATACTCTCCCTTAAAAGCCCACCCATGCTTTACTGATAGTATTTCTCCAAGTTTCATTCTATTCATACTTTACCTTCTTTAACTGTTCCATGATTTCCGTTTTCAGTTTGTCGCCCTCTGCAAAATATTCTTGCAGTTTCTCTGCATAGGCACTCATACGAGCATTAAACTCGTCCTGTGACAATTCAACATATTCGATTTTTACATCAAAATATTGTCCAGCCGCAAGTGAATACTTCTTTTCTTTGATTTCATCATATGTAACAGCAACTGAAAAATCATCAACGGCTTCTTTATTAAGGAATGTATCAACAATTTTATCAATCTCAAAATCACGAAGTCTGCGTTTCTGATTATTACCGTCCTTATATTCTTCTCCCAGTTTTGAAGCATCTATCAGTACAACCTTATCTGTTTTTCTTGAATTATCAAAAAATAATACTGATACATTCGTGCCGGTATTAGCAAATACATTTGACGGCATACTAATACAGCCATAAACAATATGTTCATCTACAATATGTTGTAGTATCTTCTTTTCTACACCTGATTTTGCGGTTACAAATCCAGTAGGAACTACAATCGCACCTTTTCCGGTTGATTTCAATGAATTAAGAACGTGCTGAATGAACAACGTATAAATTGCCATACTCTCTTTCTTCTTGGCAGGTACTTTCGGAACTCCCGCCCAAAAACGAACGGGCATTGCTGCTATACGCTCTCTTGTATCTGAGAAATCCATCTTAAAAGGCGGATTTGAAACTACATAATCAAAAGTTCTTAATTCCTGTCCATTATCACTCTTATGATATGGAGCAATCAGCGTATCTCCTTGAATTGCGTGGTCAAGAGAAGATACCAAACTGTTCAGGATAAGATTAAGTTTTAACATTTTATTGCTTCGCTGTGAAATATCCTGAGCAAAAATAGTACACTTATCTTCGCCAATTTTATGGGCAAGAGCCATCAAAAGTGTCCCTGTTCCGGCTGATGGGTCATAACACTCAATGCTATGTAAATCAGTTGCATTTCCAACAAGCAATCTTGCCATAATCGTTGCAATAGCGTGAGGAGTATAATACTCTGCATACTTACCACCGCCTGCGGTATTGTAGTCCTTTATCAGATATTCAAATATATCTGCAAAGAAATCATAGTGCTTCTCAAATGCTTCTTCAAAAGAAAAGTTTACCAACTTATCAACCAAAGCACGGGCAAAAGGTGCTCTTGCTGTATCGTCCGTTACATACTGTGTCAGCTTTTCAAAAAGCGGTATTTTTGTATTCTGAGCAGTCTGAGTTGAAAATATATCAATATTCTTATCTGCTATATCTGTCATCGTGCTGTCAAAGATTAAATCAAAATCGCCCTTTGCCTGCTGATTCCATAAGTTGGCAATAAGATGTTCCGGATTAAGTAATGGAATATCTGACGGTAAACTATCAAAAATATCCAAGCGGTCATCTTCTGACATTTCTGCATAAGCAAGTTCCCATTTTTCAGCATTTTTAAGAACCGGACTTACTTTTTTTACTTCATATCCGAACTTATCATTAAGGAACTTATAAAGGAAAACCTGTGTGATAATTTTATATTCGTTACCATCGTTTCCCATACCATAGGTCTGACAAGTTGCTTTTAAGGCATCTATCAACTCTATGGTTTTTTCTTTTATCGTCTTTGTTTCTTCCATTGTGTTCTCCTTTATGCCACTGAATAAGTCTGGTTATACTGGTCAAGATACTGTTTTGTAATCCTGCTCTGTATAAATACTCTATCCTCACGAGCACTCGCTACTCCCAACTTATCAATGCCTGCTTTTATTTGTGTCATAACCGTTCTCTCAAAATATGCGTCTTTCTTCAATATATCATTTCTGTCATACACTTTCTGGTCAATATCAGACTTAATAGAAAGCAAAACATTCATAATAGACATATCATATTCTGAAACAATCGGCTGTTTATTTGCTGCTTTTCGAGCAAGATTTTCTTCCCTGATTCTTTTATGAACCCTTGCGAATTTCGCATCGCCATTATATTTTCTCAGCAGAACCGTGTTTTTCTTCTGCAATTCATCAAGCTTTTTCAGAATATCTTCCAATTCCTTTCCTTGCTCCTCAATCTCAGATACACTCTTAGGTTCAAAACCATGTTGCTTGAAGCGAAGCAAAAATGCTTCCTGCAAAGTAATAAACTCAGGGTCATCAGGGTCGATATTCTGAGTAAAGGCACGAACAGTCTTTTTATACTTTTCTGTTACTGCGTCTTTACCACCAACGATTTTCAATTCTTCCTCGCTGATTTTGCTGAAATTAAAAGTAATATCCTCCATTGCTTCATTGACAAGCAACTTTGTGGTATCATCACTTGCAAAAAGTTCTTTCTGATTTATGTTATCAATATGATGTTGCACCTCTGAAATCAATGATGGCAATTTTGTTAATTCCATTTTTGCAAATGTTTCCTTTAACTCATCATCGCCAAAGGTTCTTACCAAATTACAACAATCACGAGCAGCAATAAGAATTTTTTTGAGTTTAAGCAATTCCTGCTTATCCTCAATCGTGGATATCTCAGAACTAAATTCTTCTGCATTATCTGTGGTGTAGTTAAAAAGAACCTGCTGCACTTCCTGCATTTGTTTAATGAGTTCTGCCGGGTCTTCAATAACCTGTTTGAATGTATCTGTTTCATTTCCCGCACCAACTTCATTCGGGTCATTAAAACGGTTCAGCTCTTTGAGGTATGCTTCATTTGTTTCCTCAAAATTCCTTTTTATATTTGCAAAATCAATGACATAACCATAATGGTTTTCTTTATACGGTCTGTTGACTCTTGTAATTGCCTGCAACAGATTATGGTCTTTCAATTTTCTTCCAAAATACAGACGTTTCAATCTTGGTGCATCAAATCCGGTAAGAAGCATATTGAAAACGATAAGAATATCAACTGTCATATTATTTTTGAAGTCGTCAATAATCTTATCTCTCGTATCCTTATCATCACTATCGTGAAGTATAAGTCCAGCTCGCAAATGACTTTTCATAGAAGCGTCTTTATTTAGTTCCGCTTGAATTTCATCAAAATATGCAAACAGCTTCCTTGCCTGCTCACTTGTTTCACAAATGACCATACCGCCGAGCGTATTATCTCCCTGAATTTGTCTAAATCTCTTTAGGTCAGAAATAATATACCTAAGCAACTCTTTGACATAATTATCGTGTTCAACAATCTGACTTTTCTTTACATCTTTCTTTTCTACCAAGGTTTCAAGTTTTTCGTAAATTTCAGAAAGTCGCTCTTTATACTGAGTTTCTATATCCTCACGGATAATTTTCAAAGTATATCCATCTAAAATTGATTTGTCGTAATAGTATGTATGAATATAATTACCAAAAACTCTCCAAGATTCTCTTTCTTCTTTCAAAAGCGGGGTTCCTGTCAAAGCAATCTTTATAGCATTTTTATCCGCATCAAGAAGATTAGCCAAGAATGAACCTTCTGGTTTATACCCTCTATGTGCTTCATCAATAATAAACACTCTCTGCAAATTCGTTGCATACGCAGGAAGGTCAACTTTTGACCTATCTTCAGCAAAACGCTGTATATTTACAACTGTAATTTCAGGTTTTCCCGTATTTCCCTCTTGTGCCTGATTGTTACGGAACTGCTCCATAAGTTCAGCACGGGAACTTGCCGTTTTTACAACCAATCCACGAGCTTCAAATTCTTCTGAAGCCTGTTTCAACAAATCAAGACGGTCAACAATGAAATAAAACTTTGCAACTTTATTTTGCTTGCTGAAATAGTCAGAAAGAACATAAGTAAGATAATAAGAAAGGGCTGTCTTTCCACTACCTTGAGTATGCCATATAACACCTGAATTGACACCTTCATCAATCTTACTTCTTACTGTTAAGGCAGCAAACATCTGTTGATAACGCATTATATGTTTCTGCTCAATAAACTCTATCTTGCCATTTATTTCTTTATGAAAACGAACATAGGCAATTCCATATTTCAATATAAATAGCAATCTTTCAGGACTGCACATAGATGTCAGTACACGGTTGGTCGGTGTATAGGTATCTAAATTTGTTTGATATTCCGGAGAAGTATGAATAACCTGACAATTAAAGTCAGTCAATATCTTCTTTTCAACAATCGGGTCAATATCCTTATATGGGAAATCTGCATTATAAGGTGCAATATCCAAATTAGTAGGATTTTCTTCTCTAAAACAGTTGAACGGTGCAGACTGTTTTGCTGTCGTACAATAGAATGCTCCCTGAACCGGAACAATACCACCCATAGTGTCATATTCCATATTATTAGAGAAAATCATCAACTGTGTAATATTCAAAAATCTCCTAAATTTTTTATTAGGAAATCTCTTTTGGTTCATTCTCTTGCTTTCTGCAACCATACCACCGTGATTATTCGGCTTCTTTACTTCAATAAATACAAGCGGAAGTCCATTCACAAACAGTGTAATATCCGGTCTAAATTCATCTTGGTCACGCTTACAGGTGAACTCGGCGGTAAAATGATATGTATTATTCTTTGGATTCTCAAAATCCACCAATCTAACAGGCGAAACAGACGATAAACGCTCGTAAAAACTACGTCCTATATCATCATTATCTAATTCCTGCCTAATAGTTTTCAATGTCTGTTCCGCTTCTCCTGCGTGGGTAGGATTAAGCCGTGCGAACTGCTCCTTGAAAACGTTAATTAAAATATTGGTATCAGGGTCATATACTGTGCCTGCCACATCTTCAGTTATTTTCCCGAAATAGGTATAACCAAGGCGTGTCAAATGAACCATTGCTGGCATTTGAACACGGGTAGCTTCGTTAAACATATTTTTCTTACCACTTGCCGCCATCTTCAGACCTCCTCATATCATTCGTCTAATATGACTTCACATACATCGCCAATATCACAATGAAATACTTTGCAAATTCTCATAAGCACATCAAGGGATACTGTTTCATTCTTATTTAATTTTGTTGCAACAGACGATGAAATCTCCGCAGCACGCATTAAATCTTGTCTTTTCATTTGATTATCAATCATAAGTTTTTGAAGTTTGTTGTAGCTTATTCTCATCTGTAACGCTCCTTCGTATTCTCCGTTCCTTTTGGTTACAGTTACTCATTTGACATTATACTATGAATAATCTATTTTTTCAAGATATAGGGGTTTATTCGCAACTCCTATCCGACAAGGTGTCACTTTTTACAGACACCTAATACAACTCTTTTAAAGAATAATAAAAAAGAGATGCCGAAGCACCTCAATTATACATTCTATTATTA
>OHCW01001133.1_pt1 | contig 11164 bp, 7 predicted proteins | sample 1566781 | NCBI WGS metagenome assembly OHCW01 (sample SAMEA3879590, study PRJEB24766) | human gut metagenome | biome: human-associated habitat; feature: feces | place: USA | collected 1985/1987 | reverse complement strand
CTAAATACTAATATTTTAATAACAGTGGTTAGATTTTTATCGCACCACTACTATAGTCAAAAGAAAAAAGGAGAGAGCGGTAGAAATCGGAGAGTGGGAATGCAAGTGTCCGTCATACAGTAGGGTCGCGGCCTGCCGCGACTGCCTTAATGCGGAAATTTTAGTCGAATTTACTTCTTGATTCCCCGGTTGCAGTCGCGACAGGTCGCGACCCTACGTCAGATGGTGCAACTGGGAGAATTTTTTTGACATCCGTGACGGAGGGGCGGGTTTCACCCCTCCGCCGCGGAGTGTTCAAGGGGTTGATAGTTTTTTTTCGGATGATTAGGGCTTGGGGGTAAGGTCTTCCGTGCCGAGGTCTTCGTTAACATTTACCCAATCAACCATGTCAACAGTATCGAACTGGATGGGTTTCAGACCAAAGAGGTCACCGTCAATGGTAAGGGTGTAGTTGTAGGCCTTTCCGGGTTCCCATGCAGCCACGGTGTTAACAGGAATAGTTACCGATACGTTAACTTCGTTGCCTGCTCCTGCACCGAGATTGGGACCGCTGCCCTGATCGTTGGTTACCTGGCAGGTGAATGTCAGCTTGATGGCATCTGCTTCAAGAGCCTGCGGCATGAGGAAATACTCATAGGGATAGCTTTCGTCTGTGGTTGTGGATGTGAAAGCATCTGTCCAGCTGTAGTCATTATCTGTAGCTTTTTCAGCCTGATTCGACCATTTTTCCAACGCGAAGGGTGCTGTTGCGGCAGCAAGTGTACCTGTAGTCACGAGGTCGCCGGTTCTCTTTGCGCCGGTAAGTTTGACATCGGAGACGTTAAGCGTGACGAGGTTACGCCAGCCGTTCTTGAATGTGAAACGCACTTTCGAGAGAGCATGGAAAAATTTGAAGTCTACCACCTCGGGAGTTGCAGTTTCCGAGGCGAGAGTGTAGCCGGCTTGTTTACCTTCTGCTACAACAAGGTCAAGGTTGCCTGTTGCTTCAAAGCCTTTTATCGACAATGTGTTGGCTGCATAATCGAATGTGGCGGTTCCGTTGTTGCGTGCAGCTGCGGGACCGTAGGCGGCAAAATTATACTGTTTGCCTACTGACCAGTAGTTGATAGGAGAATAGCCCCAAGCAGAGCCTTTGTACATCACATGCGATTGTGTGCTTAATCCATCGAATACAACAACCTCTTGTGAATTGTCTGTATAGGAACCGAACACATAGAAGCCGTTGCCCTTGGTTTCATCTTTGAGGAAATCGAGGCTTGTGTCCTCAGCGGCAGCGCGGGAGGTGTTGCCCACGTAGGTGCCGAAACCGATGGCGCGGGTTGCGGGCATTTCCACAACCTCGTTCTGCGTGCAGCTTGCAAGCATCAGCGTGGCCGATGCCGCTGCGAAGAGATAACTTTTGGTTTTCATAAAAAAGGGATTAATGAAGAAAAATTTGGTTATTGAAAAAATGTTTGTTGCTGTTTGTGAGTGGGAGAGACAGGGGTGGAGGCGCATGGCCGCTGATCGGGAGGGCATCAGTTGAGCGGAATGTCCTGATATGGGCCCCAGTCGGACACGTTCACATCGAAGGCACCGTCGCCCGAGGGTTTGCCGCCGCCGATGCGTATGCCGGTCACGGTGATCACACCGCCGCGCGGCTGGTTCTTCACCTGGTCGGTCACGTCGAAGTCGAGCGTGAAGCTCTGCGTGGTGTTGAGCAGCAGCTCGAGGTTGAGGGTGTAGCGTGCGCCGTCGTCGGGTACGCGCCAACCGGAACGGTCGTAGTAGCGGTCGGGGAATCCCGGCACACCGAACGAGAGCACGCGGGCTTCCACGCCGTAGGATGTGACGGTGCAGTCGTAGAGCACCGTTGCCGGTTCGTCGCCGGTGTGGCCGTCGGTGAGGTACACGTTGCGTGCCATGCCTGCGATGGCGCCGCGGGCGGCAGCCACATAGCTCAACCCTTCCTCCACCTCATAGCGGATGAGATAGGTGTAGACCAGCGGGCGCAGGGTGAAGGCGTAGGGCATCGACGCGGTGTTGAGCGTGGTGTTGAGTAGCGGCTGATAATGGCCGTAGAGCATGTCGGGCGGTCCGACAGTCTCCTCGTTGCGGTGGAATTCCGCATAGGAGGCGCGCGAACGCACGCGGGTGGTAGCGCGGGCCGAGGGGAGCGAGGCCATGTCGTCGATGATGATGTTGCGGGTGTCGTCGTTGAAGATGAGCAGGCGGTGGTCGCCTTCGCTCACCATCACCGTCTCGCCCTCCGGGGCGATGTGGAACTCCTTGGCAATGCGGGGTGTCTCGGAATGCACATCGTCGTAGACGAACACTGCCAGACCTCCGGCGGTGGCGGGGCGCAGGTCGTCGTAGCCGATGCCGAAGCGTTCGGCATCCCATGCCGACGGCCACTGTGTGCCGTAGTCGCGTTCCCATTCCTGCTCCCAGTCGGGGGTCAGGGCAATGCGGCACGCCAGCGAGTGCTGGTCGTGGTCGTAGCAGAGTTCCTTACGGCAGCCTGTGGTGAGAAAGAGCAATGCGGCTACTGCGGCCGTGAGTTTTAATTGTATTTTCATAGGTTGGCAGCTCCTCCTTTCTTGTTCTTGTTGATGTCCCACAGTCGCCACACGAGTGTGAATTTGAGCTTGAGCGGGCCGAAGTAGCCGGTGCGCGAAGTCTGCTGGTACACGTAGTGACCCTCGAAGGGGAGGTATTCCTCATATTTGGTGTTGAGATAGCCCACGCCCAGTCCGGCCTCGAACGATATGTTGCGGCTCACGGGGAACATGAATCCGGCCGAGATGCCGGCCATGTAGCCTGTGCCTTTGTAGCCACGGTTGCCGTTCTCAAGGTCGTACTTTCCGCCGCCACCGAATGCACCCACATAGAAGCCGTGCCAGGGGCGGTTGTTGTAGTGCTTGAACCAGTAGCGGCCTTCGCCGGAGAGAATCATCACCTGATAGTATTTGTGCTTGGGGTCGTTGTGCCACCATGCCACGTCGCCTTCGGCGTTGACCGTCCAGCGGTCGTTGAAGCGGTACTCCACTTCGAGCGAGGGCATGAGGATGGCGTCGTAGAGGAGGTTGGTCTTGATGGCCAGGCGGTGCCAGGGGATGTGGGAGGCGGGGAGCGTTTCGGCCGCCGGGGCCCGGTTCTCGAGTTGCTCGAGGCTCCCGAGTTGCTCGAGGTTCTCGAGGTTCTCGAGGTTCTCGAGATTCCCGGGGTTCCCGAGGTTCTCGGTTTTCTCGTTTTTTTCGGGGGCCGCGGCTGCCGGTTCGGCTGTGGCATCAGGCTGCTTCACAAAGAGCGAAACGGCCACGGCGTTGCGCAGCGCGGGGAAGATATTGGTGTAAAGCCAGCGGTAGGGCACGCCTTCGCGAAGCTCCATGAGGCTCTTTTTGCGGCCGCCTACAACGCGGTTGTTCTCGTCGAACACCCATAGCGGAGTGTTCCGCAGCAGCTCGGTCACCTCGTCGCGGTAGGGTACGCTTGTATCAGCCTCCACCATGCGCAGCAGCTCGTCCCAGGCAATCCCTTCGGCCTCGGTGTGCATCAGCAAGGGGTCTATGCCGGTTTCATTGAGGATTAGTTCGGATATGGAGCTGCAGCGGTTGCGGCTCAGGCGCTCGTTGGCTGCATTGGAGCCGTCGGGCGACGTGTATGAACGGACGGTGATGCGTTCGATATTCGAGGCTGCGTTGTGGCGCTTCACCTCTTTGACGAACGGGTTCATTCCCGAACTGTTGTTCTCAAACGACGGGTCGTATTGCCTGTGCCCGAGCCTGAAGTAGACTTTGGCCGAGTCGGCCGGCACCTGTGCCGTAACGGTGGCGGCTGCAAGTGTCCCGGTGATGAGCAGGACTATTAACGGTTTCATCAGTAATCGTAAAATGTGTGTCGGTTGGCTTATTATTGCGATGCAGCCGAATTCCCCTTAGAATTTGCAGTTCTGGCTTATTGATTCGTGCTCAGATGTAATAGATTGATAATTAATGTAAATTATCCCAGGAAAAAAGGCTGTGTTTTGCAAGTATGCTGTGTAAATCGGGGCAAAGTTATGTAAAAGGTGTCAAATTACCCCCCCGATTGGTTATAGTTTGTTAAATTATTTAAGCGCCATTAATTTTTAAGATAATGCCCTATAAATTAACGAAAAAATCTTCCGGCACAGGTGCCGGAAGATTGGGATTTTTCAAGATAGCTAAGATAGCTGCGACAAGTGTGTGGAAAACGGGTGGGATGCCGCCTGGATGGGTGAGAGCGTGGCAGAAGTTGGCCACGTCGGGGGAAAAACGTAACTTTGCATTCAATCAATTTTTTTACATTCAGGTGTAAGCAATCCCGATTAGACATTCAAAGCTATACATTCAAACATGAATCATAACGACAAATACCGTATAGAGACTCTGCAGCTGCATGCCGGGCAGGAGCACACGGATGCCACCGGCGCCCGCGCAGTGCCCATCCACCAGTCGGCGGCCTATGTGTTCGAGGACTGCAACGATGCGGCCGAACGCTTCGCCCTGCACCGCGACGGCTACATCTACAGCCGCCTGAACAACCCCACCCAGGCCGTCCTCGAAGAGCGTCTGCGGGCCATGGAGGGTGGAACAGGAGCGGTGGCCACAGCCACCGGAGCCGCAGCCGTGTTCTATGCGCTGCAAAACATACTCCGTCCCGGCGACCACGTGATTGCCGCCGACAATCTCTATGGCGGAACGTACAATCTGATTGTGAACACGCTGGCCGACATGGGCGTGAGCCACACCATCGTGGACATGAGCGACCCGGAGGCGCTGCGTGCGGCCTTCCGTCCGCAGACACGTGCCGTCTATGCCGAGACGTTCGGCAATCCTAACAGCGATGTCACCGACATCGAGGCTGTGGCTGCCGAAGCGCATGCACACGGTGTGCCGCTGATTATCGACAACACGTTCGGCACCCCGGTGCTGATGCGCCCCATCGAGCATGGCGCAGACGTGGTGGTGCATTCGGCCACCAAATTCATCGGGGGCCACGGCACAACCCTTGGTGGCGTGGTGATTGACGGCGGGACATTCCCGTGGACCGATTTTCCCGACAAATATCCCACCATCGCGCGCCCGGACGCCAACTATCACGGCAGCATATTTGCCGAAATAGACCCCGCGGCACCGTTTGCCGCACGCGTGCGCGCCGTGCTGCTTCGCGACACCGGCGCATGCCTGTCGGCATTGGGTGCCTTCCTGCTGCTCCAGGGGGTGGAAACCCTCTCGCTGCGTGTGGAGCGGCATGTGGCCAATGCCCTGAAGGTGGTGGAATTCCTCGCATCGCATCCCAAGGTGGCCAAGGTCAACCATCCGTCGCTGCCTCACCACCGCGATCACGAACTCTACTGCCGGTATTATCCCAACGGAGCCGGCAGCATCTTCACTTTCGAGGTGAAGGGAGGGCGCGACGAGGCATGGCGCTTCATCGACTCGCTGAAACTCTTCTCGCATCTTGCCAACGTGGCAGACATGAAGTGCCTGGTGATACATCCCGCCACCACAACCCATTCGCAGCTCTCGCCCGAAGAACTGGCTCAGCAGCACATCACTCCGGCCACGGTGCGTGTAAGCATCGGCACGGAGCACATAGACGACATTATAGCAGACCTTCAGCAAGCACTCGACAAGATATGACATCACCGGCAACCATACCGACACCGCGCCCCGACTCAGTGGCACAGATGCTCGCCAACGCCACATCAACACTGTTTTCATTCGAGATTCTTCCCCCGCTGCGCGGCAAAAGCATCGAGGGTACATATAAATCCATCGACCGGCTGATGGAGTTCGCTCCGGCCTACGTGAACATCACCACCCACCGCAACGAGGTGGTGTATGTGAGCGCGGGCGAGGGGATTTTCCGCACCGTCACCACTCAGCGCCGTCCCGGTTCGGTGGCCATAGCGGCTGCCATCCGCGGACGCTACGGCGTGCGCCCCGTGCCGCATATTATCTGCGGCGAATACAGCACTCAGGAGATCGAGAACCAGCTCATCGACCTGGCTTATCTCGGTATCACCGATGTGCTCGCCCTGCGCGGCGATACGGGGAAGGGGTCGAAGCTGTTCACCACCGATGCCGACGGACATCTGCACGCCGAGGGGCTGTGCCGGCAGATCACCGATTTCAACTCCGGACGTATGGCCGACGGCACCGTGACGGATGACGTTCCGGCCGTGCCGTTCACTTTCGGAGTGGCGGGCTATCCTGAAAAGCACGAGGAGGCGATGAACCGCACCGCCGATCTGGAGCATCTGCGCGCCAAGGTGGAGGCCGGAGCGGGATATGTGGTGACACAGATGTTCTTCGACAACAGCAAGTATTTCCGCTTTGTCGACGAATGCCGCGCCGCAGGCATCACCGTGCCGATAGTGCCCGGCCTCAAGCCCATAACATCGCTCAAACAGATGTCGCTGCTGCCAAAGACATTCCATATCGACCTCCCTGAGCCGTTGGCGCGCGAATTCGTGAAATGCCGAGACAACGACCAGGCCAAGGCCCTGGGCATTGAATGGACCACGGCGCAGGCACGCGAGCTGAAAGCCCACGGCGTGCCGAGCATACATTTCTATTCGATGAATGCCGCCGCATCTGTGGCCGAGATTGCCCGAAAGGTCTACTAATTTTTTTTGATTTACAGATTTATGCAGTTTACCGAAGCCTTGCAACACCGCCTGCTGGTGCTCGACGGATCGATGGGAACGGCCATTCAGCGTCTGGGTCTCCCCGCATCCGCTTTCCATGGCGAGCGTTTCGCCGTGCATCCCGTGGCGCTTGCCGGCAACAACGATATATTGTCGCTCACGGCGCCCGAAGTGGTGGCCGGAATCCACCGTAGTTACCTGGAGTCCGGTGCCGACATCATCGAGACCAACACGTTCAACGCGCAGGCTGTGTCGCAGGTGGAGTACCGCACCGCGCATCTTGTGACGGAGATTAACCGTGCCGCGTGTGCCATAGCACGCGCGGAGGCCGACCGCTACACCGCTATGAATCCTGCCAAACCAAGGTTTGTGGCCGGATCAGTGGGGCCTACCGGGAAAAGCCTCGGACTTTCGTCGGACGTGAACGACCCCTGCGCCCGCACCATCAGCTTCGATGAGCTTTACGGTGCATACCGCGTGCAGATGGATGCGCTGATTGAAGGAGGGGTGGACTGTATACTGATAGAGACCGTGTTCGACACGCTCAACGCAAAGGCTGCGGCCATAGCCGCACGCGATGCGATGGATGCCGCCGGACGCGAGGTGCCGCTGATGATTTCGGCCACCGTGGCCGGAAAATCGGGGCGGCTTCTCACCGCCCAGACCCTTGAGGCGTTTGTGGCTTCGGTGGCGTTTGCACGTCCTGTGGCCGTGGGGCTGAACTGCTCGTTCGGCCCGGACATGATGATTAACCATCTGCGCCGTCTGGCTGCCGTGTCGCCTTATCCGGTGATTGTTTATCCCAATGCCGGACTTCCCGACGAACTCGGCAACTATGCCGTGACCGCATCGGCGTTTGCCGGCCACATAGAGGCCATGATGGCCGAAGGGCTGGTGAACATAGTGGGTGGATGTTGCGGAACGGATGCCACCCACATAGCGGCCGTGTCGGCTTTGGCCGGGCAATATCCGCCCCGTCGGCCCGATGCTACGGTCGCCCCGGCGTGGCTTGCCGGGACGGAGCATTTCGCCCCGGAGGGGATGTTCATTAACGTGGGCGAGCGGTGCAATGTGGCCGGAAGCGCCAAATTCAAGCGCCTCATAGGGGAGGGGAACTCCGACGAGGCTCTGGAGATTGCCGTGCGGCAGGTGGCCGACGGCGCGATGGCGCTCGACATATGCATGGATGCCCCGCTGCTCGATTCCACCCGTGAGATGTGCCGCTTCCTGCGGTTGCTGGCATCGAATCCGTCGACGGCGGCAGTGCCATGGATGATTGACTCCTCGCACTTCCCCACCATTGTGGAGGCGCTTAAAGAGGTGCCGGGAAAGGCAGTGGTCAACTCCATCTCGCTTAAGGAGGGGGAGGCGGTTTTCCTGGAACATGCGCGCCACATAGCCCGTTTCGGGGCTGCCGTGGTGGTTATGGCCTTCGACGAGCAGGGTCAGGCCGATACATTCGAGCGTAAAACGCAGGTGTGTGCCCGTGCCTACAGGCTTCTGACGGAAAAAGCCGGTTTCAATCCGCGCGACATTGTGTTCGACCCCAACATCCTCACCATCTGCACCGGCATGGAGCAGCACGATGCCTATGCGCTCGATTTTATCCGCGCCACCCGCTGGATAAAGGAAAATCTGCCGGGCGCACGTGTGAGCGGCGGCGTGAGCAACCTTTCGTTCGCATTCCGCGGCAACAACGCTCTGCGCGAGGCCATGCACGTGGTGTTCCTGCGGCATGCCATAGAGGCGGGGATGGACATGGCCATCATAAATCCGTCGACCCGACTGACTTACGAGGACATAGAACCCGAGCTGCGCGCGCTGCTTGATGCCGTGGTGCTGTACACTTCGCCCGAGGCTCCGGCCGCGCTGATAGAATATGCCCATAAGGCTATAGAGGCTAAGGATACGCAAGCCGCTGGAGAAAAAACGGACAGCGTCGATGCTGAGGTAGGTCTGCCGGTGGAGCAGCGGCTCGCATTGGCCTTGCGCCGTGGCGACGATACGGGGCTTGAGGAGTTGCTGGCAGCGGCGATGGAACAGTTTGCCGACGCCCGTGCCGTGATTTCCGGCCCGCTGATGAGCGGCATGGAGGAGGTGGGGCATCTTTTTGAGGCCGGACGTATGTTCCTGCCTCAGGTAGTGCGCTCCGCACGCACCATGCGCAGGGCTGTTGACATCCTGCGTCCGCATCTTGAGGCCGCCCGGGCCGACACTCCGGCAGGACGCCGCGGGGTGTGGCTGCTGGCCACGGTGCGCGGCGATGTGCACGACATAGGCAAGAACATAGCGGCCGTTGTGCTCCGCTGCAACGGATATGAAGTGCACGACCTCGGGGTGATGGTAGAGCCGGAAGCGATTGTTGAGGCCGGCGTGCGCCTCAAGCCTGATTTCATCGGTCTGAGCGGACTGATCTCCCCCTCGCTCGCCGAGATGGAGCGTGTGGCGCAGGCACTCCGGGAGGCCGGTGTGTCGGCACCGCTGATGGTTGGAGGCGCCACTACATCCGAGCTCCACACTGCCCTGCGTCTGGCTCCGGCCTATGCGCCCGGGATAGTGATGCGTCTTGGCGACGCGTCGCGCAACCCCGTGGAGGCACGCCGCCTCACCGACGCCAATGCGGCTGAATATATCGCAGCCCACCTTGCGCGGCAGGAACAGTTGCGGCAGGATTATGCAGCACGCAGCAATGCCGCTCCGCAGCAACCGCAGAGCCGCACCGTGCGCGATGACGGAGCCAACACACCGGTGCGCCCCGCGCAGATGGGCGTCACTTCGCTTGAAAGTGTTCCGGTGGCAGAGGTGGCACCGTATATCAACTGGATTTATTTCCGCACATGCTGGAAAGTAGCGCCCGATTCCGAGGAAGCGCACCGCATCACAGCCGATGCGAAGGCGATGCTTGAACGGTGGATGGAGGCTGGTGCCGACATGAGCGCGCAGGTAGGGCTGTTTGCCGCTCGGGGCATCGACGAATCCATTGAATTTGAATTGCCCGACGGCGTAACCGTCAGCTTCCCCACACAGCGGCAGCAAGTGCCTGCAGGGGGCGATGCCTCGGCGCCACGGCCTGCGTTGTGCGATTATGTGAACCGGGAAGGCGATTATGCCGGCGCATTCGTGGTGACTACAGGCCCGCAGTTGCGGCAGCTGATAGCTGTGGAGGCTGAAAAGGATGAATATGCCGCGCTGCTGGCACAGTCGCTTGCCGACCGTCTCGCCGAGGCCGCATCGGAATGGCTGCATCACCGTGTGCGCACATCCCTGTGGGGCTACAACCGCGACGAGCACACCTCTTTGGAAGAGTGTATGCGCGGACAGTATCCAGGCATCCGTCCGGCGGTGGGCTATCCGTCGCTGCCCGACCAGTCGCTGATGTTCACTCTCGCCCGGCTCGTTAATCCCGCTCAGGCAGGCGTGGAAATCACCCCCACCGGCGCCATGAATCCCCCCTCAAGCGTGGCCGGCCTCTACATTGCTCACCCCCAAGCCCGCTATTTCACCGTTAACCTTAAGTAATTTCGAGATGCTCGAGGTTCTCGAGGTTCTCGAGCATCTCGAGTTTCTCGATTTTCTCGAGAAGCCCGATTATTGCTGGTTAATGGGCCGGATGCCGTTGCAGCGGGGGTAGTCGCTGCAGCCCCAGAACTCGCGCCCTTGTTGTTGTCCCTTCTTCTGCATGCGCCTGAACATCGGCTTGCCGCATTTGGGGCAGAGAGGAGCGCCGCTTCCCGAGGCCTGCGTCTTACGGGCTTCGATGCGTTCGGCTGTCATGTTTTCGGTGAAACCGCCAGTCTGCCGGAAACTCTCAAGCCGGTTTTGAATCTGTGATTGGAGTATTTTGTTTTCGCGGAGGCAGAGAATCAGCAGAGCATTGGCAACCGTTTCGGCGCGGTCACTGTCTAACCAGCGGCTGAATTTGCGCTTTTGGGCAAGTATATGCATGGCGGCCTCATGCAGATAGTCGGCAGAATATTGCGGCTCGTCAAGCCTCAGTTGCCATATTGCCTCCCGGTCGGGATTGCCGATGGACCACACGTCGCCATTTCTGCGCAGCAGAAAATTAAACAGGTCGCCCTGCAGTTCGTCGAAACTTGCTCTGGCCACGTCGAGCAGCCTCATTTCCGTTTCTACCGAAGTGGAATGTCGGGCTGACCCTTCGGCGATATTCGCCACACCGCACCGGGCAGCCATCACCATCTGGTCATACAGACGCCGTCCGGGATCCATGCGGTAATCCACGAACCGGTCGCAGAAATCCTGGGTCGAAAGTTGAATCACATTCGCCAAGATCCACGAACTCAGCCAATGATACGATTGCGAAAACTGAATATTAACGCCCATTGTTTTCAGGTATTAGTTGAAGCAAAGTTGCCAAAAAGTTCTGAGATGGCAATAGAATGTGTTGAGTAACATAGGGAGATAAAATAAAAGCGATTTTTGTGGGATAAAAGGAAGAGACTGTCTAACAACCAAAGTTAGGCAGTCTCTATTTTTACACGCAAAATC
>OHCW01001123.1_pt1 | contig 11269 bp, 7 predicted proteins | sample 1566781 | NCBI WGS metagenome assembly OHCW01 (sample SAMEA3879590, study PRJEB24766) | human gut metagenome | biome: human-associated habitat; feature: feces | place: USA | collected 1985/1987 | reverse complement strand
TGACTAAGAATTTTAATATATAAATTCAATTAAAAATGCAACTTATATATCGTAAGGGCGATATCGTCAACGTTGGCTTTAGTGAATAATACATATAAGTAAAAAGGAAACAGAAAATGAAAAAGAAAATCGTTATCTGAAACTTCTCAATAAGGTTATCCGTAAAGGGATCAAAACAAAAGTTTTAATGCTTTCAGCAACTCCGGTCAACAATCGTTTCAACGATTTAAAAAATCAGTTGGCATTAGCGTATGAAGGAAATAGCGATACTATAGATAATAAGCTGAATACATCTCACAGCATTGACGATATATTTAAAAATGCTCAGAGAGCGTTCAATACATGGAGCAAATGGGTACCAGAGCAGAGAACAACTCAAAACCTTTTAAAAATGTTGGATTTTGACTTTTTCGAGGTGTTGGACTCTGTAACGATTGCCCGTTCTCGTAAGCATATCCAGAAATACTATGATACTGCAGATATAGGAACATTTCCAACAAGGTTAAAACCAATTTCTTTGAGACCCAAATTGACAAGTCTTAAGGAAGCAATTAATTACAATGAAATTTTCCAGCAGTTAAATCTTCTGAACTTAGATATTTATCGTCCTAGTTCTTTTATTCAAGCTAGTGCGATAGAAAAATATGCTATCCTTTATGGTGATAATAAGGTTAATATTGGTTTTACCCAAGCCAACCGTGAGTTGGGTATTCGTCGATTAATGGCAATTAACTTGATGAAGCGTATGGAAAGTTCGGTATATTCTTTCCGATTAACCTTAAAAAGAATCTTCGATTTAATAAATGATACGATTTATCGAATTGATACCTATGATAAACATAGCTCAAGTATTTTGGAACTTACGGATATTTCAAACTTAAATGAGTTTGATACGGAAGATCAGGATAATGATGAATTATTTACCTTCGGCAGAAAAGTAAAAATTGAAATCGGAGATATGGACTATAAGTCATGGCGAGATAGCTTAGTAAAAGATAGAGAAATTTTGGAACTTCTGATATTGATGGTTGAAGACATTACACCGGGATATGACTGTAAATTGCAGAAATTATTTGATGTAATAAAAAATAAAATAGAAAATCCGATCAATGGAGAAAACAAAAAAATTATTATTTTCACTGCTTTTGCAGATACTGCAAATTATCTGTATGAGCATGTAAGTGAATTTGTTAAAAGAGAGTTCCATCTTAATACAGCAATGATAACAGGTTCTGTAGATGGAAAAAGTACAGTACCAAAATTGAGATGTGACTTGAATACAGTATTGACTTGTTTTTCTCCAATTTCTAAGGATAAAAAACTTTTGTTGCCGAACGACAAAAACGATATTGACATTTTAATTGCAACAGACTGCATTTCGGAAGGTCAAAATCTTCAGGACTGTGACTATTTAATCAACTATGATATTCATTGGAATCCAGTTCGTATTATACAAAGATTTGGACGTATTGACCGTATCGGAAGTAAGAATCAGTTTATTCAACTGGTAAACTTTTGGCCGGATGTTACCTTAGATGAATATATCGACTTGAAGGCAAAAGTAGAAACTCGCATGAAAATTGTTGATATGACCGCAACAGGTGATGATAATATTTTAAGCGAGGAAGAGAAAACAGATCTGGAATACCGAAAAGTACAGCTTAAACGTTTACAGGAAGAAGTAGTAGATATTGAGGATATGTCTACCGGTATTTCTATTATGGATCTGGGGCTGAATGAATTCCGTATGGATTTGCTGGAATATATTAAGAATCACCCGGATATTGATAAAGCTCCCTTTGGACTTCACTCGGTAGCTGCTGCTTCCGAAGAAACACCGGCAGGCGTAATTTATGTTTTGAAGAATCGTTCCAACAGTGTGAATATTGATAATCAGAATCGTCTGCACCCGTTCTATATGGTTTACATCAGCAACGATGGCGAAGTGATTTGTGACCATCTTTCTCCAAAGCAGATGTTGGATAAGATGCGTTTCCTTTGTAAAGGAAAAACAGAGCCTATTCCAGAGCTGTATCGCCAATTCAATAAGGAAACTCGTGACGGACGAAATATGTCTGAGTTCTCTAAGCTGCTGGGTGACGCCATTGCATCTATCATTGAGGTCAAGGAAGAAAGCGATATTGATAGCTTCTTAGGCGGCGGTCAAATGAGCTTTCTCACGAATGAGATCAAGGGATTGGACGACTTTGAATTGATATGCTTCCTGGTTGTCCGATGACATAGAAAGTGAGGTGGAATCATGCTTGGCTTGCCAAAAGCTACCGAATTAAGCAAGCAGCTTCCGAAGAATGCAATCTATGCGAAGTTCCAGATGAACACCGCAGAGAAAGCAAAAATTGATGCCGATATTTCAAGAATCACCATTGTCAATGAAGTATCAGCTGAAAAAGTTCATATTGCTGCTGGTGATCAGGTCAAATCTTTTTTTGTTCTTCTGGTCGCTTTGAAAAAGAAAGATTTCGACGATAAGACAATCATCACCATATCAAAGCTGATACCACAGAATATGCTGTTGGTGCTGGAGTGTGGCGATGAAGCAAAGCTTGCCACCTACCACACTAAGCTGATGCAGACAGAATGGAAACGAAAAGAAGAACTGTCTGTTGAACTAAATGGGTTGAATCTGGATGCCGTTTGGGAAAACATCATCATTCAGATTGGCGGTATCACGGTAGATCAGGGAAACACCCTGGATGAACAGATTGCAGTTGATGAACAGCGAATGAGGATTCAGAAGGAACTCGACCGCTTGACCAAACAGGCTAAGAACGAAAAGCAGCCTAAGAAAAAATTTGAACTGGTGCAGAAAATGAACCGGCTAAAAAAGGAACTGGAGGAAATCTAAATGGATAAACTGAAAATGCACACGCCCAACAAGGCGGATGAAAATTTCAAAAAACTGGCGGAGCTATTCCCCAATGCCGTAACGGAAACGATTGACGAAAACGGCGAAGTGGTTCGTGCCATTGATAAGGATGTGTTGATGCAGGAAATTTCTTGCACTGTGGTGGATGGCAAAGAGGAACGCTACCAATTCACTTGGCCGGACAAGAAGAAATCCGTTCTGCTGGCGAATGCACCCATTTCCAAAACGCTGCGTCCTTGTCGTGAAGAAAGTGTTGACTTTGACACTACTGAAAACCTTTATATTGAGGGTGATAACCTGGATGCTCTCAAACTTTTGCAAGAAACATATCTTGGAAAAGTTAAACTGATTTTCATTGATCCACCGTATAACACAGGTAAGGACTCTTTCTTATATAATGATAATTTTTCTGTCGATATTTCTGATTATGCTAACCTGGCTGGACAATATGATGAGGATGGTAATCTGCTTTTTGATTTACGAGTAAACAATGAATCTAATGGTAGATTCCATAGCGATTGGCTCAATATGCTTTATCCTCGATTGAAAATTGCCAAAGATCTAATGTCCGATGATGGTGCGATTTTTATTAGTATTGATGATAATGAGCTGGACAATCTTAAAAAGATTTGCGATGAAATTTTCTCTGCACAGAATTTTGTTAACATCATTTCTGTTAAGTTGAAAAATATAGCGGGGGCATCTGGCGGCGGAGAAGACAAGCGATTAAAGAAAAATATGGAGTACATTCTTGTCTATGCTAAGAACTATTCAGCTTTGCAGCCGTTTGAAAATGTTTATACTGTTACTCCAATCAGTGAACTTGTTGAACAGTACCGTCAAGAAGGAGTTAGCTGGAAGTACACTACGGCTCTTGTGAACCCGGGAGAGAAGGAATATATTGGCTCTACTGTAGACGGAGAAGGTTCTGAAATTAAAATTTATAAAAGAGTTAATTTTTCTATTCAGTCAATTGGACAAATCATGAAGAATGAAGGGTTGACCGAAGCTGAGTCTTACGCAAAGTATGCTCACTGCATTTTTCAGACCGCTATGCCTCAGAGTTCTATCAGACCAAGAGTAATGAAAAAGGTACAAGAACTTGGCATTAAGAATGAACTCTTTTCGATTGAGTATGTTCCACGTTCTGGTAGAAACAAAGGACAACTTTATGAGCAGTTTTATAGAGGAGAAAACTTCCGCCTTTTTGCTTGGCTTAAAGATGTATCAGACGAGGTTGATGGAGTTCTTTGTAAGAAGGATTTGCAAGGAACATTCTGGGATTTTGTCGGTGAAACAAAGAACTTAACAAAAGAAGGAAAAGTTCCTTTCCCAAATGGGAAAAAGCCTCTTAAAATGCTTAAGCAAATTCTTACTATGCAATCAGCGAAAGATTCTATCATTTTGGATTTCTTCTCTGGGTCTGCAACAACAGGACACGCAACAATGCTTGCCAATGCTGATGATGAAGGAAACAGAAAATTCATTATGATTCAGCTACCTGAAGAAACACCAGTAGATTCTGATGAAAGGAAAGCAGGTTTCTGCAACATTTGTGAATTAGGAAAAGAAAGATTAAGAATCGCTGGCAGAGAGATTAAAGAGGAACGTGGTTTTACTGCGCAGAATATTGATATAGGATTCCGTGTTTTGAAGTGCGATACCTCCAACATGAAAGATGTCTACTACAGCCCTTCCGATTTTGACAGGAACCTGCTGGATATGATGGCAGACAACATCAAAGAGGACAGAACCCCGGAGGATCTGCTGTTCCAGGTGATGCTGGATTTGGGTGTTGAACTTTCCAGCAAAATCGAAGAAACCACCATTGCCGGCAAAAAAGTCTTTGATGTAGCGGACGGTTTCCTAATCGCCTGCTTTGATAAGGACGTTAATGACGAAACCATCAAGGCGATTGCTCAAAAGCAGCCTTACTATTTCGTAATGCGTGACAGCTCGCTGGCAAACGATAGTGTTGCTACCAACTTTGAGCAGATTTTTGCAACTTACAGTCCTGACACAGTAAGGAAGGTGCTGTAATTGAAGCAAATTACCGAAATAACTCGGAGAGATATATTCTCATTATTCATATATGGCATGGATATAGAGGAATTCTTTGACAGCAAACGAATCAAATATGGATATTATGGTAGACTGAGCGAGATTGACTTTCTAAAACGAATTTATGACCTCAAATCTTTGCAAAGCTTTGATAACCGTTTTGATGATGCTGAAGGCGATATTTGGCAACATACGATAAACAACGATGACTATGAAGAAGGTTGGATTTTTGAGGATGCCCGTTTTGAGTTGTTAAACGGTGATGACGAGGTGTTGTTGAAATTCTTATGTGCCGTATTTCACCCGGCTGTAAGATATGAGTCTGGATATTGGAAAGAATTTCTTGATGCGGTAAATGGCCTTCTTCGGAATGATGGTTACGAACTATATCCCGAAAGCAAAATCTCAGGACGTGATGTATATGGATGGCGTAAGTATGATCCGGAGGAGAGTTCTTTATTTGTCCCTTTTTCACAGAGAAACGAGAAAGACATTAAAGGAAAAAAACTCAATCTTTCTCTGAACATGAAAACCCGCAACCAGATATATAAGCTCATTGAAAAATATTCTACGGTTTATCGTGAAACCGATGAAACCGGTTGGCAGTATGATATTACAACGAGTGAATGTGTCTTTCGTGATATGTCACAGTTCTATAGACCGAAGTGCTTTGACGCAAAGAATAATTATATAGAGACATCAAGCATGGAAGAATTTATATTACACAATTATCCGTCCTATGTTTTTGATGCCATTGAGCTATATGAGAAGTATAATACCGATAGTGATTATGCTGCCCAGATGAATACGATTTTCAAGTTAAACTCTGTACCGTACAAACTGGAACAAGGACGAATTGTCAGTACACTTGAAATTGCCATCGACCCTAAAATTTTAGCTGAGATTCCAGAAAAAGGTTTGAAGGAATTATTAAACGAAGCCAATGCATATTATCGTTCTGGAAATAAGCAAATAGCCGTTGAGAAAATTTGGGATGCATTTGAACGACTAAAAACTTACTATTCTCCGACGCTTAATAAAGCACAATCAGCAGATAAAATTATTGATAATATGAGCAATTCCGAGCCGAACTACAAGACATTATATGAAGCCGAATTCAAGGCATTAACGAATATTGGAAATAACTTCAGAATCCGTCATCATGAAACAACAAAGATTGATATAACAGACAATCGACAATATGACTATTTTTATAAGCGTTGTCTTGCGTTGGTTTCTGTCGCTATCCTATATTTGGAGGGAGGAATAAACGCATGAAATTTAATTTTAAGATACAACAATATCAAACAGATGCTGTAGATGCTGTTGCGAAAGTTTTCCAGGGTCAGGGATACCATGATAGAATCAGCTATATCCGAGATGTTGGTAAAAAGCATGAAAATCAACAGATGCGGTTGAATGTTGATATGGATCAGCAATATTCCCTTGATATGGGAGAAGCACATCAGCTCAACGTCTACGATATGGACGATGATACCGGCTACAAAAACGAAGTGATTGAGTTATCTGATGAGCAGCTTTTAATCAATATTCAAAAGCTCCAGAGCCAGAATAACATCAAGCAGTCCAAAGCGCTGGTAAAGGATTTAGGCAGATGCAGCCTTGATATCGAAATGGAGACCGGTACCGGTAAAACCTATGTGTATATCAAGACCATGTTCGAGCTGAACAAGAAATATGGTTGGAGCAAATTTATTGTCGTTGTGCCTTCGATTGCGATTCGTGAGGGCGTGAAAAAATCCTTTGAGATTACGGCTGATCACTTTATGGAGTATTACGGCAAGAAAGCCCGTTTCTTTGTCTACAATAGCTCTAATCTGAATCAGTTGGATAATTTTTCGTCCAGTTCCGGCATCAATGTGATGATAATCAATACACAGGCATTTGCTTCTTCTCTGAAAGAGGATGGAAAAAGCAAAGAAGCCCGTATTATTTACTCTAAGCGTGATGAATTTGGTTCTCGCCGTCCGATTGATGTTATCAAGGCGAATAGACCAATCATTATTCTGGATGAGCCGCAGAAAATGGGTGGAGCTGTTACCCAGAAGGCGCTCAAGAATTTCAACCCGCTGTTTACCTTGAACTACTCAGCAACCCATGCTGTGCAGCATAACACAGTTTATGTACTGGACGCACTGGATGCGTTTAATAAGCGTTTGGTCAAGAAGATTGAGGTTAAGGGATTTGAGGTAAAGAACTTCCGAGGAACAGACAGCTATATGTTCTTAGAGCAGATTGTTCTTTCTTCTAAGAAACCGCCTATGGCTCGTATTGAACTGGAAATAGGCTATAACAAGTCTATTAACCGTGAGACCCGTGTGCTTGGCGTTGGCGATGATCTTTACTATGTATCTCAGGAAATGGAGCAGTACAAAGGATACACAATCTCAGATATCGACCCGTTCCGTGGAACTGTGACTTTTACCAATGGTGAGACAATCCAAACCGGTGAGGTTTCCGGTGATGTGTCGGAGTCAGATATGCGTAGAATTCAGATTCGTGAGACTATTCTTTCTCATTTTGAGAAGGAAGAAAAGCTGTTCAACATGGGGATTAAATCACTTTCGCTATTCTTTATTGATGAAGTTGCCAAGTATCGTCAATATGATGCTGATGGCAATGAAGTGCTTGGAGAATATGGACAGATGTTTGAACAGGAATATCTGAATGTGCTGAACGAGTACATTACGGTATTTGATACACCTTATCAGAAATACCTGAAGTCTACTTGCAGTGATGTTTCTGCTGTGCATAAGGGATATTTCAGTATTGATAAAAAGACCGGTCACAGCATTGACAGTCAGCTGAAACGTGGCAGTGAATTTTCTGATGATATTTCAGCCTATGACCTGATTTTGAAGAATAAGGAGCGTCTGCTTTCCTTTGAGGAACCAACTCGCTTTATCTTCTCGCATTCTGCATTGCGTGAAGGTTGGGACAATCCGAATGTTTTCCAGATTTGTACCCTGAAGCACTCTGACAGCCAAACAGCAAAACGCCAGGAAGTTGGGCGTGGTCTGCGACTTTGTGTAAACCAGCATGGTAACCGTATGGATGCAGAAAGCTGCGGTGACAGTGTTCATGATATCAATATGCTGACGGTTATTGCCAGTGAAAGCTATAAAGGCTTTGTTGCCGATCTCCAGAGTGATATTAAAACAGTCCTCTATGATAGACCTACTACGGCAAGTAGTGAATACTTTAATGGTAAATATGTCAAGGTGGATGGAACACCGACACTTATAGATAAAAACGCAGCAGATACCATTGAGTTCTATCTGATCAGCAATGGTTATGTCGATATGAAGCGTAAGGTTACAGACAAGTACCGCACCGATGTGAAGATGGGCACAGTTGCTCCATTACCGGAAGAAATTCAGCCAATGGCAGAAGGTATTCATACCTTGATTCAATCCGTTTACGATGACAGTGTTCTCAAGGATATGTTTACCGATGGTCACGAAACAAAGGTGAAAGACAATCCGCTGAATGATAACTTTGCGAAAGCTGAATTTCAGGCATTGTGGAAGCAAATCAACCACAAATACGCTTATACTGTCGAGTTTGACAGCGATGAGCTGATTCGTAAGTCCATTGACCACATCAATGAAAAATTATTTGTTTCTGAATTGCAATACACCACAACAATTGGTCGTCAAAAGGCAGAAATGAATGAACATGAAGTTGGTCGTGGTGCATCGTTTACTGGTGAAAAGACAAGGACTCAGACTTTGAAACATGCACAGACCAGTCAAATTAAGTATGATCTTATTGGTAAGATTGCAGAGGGTACTGTCCTGACCCGTAAAACAGTAGCTGCTATTTTGAAAGGCTTACGAGCAGATAAACTCTATATGTTTAAGAACAATCCGGAAGAGTTTATATCCAAGGTGATTAAGCTTATTAAAGAACAGAAAGCCACAATGATTGTTGAGCATATTTCTTATGACCAGATCGAGGGCGAGTATGACAGCACTATTTTCACAGCTGAAAAGAGCACTCAGACCTTTGATAAGGCGTTCCGAGCAACCAAGGCAATTCAGGACTATGTATTTACAGATGGTTCTGCTGAAAAGAGCATAGAGCGTCGATTTGTAGAGGATTTGGATGCTGCACAAGAAGTTTGTGTTTATGCTAAACTTCCGAAAGGATTTCATATTCCTACTCCGGTAGGCAACTATTCTCCTGACTGGGCGATTGCATTCTACGAAGGTACGGTAAAACACATTTTCTTCGTTGCTGAGACAAAGGGTACTATGGATAGCTTAAATCTTAGACCGATTGAGCAGGCAAAAATTTCTTGTGCTAAAAAGCTGTTCAATGAAATGTCTACAAGCAATGTGAAATATCATGATGTAGACAGCTATCAGAGTCTGCTGAATGTGATGAAGTCATTGTAGATTTATTGGTAGATACCGTTTATAGCTGTTTGCGAAAAAAGTTATCATTTGCTTGAGGAAGAACGGAAAGTATATTAGATTAGGCGACCAATAGTGTAATTGGTCGCCTAATTTTATCACAGCATGAAGTTGTTTACTCAGCAAAAATCAGTTCTTTGTTGACGATTTCCTCTGCACGGTTGCGGATATTGTTCATGGCTCCGACCCATGCCAGCTGATTCTGTTCTTTCAGTTGGTCATTGATACCTTCTTTCTTTGCCAGCTGAATTACAAGCAGGTCGAGCTTATTTCGAGCCTGAGTGTCAATGTCAGCGAGATAGCCATACAGCTTGCCTCTGAGAATCAGATCAGAGTAAATGATAGGACGATGTTCTCTGAGATACTGCTGGTGCTTTCTGCCCCAGATACCGATGGTGTGGACTTCTTCTTCCGGAATGATCAAACACGGCAGATAATAATCTCCGTGCAGTTCATACCAAATACCGTTGTTGTTATCGTAGATGTATTTTTCCATAGTGTTAACCTCCATGTATTACTTGTATCAAATAAAACCACGACGAATCAAATCTGCTATACAAAAAAGTTTAGAAATGGATTTAACTCGGCGAGTGGGAATAATTTCAGAGGCCCGGAAAAGCCTGATATGACTGGGTTTTCTAAGGCTTAATGCCCTCTGTGGCAACGATTTGGCAACATTTTTTCATTATTCATAAAAAGAGAGCTAACTGATTTTGATTAGTCAGTTAGCTCTCTTTTTATTTTATTTCAAAACACGGTGTCCATTATACAACCACTGTATTTCCCAAGGAAGAAATTTGCGACAGCTCTCCATCTGTAATCAGATAGGCTTCCCCGCAGATTTTTTCGATGCCATTATCCAGATAAAGGTAACTTCCGTCTACCAGGGCATAAAACGCTTTCCCCTGACTATCTGGATATGCAATATCTTCCATTACGCGCAGTCCATCAAGCATATCATGTTTTATCATTTGGTAGTGAGGGAGAATCATCTTTTTCGTCAGAGCAAGACCAGGAAGATATTTCTGGTATGCAGCATCTATTGCCTCACCTGCTAAATCCGGGTGGGCATAGACCACCTCAGCACAATTCATCGAGCCTGCGCTGATTCCAATGAGTACCCCGCCAAAGGATTGCAAGAGATTTTTTAAGCCAACCTGCGCGAAAAATCGATTTTGCGTCGGAACATGACCTCCTGCCAAGATTATCAAGTCAGCACCGCTTACCAAATCAGCTGCATCCTCTTGATTTTTGCTGTCCAGAATCGTAAATTGGTTAAAATCAAACCCGGCGGAGAGGAACGCTGCTTGAATTGATTTTGCAAATCGCTCTGTCTTTTCATGGTGTACAGGGTCAGAGCAGACAAATACCGCTTTACATGGATTCGGCACACAATGTTTGAGGGCATCAAGGAACCCGTTTGCCGGATTAATCTCCTCAGTATTCGGAATCAAAAGGCTACTTGTTAAGAAGCATTTCATTTGCTGTACCTCCTATCTTGTTCCCTCACAGAGAAATCCCCCAGATACAGAATAAACCTCATATAAACATACTGCCGTGATAAAACTGCAAATCCTGCATCATACGTTCAAATCCCTTCGCTTTATTTATCCCAAGAATATCATCTTTACTTCCATCTGTCAAAGAAGCCGGGCAAAAACTTTTTCGATTCATAAAATTTTTTCAAAAAACAGTTGTATTTTTCCTTCCGTTCGGTTATGATATAAATACTAATTTAGATTTTTATCCTTTATATACTCAGGAAGGGGAATGGAAAGCTATGGCGCGAAAAGCCTATTCCGAACAGGAACGGGAGCAGGTGCGGACCGCTCTGCTGACCACTATGCTCCAGTGCATCGTGGACCGAGGACTGATTCACAGC
>OHCW01001118.1_pt1 | contig 11289 bp, 8 predicted proteins | sample 1566781 | NCBI WGS metagenome assembly OHCW01 (sample SAMEA3879590, study PRJEB24766) | human gut metagenome | biome: human-associated habitat; feature: feces | place: USA | collected 1985/1987 | reverse complement strand
TAAAAGAAAATAATGCAATAGATTTTGACGATATGCTTATGCTCTGTGTTAAGCTTCTTGAACAAAATGCAGAAGTTAGAAAGAAATATTACGACAAGTTCCAGCATATTCTGGTTGACGAGTATCAAGATACTAACCAGGCTCAATATCAGCTTGTCAAAGCTTTATACACAAACCTGCAGTCAGATATTCCTGAAAGCCGTTCTCTATGCGTTGTAGGTGATGTTGACCAGTCAATTTACAGCTGGCGAGGTGCGGATTTTAGAATTATTATGAACTTCCAGAACGATTTTCCAAACGCAAAACTCGTTAAACTGGAACAAAATTACCGTTCTACTGCTAATATTCTTAATGCTGCAAACGCAATTATTGAAAATAACGAAGAACGTGTGGATAAAGTGCTTTATTCCCAAAAAGGCGACGGGGAAAAAATTTCCCTGTATGAAGCGCAGGATGAAGCAGATGAAGCAAATTATATAGTTAAGTCCATAAGAGACACTTCGGATAATTATAATCAATTCTCAATCCTATACAGAACAAACGCTCAATCAAGAGCATTGGAAGAAGCTTTGATTGCAGCAGGTATACCATACAGAATTTACGGCGGTCTTAAGTTCTATGACCGTAAAGAAATTAAAGATGCAATCGCATATTTGAAATTAATTTACAATAATGATGATTCACAATCTTTACGCAGAATAATAAATGTTCCTAAAAGAGCTATCGGAGAGACAACTCTAAAGCATTTACAGGAATATGCAGATAAAAGGGACATAAGTTTATTTGCAGCAATTCGGGAAGTTGACGATATTGAAGCAATAAAATCAGGAACAGCAACTAAGCTAAAAGACTTTATGACATTGATTGATAAGCTCAAAGAAGCAGAGCCGAGATATTCTCTTCCGGAATTTTTAAGCCTTATCTTAGAAAAAAGCGGATACCTGAGAGAACTACAAGCATCCGGAGCCGATGAAGATGTTACAAGGATAGAAAACTTACAGGAGCTTGTTAATGTTGCGAACGAATTTGAGCCGGAAGAATTGGACAATACACTCGGAGAATTTCTGTCACAGGTTTCTCTTGTATCTGATATCGACGGAATGGATGAAATTGCAAACAATGTAACCCTTATGACACTACACGCGTCAAAAGGTCTGGAATTTCCGATTGTATTCCTCGCCGGATGCGATGAAGGGATTTTCCCATCTGCAAGATGTTCAAACAGTCTTTCAGAGCTGGAAGAAGAAAGACGGCTTATGTATGTTGGCGTTACAAGAGCTGAAACCAAATTATATTTAACAACCGCAAAACGGCGCCAGATGTGGGGTGAATACAAATATTATTCCCCAAGCCGGTTTTTAGAGGAAATTCCATCTAAACTGATAGAGCAGGAAGAATCTGCATTTTCAGAATACACTGCACCAAAGAGCACATTTACAAGTGCTGTTAAAAAAGTACAGTCTAACAAAGACGGATTTGTCAAACCGGTTTCCGGCTTCGGTTCAAACTTTGTTGCACCGGGGAGCAGGGGTAATACAAGCAGTACAGGTTTTGGCAAAGATTTTGTTGCTCCATCTCAGAAAAAGACAACAAATGTTGTTAAGCGTACTCCGAGCAGGGTAATTATTAACAAAAGCCCTATTAATAAAGCTAAAGAAGAGGAAAAAATTAAGGCGTTTTTTGAAGACAATATTATGAAGCGCAAGCTTGAAGAAAAAAAACGTCAGGATGCAGAAACACAGCAGCAGCAAAAAGTTGAAGAAGAATTAAAAAATACTGCAACACAATACTTCTTTAATGTTGGCGAAAGAGTATTCCACGACAAATTAGGAGTAGGGCAGATTGCTGATGTAATCCAAATCGGCGACAGCACAATGTATACAATTGATTTTGGCAAAATGGGTAAAAAAGCAATGGACGCCGCGTATGCACATCTAAAGAAATTCTAGAGGCTACACAGTAAACTTACTAAAATCTAAATCATAATAAATTTGTTTAGGTGTATCAAGATATGATAAGCTGTTATTTGCAGGTCCTGCACCATCTCCGATTCTGGACATTATTATCCCAGAGCCAGCGGATTCGCAATGCCCTATAATGTGTCTTACACCACTTTCGCAAATCTTAATCGCTTCGTTTTGATGCGCCCAAGTCGCCCAGACTTCATTTCCTATTCCATACATTCTGTTTCCTGTTCTATCAAACATTTCTTCTGCTGTTTTACCAGCTTTTCTTATACCGTCTGTTTCGCAACAAAGTACCATAACCTTTTTCCCTTTTGGCACATTCTTTTCTATAAATTCATAAACACTTTTATCATTATCTGAAAAACGCCAGGTAAGAGGATTTTTTGTATCAGTTATTAGTGATGAATTTTTGCCATGTGATATTAATATATAATCCATATTTTGATATGCTTTAGGGTCATTAAAAGCTCCTAAAGCTTGTATTCCCCAATTCATCCTGCTTGTACAACCAATGAGAACTTTTTTACCGGTTAGCTTTTCGACAAATTCCGTATACTCTTTTACAGCGTTATTATACATTTTTTCATCATAAAATTTGCTGTAAATATTTTTCCCATTTTCAAAATGCTGGGTTGCAAAAATTTCTGCCCATTTATGAATTTTTCCGGTATTATCAACAAATTCTTTTCTTAAATTACCGGGATTTTCTCTGATTTCTTTTTGCACTTTTTTAGCGATTTCATCTACCAGTTCATAATATTCATCCTTTGAAACATTTAATTTTTCTGCATTTTTTAATATAAAATTTTTATAGCTTTCAATACAAGGTTTCAGTTTCAACAGACCTTTTTGTAAACTTTTTGAATATTGTCCAGCAAGCGAATCAGGATTTTCCGGCACAAAGTTTTTACCTTCACGCTCTATTCCAGCCATATAGTTTTTAAATTCAGATAACGGGTTTTTCTTTAACTTTAAACAATCCGTTGCCAGAGGAGTATATCTTAAACCCTCTAAGCTTTCAGGCTTAACCCATTTTCTCACGCCAAATAAGGTTTCTTTAGCCGCAAGCTTAAATAATCCATCAATTCGAGACATTTAATATCCTCCAAATCCCATCTTTTATTTATATAAAGTTAGATAGGCTAGATAAATTTCCTTTTTGTTACAAAAGTTTAAGAAATCCCGCACATACTTTTGTGATATAATAAATACATTGAATTCAGAGGGAAGAAGGTAAAAAGATGAGTTTAGATGTATATTTAGGAATAGATGTAGGTTCCGTTACTACAAAATTAGCACTGGTTGACGAAAAGGGTAAATACGTTGATTCATATATGCTAAAAACAGCAGGTAAACCGGTTGATGCTGTACAAAACGGTATGAAACAGATAATTTCACAAGCATTGTGCGATTATTCCGTTAGAGGAGTCGGAACAACAGGTTCAGGAAGAAATCTTGCAGGAGCTCTTGTCGGTGCAGATGTTGTAAAAAACGAAATTACAGCTCACGCTGTTGCAGCAAGTACAAATATACCGGGGGTTCAAACTATTCTTGAAATAGGCGGTCAGGACAGCAAAATAATTATCCTACGCGACGGTATTGTTACAGATTTTGCAATGAATACAGTTTGTGCAGCCGGTACAGGAAGTTTCCTTGACCATCAAGCTCAAAGACTAAATGTGCCGATTGAAAAGTTCGGCGAAACAGCTCTGCGCTCAGACAACCCTGCTCGTATTGCAGGCCGCTGCGGCGTATTTGCTGAATCAGACTTAATCCACAAGCAGCAGTTAGGCTACCCTGTAGAGGATTTGCTTTACGGTCTTTGTCAGGCACTCGTTAGAAACTACCTTTCTAACCTCGCCCTCGGTAAAGAATTGTTACCTACAATTTCATTCCAAGGTGGTGTTGCAACAAATTCTGGTATGGTTAAGGCTTTTGAAGAAGCTTTGAACACAAAAATTGTTGTTCCTGAAAACCACCAGACAATGGGTGCAATAGGTGCAGCGCTTCTTGCAATGGAAAACCACCAGTACACTGAAACTGAAACCAAGTTTAAAGGATGGGAAGTCGGAAGCATGAACTTCCAGTCAGTAACCTGCCAGTGTACAGGATGTTCTAACAATTGTGAAGTTATAACAATCCTTGAAGGTGCTGAACCTGTAGGCCATGTTGAAAAAATCGGTGATATTAAAGGTAATATTATTGCTCGCTGGGGCGGAACCTGCGGTCGTTGGGACATAAATTAAGTAATAAGAGAGAAATTATGGCTATAAAACTTAATAACTTTGAAATCGGTGCAAATAAACTTACTATCCTGGCCGGCCCCTGCGCGGCAGAATCAATGGATATACTGCGCACAACAGCAGAAGGTTTAAAAAAGGTCTGTGAAGAACTGGATATAAATTATGTATTCAAATCATCGTTTGATAAAGCAAACCGTTCTTCTATAACTTCATACAGAGGACCGGGGCTGGAAAAAGGTCTGGAAATGCTCTCCAAAATTAAATCAGAATTTGAGCTTCCAATCGTTACAGATATTCATCTTCCGGAACAGGCGGCTATAGTTGCTGAAGTTGCAGACATTCTTCAAATTCCTGCGTTTTTATGCAGACAGACTGATTTACTGGTGGCTGCTGCAAAGACAGGTAAAATAGTTAATATCAAAAAAGGCCAATTCTTAGCGCCGCAGCAAATGAAATCTCTTGTAAAAAAAGTCGAAGACAGCGGTAATAAACAAATTATGCTCACTGATAGAGGCGTAACTTTCGGATACGGAAACCTCGTGGTTGACTTCCGTGCCATACCAATAATGAAAGAATTAGGCTATCCTGTCGTATTTGATGCAACACATAGTGTACAAATGCCGGGTTCAAATGGAGACTCTACCGGAGGCGAAAGAAGATTTGTTCCGACGCTTGCAAAATGCGCTATGGCAGCAGGGGCAGATGTGCTTTTCTTTGAAGTACATCCAGATCCAGATTGTGCATTATGTGATGGGCCAAATATGCTTGCGTTAAACAATGCAAAAGAAGTTTTCAAAAAATGTAAAGAGATTTTTGATATATGCTAAAAACTGTTAAAAAGCTTGAACAAGGGCTCAGAGGAAGTATAACAATCCCTTCTGATAAATCAATATCACACAGAGCTGTAATGTTTTCATCAATTGCCAAGGGTGAATGCATAATAAGAAACTTCTCAAGCGGCGCGGATTGTCATTCGACTTTAAATTTATTCAAACAGCTTGGTGTTGATATTCAATTTCTCGACAACAAAACTTTAAAAATTAAATCCACAGGTGAATTAAAAAAATCTCAAACCCCTCTGGATAATGGTAATTCAGGTACAACAATGCGCCTTGTATCAGGTATCCTTGCGGGTCAGAATTTTGACTCTGTTATGATTGGGGATACAAGTCTGTCAAAGCGCCCGATGAAACGCATTATAGAGCCCTTGACGCTTATGGGAGCTGATATAACTTCTGTTGACGGCCACGCACCATTAACAATAAAAGGACGCCCGCTTCAAGGTATTAATTACCACTCAAAGTTGGCAAGCGCACAGGTTAAGTCCTGTCTATTGCTTGCGGGATTGAACGCGGATGGTGAAACCACTTTCATAGAGCCTTACACCTCAAGGGATCACACGGAAAGACTTTTAGAATATCTTGATGCAGATATTCTAATCAATGGAACAAATGTTACAGTAAGACCTTCACAATTAACAGCCAAAGATATTGATGTTGTCGGGGATATATCTTCTGCCGCATTCTTTATTGTTGCAGGATTAATAGTTAAAGGTTCTGATTTTGTTATTAAAAATGTTGGAGTTAACCATACACGTTCAGGAATAATTGACATTGTATCTCGAATGGGCGGATGCGTAGAGATAATGAATGAACATATAATTGCAGGTGAGCCTTGCGCCGACATAAGAGTACAATATACAGGAACTTTAAATGGCTGTGTCATTGAAGGAGAAGATATTCCAAGATTAATTGACGAACTTCCTGTAATTGCAGTTTTAGCATCTCAGGCAGAGGGTGAGACAATCGTAAGAAATGCCGGAGATTTGAGAAACAAAGAGTCAGACAGGATTAAGTGTTTAGTAAATGAACTCACGAAAATCGGAGTAAATATAGAAGAAACCCAAGACGGTTTTATTGTAAGAGGGAAAAAAGAATTAAGCGGAGGAGCAGAACTCGAAAGTTATCACGACCACAGGCTTGCAATGAGTTTTTATGTAGCAGGGCTTGTGTGCAAAAATGAAGTTGCAATAAACGGATTTGAATGGACAAATATATCATTTCCGGAATTTGAAGAGTTAATGGAAGCTTTAATTTAAGCTTCCCTCTTTATCCTTGTTCAATCCAGCTTCTGATTTTTTCTCCGGCTTCGGCTTCATCAACACCATCAAATTCACGTTTTAATTCACGTAATGCCTCACGTATTTCTGCACCGGATGCAGGTATTGCGGCCGGTCTATTCTGCTGTTCCAAAAGTCCTTGTTGTAATTGGGATTGCTTCTGGATTAAATCAGCAGCATTTATGCTTAAGTCCTTAATTTGTTTTTCCTGTGCTTCATTCATCTCTCTTAAACGATTGAGTTCTTCTTCTTGAGCAGCTTTCGCAGCATTAATTTTTTGAGTTAATGCTTTATGGCCGAAGAATAGGCCGAATGCAAGGAGAGCTATTGCAAGCCACCAAGGGTTACCGTGTTCAGCTTTTATAGGAGCTTTTACATTTTTATCACCTGCCATAAAAGGATCAAGCGAATCGGCAAATGCGATTGTCACATTTTCAGGATCAGCCTTCGGGCTTGCAGCATGTGCAACAAGTTCTTTTAATTCTTCTAGAGTTAATTCTACCGGAAGAGCATCTTTTTCAAGAGTTACAGCAATAGAAATTTCTTCTAGCGTACCCGGTGACATATATTCATTTGTCTGAACCTTTGTAACACCATACTGGGTTTCACGTGCAGTTCTTGAATAGCTTCTATTTTGAGTTGAGTCAGAGCTGCCTGCCGGAAGTCCGTTTGGAAGATATACACTTACAGCATTGGTGTTTTTATTTGTGTCCATAGTCTGGTCACCAAGACCTTCTGAGAAAGTTTGTTCCGTAACAGAAGCTTTCTTCTGTGGATCATACTCTATTGTAAATTTTTCTACAGGCGCCTGTTTAAGAAATGTACTTACTGTTGCAACGTATTTCCCCTGCCCGATAAGTCTGTTCAACTGCGTTTGAACCTTCTCCTGCATATATTTGTCATTTTCCTGCAATCTTGCAAGCATTTCAGACTGTGCATCCACTAAACTATTGTATACATGTCCATTTGTATCTGTTATAGAAATATTTTCATTCTTCAAGCCGGAAACACTTCCTAAAAGTAAATTAGAAACTGCTTTTATTGTTCCCATATTAAGAGTTTGACCGACTGCGACTTGCAGCTGTACAGTTGCTGTTACTGGTTTTTGCATAGACGAAAACATCGTTTGCTCAGGAATTGAAATAAATACGGATGCATTTTCAATACCATCTATTCTTCTGATTAAGCGAGCCAACTCGCCATTCATAGCTCTTACGAGTCTTATTCTTTTATCCTCTTTAGTAGAAGTAAAATCACCTTTATCAAAAATTTCTAATCCTACATTCTGGTCATACAAACCGCTTTCAACAATAACCATAATGGCTCTATCTCTCTGTTCGGTTGTACATTTCTTCATACCAGGTGTACAGTCGCCTTTTTTAAGACGAAGTACAGACTTAGTACCATCAACAGCACGGGCTGCAACAATATTATTTCTGGCAAGGAGGGCCTGAATCTCAAGGGCTTTTCCAAGATTATCAGTTGTTAAAAGATCAACATCTTCTTTTAAAGGTTCTTTACTGACATCAATCTGGTCATTTTTCGATTTACTTGAAGCTGCAATCGTTCCGCATATAATAAAAACAATTAAAAGCAGGACAACACCTCCTACTATTGAGGCTAAAAGAATCTTATTTTCCAGTAACTTTTTAAAATCCATAATCCTGCCCTATACAAATATTATACACATATATATTAAATATGAGAAGCCTAAATTTGAATTTGCATTATTTTATCATACGCTTGTATGACCTTACCCGTTGCAGTGGTTGCGACATTAACAGCAATTTCTGCCTTGGACATTGCTACCATTACATCATGAATATCCACATTCTCCGAGCCCATCATTGCATCTTTCAACAGGTTATCAGGCGCATTCATTGAGGTGTTAAGTCCTTCTACGAGGCCTGACATTACACTCTGAAAATCTGTAGTAGAAGGTTCCTCCACTCTGTTCATTCTTGCTGACGGGAAATCACCCCAGCTGTCAAGCTTTGTGTGCTGTATTCGTGCCTCTAATTCATACCTTGGATAAAATCCGTTAAACATATATTTCACCTCTTTTAATAATTTTATCGGCTTGTTTTTTATTTTTTTTAGATATTTTTTGGAAATATCATACATATGCAGTATCGTTTTAATAATTATTAAAGAATTGTCAAGTTTTGCCGTCATAGAAAGTATTATGAATTTACATGAAGAATGCTTATTAAAATATTTACTCAACCCGCTTGATTTACTCCAATCAACAGAGCTTTTGAAATTCAATAACAGCCTGATTGAAAAGAGTATTTGTGTGGATAAAATCCTTGCAAAGAAAGCTAAAATTAACTATACTAGAATATAATTTACAATTTTGGGGGAGATATGAAAAATCTTATTAAGACAAAATGGTTTATCTATGGAACTTATTTGCTTCTTGTTCTGGCAACTTTGCTAATAGGTTTTGTACTGTTACAAAATAATAAAACTCTTAAGAATGTAATAGTTTCATTCTTTGAAGTAGCAGAAAACAGAACTTTTGACTACAGACAGTCTTTGCAGGTTATTCATAAACGCCCGCTGCCAAATAAAGATATAGTTGTACTTGCAGTAGACGATGCAAGTTTAGAATCTCTGTGGGAGAAATACGGAGAATGGCCTATTCCCAGAAATGTTTACGCAGATTTGATAAACTATCTTGAAGCACAAAAGCCGCAGTCAATAATTTTTGATTTAATGTTCATTAAATCTATAAGAACATCTGCTGATGCTGACAGGTACCTCGCGGATACAATGAATAAATTTAATAATATTTATACTGGAATGAACCTTGATGACCAGCCTTCCAGCTTAAGAATTCCAATAGATCTGCCGGATAGACTGGCTTTAAATATTGAAAATGACTCAAACATTGATTTTTCACAAAAAAGTTATAAAAACTGCAGACCTATAATGTCTTCATTAATTGATGGAAAAGTTAATATAGGAATGACAAACGTTCAGAGAGCTAGTGACGGTATTTTACGAGAAATTACACCTATTATGATGTATAAAGATAAATACTATCCGTATCTATCTTTTAAAGCAGGGGCCGACTATATTGAACAAAAAAATGCAAAAGATTTTGTAATTGATGCAAATTCTAACTTAAAAGTATTTGATACAAAAATACCCCTTACAAAAGACGGAAATGCAATACTTAACTGGTACGGCCCGAGCGGTACTCATACAATTATACCGATGTATGAAGTAATTAATGCAATGACCGGCACTAATAAGAGTTTGAATACAAAATTTGATTTTAAAGATAAAGTTATTATTATCGGAACAACAGCAACCGCGCTTCAGGATAATAAAAGTGTTCCTATACAAAACATTATTTATCCCGGAGTAGAAGTACACGCTACATTCTTTAACAATATGCTGGATAATAACTTTATAAGAAAAACGGATGCGTTTACTGATATTATTATAATTACATCAGTTATAGCAATCGTCGGTGCTATCGTAATGCTATCGACTTCAACCTTATTTGCGTCGCTTTCTACAATACTATTTGGCATTGCATATTTATTTATCTCATATTATTTAATGGAATTATATAATTTGTGGATTCCGGTTGTAATGCCTGTAATCTCTATCATGGCAGCATTTGCACTATCATTCTTAGCTAAATATCTTTTGAAAGCACGTGATTTTGAATACCAGTATAAACTGGCCACAATAGATGGATTAACAGAGCTGTATAACCACAGATATTTTCAGGATACACTCAGAAAACAAATAGACATTGCCAGAAGATACAATCAGGCTTTCTCATTAATCATAATTGATATTGATTTCTTCAAGAAATTTAATGACACATACGGCCATCAAGCAGGAGATGCTGTCTTAAGGCAGGTTGCAAAAATTCTTAAAAACAATTCACGTGCAACAGATTATGTATGCAGATACGGCGGTGAAGAAATGACAATTATCCTGCCTAATACCTCAGCAGAAGATGCATTATTCAATGCGAACAGAATTTGTAAAGCTGTAGCAGAAACACCATTTCATCTGACTCCTGTTGATAAAGTTAATGTTACAATAAGTCTTGGAGTTTCAACATTCCCTGATAATGCACAAACCCCTCAGGATTTGATAGAGTGGGCAGACAAAGGTTTGTATTACGCAAAAGAACACGGTAGAAATCAAGTTGGCCGCTACTAATAGACAAAGGATTATACATGGAAGATGTTAAAATAATAGGCGCAGGTCTTGCAGGTTCAGAAGCTGCTCTCCAGCTTGCCAAAAGAGGAATAAAAGTTAAGCTGTATGAAATGCGGCCTAATAAAACTACAGGTGCACATGTTACCTCTGATTGTGCCGAATTTGTATGCTCTAATAGTTTGGGTTCCTCTGATATAACCAATGCCAGCGGTCTTTTGAAAAAAGAAATGGAGATTTTAGGCGGCGAGCTTATTAAAATCGCATACGAAAATGCTGTTCCAGCAGGTAATGCACTTGCTATTGCAAGGGAAGACTTTTCAAAGGCAGTTACTGAGCGTATTAATAACAATCCTGATATTGAACTTGTAAGAGAAGAAATAACTGAAATACCTGAAGGAAATGTTATTATAGCATCAGGCCCGCTTACAAGTGATAAGTTTGCAGAGGCAATTAAAGAGTTCACAAAGAGCGAACATCTCCATTTCTTTGATGCTATTGCCCCGATAGTAGAAGCAGAGTCTATTAATTTTGAAAAAGCTTTTTGCTGCACTTGCTCCGTCTACTCTGGCTGCTTCATAATAGGATTTTGGAATCTGTTTCAGACCAGCAAGAAAAATTAACATGGAGGAGCCAAATTGCCAAACAGAGAGTAGAATTAGAACCCAAATTGCAGTTTTAGGATTGCCAATCCACGAAATTGTAACATCTAGCCCAAGTGCTAGAAGAACTGAATTGATAACTCCGCTGCTGGAAAAAAGCTGTTTCCACA